>Ga0194051_1000826_pt1 | contig 17326 bp, 14 predicted proteins | sample SepL2320m_MetaG_FD_161275 | JGI IMG/M metagenome (GOLD analysis project Ga0194051, IMG submission 161275) | Anoxic zone freshwater microbial communities from boreal shield lake in IISD Experimental Lakes Area, Ontario, Canada - Sep2016-L239-20m | ecosystem: Environmental > Aquatic > Freshwater >... | reverse complement strand
CTCCATTTGCCGCATAGTTTTTTCAGCATGGCTTTCGCTCCAGCCCGATGATTTGGTTTTATGCCAATCTAATGCAATTTCTTTGAAACTAGTGCTCGTGGGCTGTTGCCTTGACTGTTTCTGCATTTTTTGGACTGCGCTTGGGTCTTGCCCCTGGCTGATCAGTACTTTTGCCTCATCTCGCTTTAGCCTGGCTGTTTTTAGTGATGTTGCTGGATATACCCCTAGGGCGAGCCTTTTCTCCTTATTGGCTAGTCTGTACTTTAAACGCCAGTATTTCCCCCCGGCCACGGTAACTTCTAGGTACATGCCCCCAGAATCAGAGTAACGCTTGTGGGGCTTATCTGATGGGCATGTGACCGATTTACAAAGGGAGTCTGTGAGCATTTGGGGGCATAAATTAGGGTTATTGTTCTACTTATTCTAATATGCCCCCAAATATGCCCCCATATTTATTTAAAACTAGCGTTTCCTACTGTTGCCCATAGACAACAAAAAACCCCTTAAGTCTTTATTCTATAAGGGGTTATTTGCTGATGCTGGGTAACGCTGGTACTTATTTTGGTGGAGTCGGCGGGAATCGAACCCGCGTCCGCAAATCCTCCACAACAAGTTCTACATACTTAGTCATATCATTTAATTTAATCAGTGAGTCACAGATTGACACGTTCCTCACTAACGATTCACTAAGTTTTCGAATCATTCCCCGTGACATGAAATGACCTTATCTCTTGTAAATGACCCTGATGTAGCTTGCGCTACCTGACCCAAGAGAGAATCAGTTCAGGGGCAACCGCAATTAAGCGGCTAGTGCGTAACGTTCGTCGTTAGCAGTTATTACATTCCCATTGATTTACGAGATAACGGGTCCTCGGTATGCCCTTGATGCTTTGTAATCCACGTCGAAACCATGTCGACCCCAGATTTCTTACATCGGGAATGAATTTTATACTTTTTCAGCCCATATCGCCATCTTTAATTTAGTCCTCCGGTACGTGAAATGGGTATTTGCGTAACTATTAGGAGGCATTTAGACGTCCCTTTTTTTAACAAAGGAATGACTCCTTAAAAGACTCGCCAAGTCAAAATAGTATTTTGATCCAGGCCAAAATCTCAAAGGATATTTTTTACTGAACAGTAAGCTGACAAATTGAGGAAAGTATTTCTCAATTTCGAATAGATAGTGGCTTTCGTTTCTAGCGCCTAAGTTGATTTTTTCTTATTTGAAGAAAAAAGCCATTATTGCTCTAGCTAGATTTTTTTTGTTTTGATCTATTTTTTTATTCTTTTCATCCTCATTTAAGAATTTTTCATTACGAGCCATACGCTCGGCTAATAGATTGGACATACGCTCAATAATCTCTTCATTCGTTTTTAATATTGGCGCTATATCCTCTTTTTTAATTTCTACTAGGATTGCCCTATGCTTTACGTAAACATCGGCTGATCTGGGCGCACCAGTTAGAAGGGACATCTCGCCAACACAATCACCTGGCCATAAGGTCGCAACAACTGCTGGCTTGCCCTCTTTATTTAAAACACTAACTTCAAGCACGCCTTCTGAGATCAAAAACATACTGTCTTCGACAGCATCTTTTTTAATGAGATGCGTGCCTGGACGGGCATAAATCGTTTTAATATTTTTTGCAATCTCAACTACTTCTGTCTTTTTTAACGGGAGAAGAACGCTCTGATCATATAAATTTAAAAGCCGTTTTGTATTATCAATATCTTCTAATAGCTGATTATCATGATTGCCTTCCCCCATCCTAAGGCAGGCCGCTTTTAAAAAACGGAGAGCTGTTAGTAAGATTTCACTATTAGTTTCATTGGTATAAAGATCTGGTCTACACTCGTATTCAAACTTGTATTCAATTGCCCCCTCTTTGACATATCCAGCAGTACAAAAGTAATAATCCATGTACCTTTCTTTGTTGGCGGTGACTTTCTGTAGGGCGTAGGAAAAAATCTCCACCACCTTATCTTCTTTCCCGTCCGCAAATAACTCCGCTGAAAAGCAACGTCTTACGCCTCGCTTGTGCTCCTGTTTAGAAATATTGACATAGTGAAGCCCAAGAAATTTCGTGTTTGGGATGATTCGAAGATAGTCATCATCAATTAAGCGCAAAGTGATGTATCTTTGTGCCATATCCATCACTTGGTATGTTTGGGTCTTACCCTCCTCAGTGACTTGCAAATAGTCGCCACTATGGACAAGCTTATCCGTTTGCAGTTGCAAACTACCCATAACCTGAGCAATACTGTCTTTAAAGATCAGAAGGGCGCCAATTCCTATTCCACTGGTAGCAGCAATCAGGTTAGTAAAATGTTGATCGTAGAGAAGTATGAAGCCAACAAAAGCAACGAATCCGTATATGAGAACGGATGCTACTTGCATGATCAGTCTGGGAATATGTCTTTGTTCAGATAATTGATTAAAATTAATTGCTGCACGCCGTACTAATTGATCAATCGTTAGGGCAAAAAGGATCAGCTGAACAATTGCGAGGTAATCAAATTCATTCGGAGGTTCACCATCCGAAAGGTCGCCGGCTGTCCAGCCCCAAAGGCTATTTGATTCGTAGTAAATAACTCCCATCAATGCCACATTCAAGGCAACAAGTGCGATGACTGCCATCTTCGGTAGAGCCTGAATTCTTTTTTCTGGTTTTTGAGCCATACAAGTTACCTATTTCATTTTTCTCGGATTTTATCTATATTACTCTATGCGTGGTTTTTCGAATAAAAACAATGGCTTGCATCGCTATTCTTTGCTTATAATCTAATTGCATCATTGCACCCGTATGAAGGCGCTGCTTGCGGTATTGAAGTCTTTAATTTAGACCTTCAGTTGATTTGTTGTCGCCAAACCCGTCAGTGAAAGTTGAGATTTATGAGTATTCAGGCTGATCAGCAAAAATGTCTAGATTTTCTGGAAGGGGCCTTGGAGGGTTTGGGGGTGGTCGCTGCCCGTGAAAAGACTCAAAAAATATCTAATCTGATTGTTGGATCGATGTCAGGCCAGTGGAGGTTGTTTCATACCCCAGATCATATTTTCCAAGTAGGTTTAGACAGCGATGACATTGAGGTTATCTCAGCACTTTTTCATGACTCTATTTATGTACAAGTTGACAAGGATATTCATAGTGGCTTGCTTAGCTATATAGCTTCTTTTATGAGCGTGTCAGATAAGCAGATTTTTATCACTAATAATTCTAAATTGTTGAATGATGCTTCATTGAAATTATGTCTTATGACATTTGGCTTTGATTTAGGTCAGCGTCTAATTTCAACAGAGGGGCAAAATGAGTTCTTAAGCGCTTTATTTGCTGCTAAGGCATTGGAAGATAGTTTGCCTTTACCGATTCTGTCTCAAATCATATCTTGCATAGAAGCTACCATTCCTTTTAGAGAATCGGATCATGAAGGAATATCTTGTTCTGAACAGCAATATGAAAAGTTAAAAAAAATAAATCAGGTTTTTGAATTCAGTTGGATAGACGATGATATTCAAAAGATAGTGGAAAGAGGTGTGCGTTTAGCGAATAGGGATGTTATTGGTTTTGCTAGCGAGAGCCCCGGATGCTTCTTAGACGACACCTGGAAGTTGATACCAGAGACAAATCATGATTTATGGCCGCTCAGTATTTGTACTATTAGCACTTATCGCGCAGCCCTACAAAAAATGGAGATATTTCTGAGTGCATTGAAGGCAGAGAGCGTGATTAGAAAATATAAAAATGAGCCTTCGGATGAAAAATATGCGTACTTAATTTATTCTATAAATAGAAATTTAGAGATTGGCTGCGCCTACTTAGGTGTCAAGCTTTTATCCTGTGCTGTGCTCGAGGCCCTATCTTCGAGAAATTTTAAAGAACAGCCAAGTGAAATACTAAGGGCTGAATTAGCGCAAAATAGTATGCTCGCAGCAAGCTTTGAGAGTCCTCTTTCTACGAAGATTGATGAAGAGCTTCTTTCTCTATTGAAGCAAAAGCGTAGTCTTGAATTAGGGTGTGATGAAATCAGTTCCCCAATCGGTATTTTTATACTCAAGGAAATTGGGATAGAAAATGCGCAAAGTTTATTGTATGAAGCGCGCCAATTTTTTTCGGGTGAGCTAAGTTCAGAAGACTTTTTGTCTCACTGCCCCAGAGATTTGATCGCTGGCATCATGAGCTCTACTCAACTGCCATCAAATCCAAAGTAAAGCTATTAAGTCAAAAACGTTAATTCGATATTGAATACGGCGTAGCTAGTTACCCGCTAGTCTTCCCTGTACCTTTGTTATTGAAAATGATTTGTAATAAATCAAGAGGGCTATGAATGACGTAATCCGCACCCCAGGCCTCGGGAGGCTCTTTACAGCCACAGTAGCCATATGCAGCAGCAACTGTCAGCATACCTGCAGCTTTTCCTGCAATCACATCACGAATGTCGTCACCTACATAAATTGATTTTGTAGGATCGACATTGGCGATTCTGGCGGCATGCAGAATTGGCTCTGGATGGGGTTTTGGGTGTGGCGTTGTGTCACCAGAAACTGTTGAGGCTGCTCTATGGCGCAAGCCCATCAGTTCAATGAGTGGATGCGTGAAGCGCTCACTTTTATTAGTCACAATTCCCCAAGGAAGATCTGCCTGCTCTATTTGTTCGAGCAAATGATCCATCCCATCGAATAATTTACTGTGGACCATGAGCGCCTTTTCATAGTTGCTCATGAACTCATCGCGCAAGGTGATGTAATCAGGATGATCTGGGGCAATTCCAAATGCGCCCTCAAGAAGTCCCCGCGCACCAGCAGACGCGTAAGGTCGCAGAAATTGATAAGGCTTAGGAGCTAGATTGCGAGCTACTAGTAACTGATTGATTGCGGCAACTAAATCTGGCGCTGTGTCGGCTAAGGTGCCATCTAGATCAAAAAAGACCCCATGATAGGGGCTTGATAGATTATTCACCCTCTTTATTCCTTACGAACAACAATCATATAGTTCACATCCACATCATCACTGAGGCTATATACCTGAGTGAGCGGGTTATAGCTTAAGCCTTTGATACCTATCATTTCTAAGCTTGCATTACGGGTGAAGGCCACTAGCTCAGAAGGTTTGATGAATTTACCGTACTCGTGAGTACCCTTGGGGAGTAGTTTGAGTATGTACTCAGCACCAATAATGGCAAATAAGTAGGACTTAGGGTTGCGATTCAGGGTGCTAAAAAAGAGCGTGCCACCAGGTTTGCAGAGTTTGGCGCAGGCACGAACTACAGAAGCGGGATCTGGAACATGCTCAAGCATTTCCATGCAGGTGACCACATCATATTGTTCTGGGTGTTCATCAGCTAGCGCTTCTGCTGAGATAGAGCGGTAAGTGAGGTTTACACCCACTTCCAATGCATGAAGTTCAGCCACCTTGAGGGCTTTTTCAGATAAATCAATGCCAGTTGTATCTGCATCCAATTGCGCAATGGACTCTGCAAGGATGCCACCGCCACAGCCTATATCGACTACTTTTTTACCCTCGAAGTTGACGAAGGTTTTCATCCAGTTCAGGCGCAGAGGATTGATGGCATGCAAAGGCTTGAATTCACTATTAGGATCCCACCAGCGATGGGCTAGGGCGCTAAATTTGGCAATTTCGGATTGGTCGACGTTCATATTGGCTGACTTTTGAATATTACTGATAAGGATTCTACGAATATAGCGGAAATAAAAAAGCCCGCAAGAAGCGGGCTTTTTTACAAGTAAGGTGAATTACTTAGCAGCTGTACCAACAACTTCGATGTCGGTACGGCGGTTCTTAGCGCGGCCTTCTTCAGTTGCATTAGATGCGACTGGATTGCTCTTGCCTTTTGATTCTGTGTAGATACGGCTACCGTCAACACCTTTGCTTGTCAGATAAGCTTTTACTGACTGAGCACGACGCTGACCGAGGGCCATATTGTATGCATCTGTACCAACGCTGTCAGTGTTACCAACAGCAATGATTACTTCCAACTTGATCTTGCTCAAATCTCTAGCGATCTTGTCCAAAGTAGCTTTACCTTCTGGTTTCAAGTCAGATTTGTTGAAGTCATAAAGTGTGTCAGCTTGCAAAGTGATTTTGCTTTGGCTAACACCAGAAGCAGCAGGAGCAGCAGCTTTAGGAGCTATAGCACCGTCACAACCTGGAGCAGCTGTAGCAGGTGTCCAATTAGCATCACGCCAGCACAATGATCCGTCGCCGTTTTTCCAGTTCAGGGAGCCGTCGCCGCTTTTCCAGTTATCAGTTGCCATTGCTGCGGTAGCAGAAACGGTAATAACAGAAGCGAGTAACAGTTTTAGGGTTTTGTTCATTTTTAGTCCTCAAAAATCTCTTTTAATTAAAGTCAAACTTAAATGTAATTCGCCCTACTTTGAAGCAAAAGACCGCAAAGCGACACATCTCAATTTCGTACAAACTGTCAGAATCTTAGCATAGGGGCTAGCTGTCATCAAAATGATATTATTTATAGATGGAACAAGCCGCTAAAGAAACACTACCAATATCCCTCGAAGACGAAATGCGGCGGTCCTATTTGGACTACGCAATGAGCGTCATCGTCGGCAGAGCCCTGCCAGACGTGCGTGACGGCCTCAAACCAGTTCACCGCCGGGTCTTATTCGCAATGTATGAATTAAACAACGATTGGAACCGAGCTTACAAGAAATCTGCCCGTATAGTTGGCGATGTCATCGGTAAATACCATCCGCACGGTGATTCTGCGGTGTATGACACCATCGTTCGGATGGCCCAGGATTTCTCTCTACGCTATATGTTAGTTGACGGGCAGGGTAACTTTGGCTCCGTAGACGGCGATAACGCTGCTGCAATGCGGTATACCGAGATCCGGCTGCGTAAGATCGCCCATGAGCTTTTGGCCGATTTAGACAAGGAAACCGTTGATTTTGGGCCAAATTACGATGGTAGCGAGAGAGAGCCCCTCATTCTGCCTGCCAAAGTGCCTAATTTGCTGATTAATGGCAGCTCTGGAATCGCTGTGGGCATGGCGACCAATATCCCCCCTCACAACCTAGATGAGGTCATTACAGCCTGTTTACACGTCCTCCACAACCCAGAGTGCACGATAGACGAACTGATTGAGATCATTCCAGCCCCAGATTTCCCAACCGCCGGCATTATTTATGGCGTTCAAGGGGTTCGTGAGGGTTATAGAACTGGCCGCGGTCGTGTGGTGATGCGTGCCAAAACTCACTTTGAAGATATCGATAAAGGCGCACGTCAAGCCATCATCGTTGATGAGTTGCCATACCAAGTCAATAAAAAGAACTTGCTCGAGCGTATTGCTGAGTTAGTGAATGAGAAAAAAGTAGAAGGCATTTCTGATTTGCGTGACGAATCAGATAAATCCGGTATGCGCGTTGTGATTGAACTTAAGCGTGGCGAAGTGCCAGAAGTAGTTCTCAATAATTTGTATAAGAGTACTCAGTTACAAGATAACTTCGGCATGAACATGGTTGCCTTGGTAGATAACCAACCGCGCTTGCTCAACTTAAAGCAAATGTTGGAGTATTTCTTGCAGCATCGTCGTGAAGTTGTGACACGTCGTACCATTTTTGAATTACGTAAAGCACGCGAGCGTGGCCATGTCTTAGAAGGCTTGGCTGTTGCCTTAGCAAACATCGACGAATTTATTGCCATTATTAAAGCGGCTGCAAACCCAGTCATTGCGAAGCAAGAGTTGATGAGCAAAGCGTGGGATTCCTCGATGGTGCGTGAGATGTTGGCACGGGCTGAGACAGATACCCCAGGCGGCCGCAATGCCTATCGTCCAGAAGGCTTGCTGCCAGAGTACGGTATGCAGACCACTGGTTTATATCGTCTCTCTGATAGTCAAGCGCAAGAAATTTTGCAGATGCGTTTACAACGCTTGACTGGCCTTGAGCAAGATAAGATTGTGAATGAGTACAAAGAAGTGATGTCAGAGATTTCTGATTTGTTAGATTTATTAGCAAAGCCAGAGCGCGTCACTTCTGTGATTGAGAGTGAACTGAAAGAAGTTCAAGCAGAGTTTGGTAAAGCAGGCGGTGATAGTGGTCGTCGTTCCTTCATTGAAATGAATGCTACCGAACTTTTCACAGAAGACTTGATCACGCCGCAAGATATGGTGGTCACACTTTCACACACTGGCTACATGAAGAGTCAGCCGCTGAGCGAATACCGCGCACAAAAACGTGGTGGGCGTGGCAAGCAAGCTGCTGCCACTAAGGATGAAGATTGGATTGATACTTTATTCGTAGCCAATACGCATGACGCTATTCTTTGCTTCTCCGATCGTGGCCGCATGTATTGGTTGAAAGTGTGGGAGGTGCCGCAGGGTAGCCGTACCTCACGCGGTAAGCCGATCGTCAACATGTTCCCATTGATCGAAGGCGAAAAGATTACCGTGATTCTTCCAATCAAGGGCTATCAGGATGATCAGTATGTCTTTATGGCAACTAGCCTGGGCACTGTGAAGAAAACCCGTTTGTCTGATTTCTCTAACCCTCGTAAAGCCGGCATTATTGCGGTCGACTTAAATGAAGGCGACTTCTTGGTTGGTGCGGCGATTACTGATGGCAAGCATGATGTGATGCTCTTTTCGGACGCTGGTAAAGCGGTACGCTTTGATGAGAATGATGTTCGTCCAATGGGCCGTACTGCACGTGGTGTACGCGGCATGAACTTGGGCGAGGGTCATCAAGTGATTGCGATGCTCGTTGCTCCAGCAGAAGCTGAGGGCGTGCAAGCTGCAGTAGTTGATGCAAATGGCATTGCAATTCCAAGTAGCGTCTTAACCGCAACTGAGAATGGTTATGGCAAGCGCACTCCGATTGCTGAGTACACACGTCATGGTCGCGGTACTAAAGGTATGATTGCGATTCAGACATCTGAGCGAAACGGTAAAGTCGTTGCTGCTGCCTTGGTATCACCAGAAGATCAAATCATGTTGATCACCACTGGCGGTGTTTTAGTACGTACCCGTGTTTCTGAAATCCGTGAGATGGGCCGTGCAACGCAAGGTGTTACCTTGATTAACGTTGATGAAGGCACCCGTTTATCTGGTCTGCAGCGAATTGCTGAAAGCGATTCAGATGATGAGCTAGAAGAAGGTGATGCCTCTGCCGACTTAGCAACCGATTCCGCTTCTGATGTAGAAGGTGACGCGTAAGGCGTCACCACCAGATGATCTAAGACTATGAGCTTTGACCACCGCATCTTCAATTTCGCTGCGGGGCCAGCCACTTTACCTGAAGAGGTGTTGAAGCAGGCTGCTGATGAAATGCTCAATTGGCGTGGACTTGGCACAAGCGTGCTGGAGATTAGTCATCGTAGTAAAGAATTCATGGAAGTGTATGAAGAGGTAGTGCGGGATCTGCGCATTTTGATGAATATTCCGAGCAACTATGAAATCTTGCTCTTGCAAGGCGGTGGCCTTGGGCAAAATGCAGCCATTCCAATGAACCTCATGCCTTTGGCTAAAAATGGTCCCAAGGCGGATTACATTGTTACAGGCATATGGTCAGAAAAATCGTATAAAGAGGCACAAAAGTACGGCATTGCAAACTTAGCCGCATCTTCTGCTGCTGAAAAGTTCAACACGATGCCCCCAAGAAATACTTGGAAGTTATCAGATGATGCCGCTTATGTTCTCTACTGCGCCAATGAGACGATTGGCGGTGTTGAGTTTCCGGATGTGCCAGATGTGGGCAAGACTCCTTTGGTTGCAGATATTTCTAGCAACTTCCTTTCTAAAGAGATGGATGTCACTCAGTGTGCCGTCTGGTTTGGTGGTGTGCAAAAAAATATTGCACCATCAGGTGTGACGATTGTGATTGTCCGTAAGGACTTGCTGGGTCATAGCATGGGGATCACCCCATTGATTTGGGACTGGTCTGTCCAGGCTGGCACCCAATCCATGATTAATACGCCACCCACTTTCTCCGTTTATATGGCTGGCCTAGGATTTAAGTGGCTTCTTAAGCAGGGCGGTGTTAAGGTTATTGAAAAGCGTAACCAAGAAAAAGCGGACTTGCTCTATCAGTTCTTGGATCAAAGTAGCTTGTATGAGAATCGGGTTGAAAAACAATATCGCTCTCGTATGAATGTCACTTTCTTCCTAAAAGACGAGTCTTTGAATGCGGAATTTTTGGCGCAATCAAATGCTGCAGGTTTAGTTGCTTTGCGGGGTCATAAAGCTGCGGGCGGTATGCGCGCAAGTATTTACAACGCAATGCCTATCGAGGGCGTGAAAGCTTTAATTGAATTTATGCGTGATTTTGAAAGGCGGGCTTAATGAGTACTGAAGAACAGCGCTTAGCTCCCCTGCGAGAAAAAATTGATGCATTGGATGCGGAGATTTTAGATTTACTGACGCAGCGTGCTAAAGCAGCGCAAGAAGTTGGACATGTTAAAGGTGGCTTCTCATCTCCAGTGTTTCGTCCTGAGCGTGAGCGTCAGGTGGTTGCTCGCTTACAAGAAAGTAATAAGGGGCCTTTATTGCCCGATGGTATTGCAGCCATTTGGCGTGAGATTATGTCTGCCTGTAGAGCCTTAGAGGCTCGTCAAACAATTGCCTATCTTGGGCCAGCAGGCACCTTCTCAGAACAAGCTGCTCAAACCTATTTCGGTCACTCGATCGCTGGCCTGCCTTGCGCAAGTCTGGATGAAGTCTTTAAATCGGTAGAAAAGGGTGCTGCGCAATTTGGCGTGGTACCAGTTGAGAACTCTAGCGAAGGTGCTATCTCACGTACCTTAGATTTGCTCTTAGACTCTTCAATGCGCATTAGCGGTGAAGTAGTATTGCCGATTCATCATCACCTCTTAACTAAGAGCGGAAACTTAGATGGTGTAACAACGGTTTGCGCTCATGCCCAAGCATTAGCACAGTGTCAACAATGGTTAAGTCTGCATGCGCCAAACTTGAAGCGCCAGGCAGTGAGCAGTAATGCTGAAGCTGCACGGTTAGCAGCAAATGATCCGTCTTTAGCTGCTATCGCTGGTGATCCCGCACAAGAGACTTATGGTTTGCAAGCTGTCGCTGCACAAATTCAGGATGACCCTCATAACCGCACTCGCTTTGTCGTCGTCGGTGCTTATGAATGCCAGCCCACAGGCAAAGATCAAACCTCTCTGGTCTTATCGATTGATAACCAGCCGGGCGCAGTGCATCGCTTACTTGCTCCTTTAGCAAAACATGGAGTATCGATGAATCGTTTTGAGTCACGACCTGCCCGTAAAGGGACTTGGGAATATCACTTCTATATTGATATTGCTGGTCATGCGGAAGATACTAAGGTTGTGAAGGCTTTAGAGGAATTAAAAGCTACTGCAGCGTTCTATAAGAACCTGGGTTCTTATCCTCACTCAGCTTGAGTATTTAAAAAATAAATTAGTCACTAAATTAGTTAGCCTGCAAATGACTTCCAAGATTGGTTTAAAACACATTCACGCTATTGCACCATATGTTGGTGGTCGCCCCATTAGTGAGGTCGCACGTCAGTATGGCTTAGATGAAAACAAGATTGTGAAACTGGCTTCCAATGAAAATCCATTAGGAATGCCAAAGTCTGCACTAGATGCCATGCTCAAAGCCGCTAGCGATCTAGGACGTTACCCGGACTCCAATGGCTTTGAATTAAAAAAAGTTTTATCGGCTCGCTTGGGCGTTCCCAGTAACTGGATTACGCTAGGTAATGGCAGTAATGACATCCTAGAGCTTGCGGCCCGTGCGGTTGCGCAAGCAGGCGATGAAGTGTTTTTTTCTAGGCATGCATTTGCTGTGTACCCTCTGGCAACTCAGGCGGTGGGTGCTAAAGCAATTGAGGTGGCCCCTACAGACAGTTATGGTCATGACTTGCCGGCAATGCTAGCTGCGATCAAAGCAGCTGGTGATAAAGCGAAGTTGGCGTTTGTTGCTAACCCAAATAATCCAACGGGTAGCTATCTCACTGCAAAAGAGATTGAAGCATTCTTACAAGCTGTGCCATCACATGTCGTAGTTGTTTTGGATGAGGCTTATAACGAATACCTCACCCCAGAGCAGCGCTACGACGCAATTGCTTGGGTAAAACGTTTCCCAAATATGATTTTGTCCCGCAGCTTCTCAAAAGCATACGGCTTGGCTGGTCTGCGGATTGGATATGGAGTTGCACAACCCCATTTAACAGATTTACTTAATCGCATTCGTCAACCGTTCAATGTGAATAGCCTTGCCCAAGCTGCAGCGATTGCAGCATTTGGGGACAAAGTATTTTTACAAGAGGGTTTTGAGCTCAATTGCGCTGGTTACGAACAACTGACTAAAGCATTTGATCAATTAAATCTCACTTACTTACCATCTGCCGGAAACTTTGTCTTGGTCAAAGTGGGTGATGATGATCAGGCGGGTGATCGTATTAATTTGGAATTACTTAAACGCGGCATTATCGTTCGGCCTGTGGGTAATTACGGTCTACCACAATGGTTGCGCATCTCGATTGGTTTACCCCAAGAGAATGCCACTTTCATCGAAGCACTCAAAGCTATTTTGGCGTAACAGTAAAAAGATAATCACCAATGACCACCATTCATCCTGCAAGTAATTACGGCACTGTCTCCATTGTTGGAGTTGGCTTAATTGGTGCCTCTTTAGGCTTAGCGCTCAAGCATGCAGGAGTCGTAAATAAAGTTTTAGGTGTTGGTCGTAGTCAGAAAAATCTAGATCAAGCGCAAAAGATGGGCGCGATTGATGGTGTGGTCGATTTGGTAGAAGCTGCCAAGCAATCAGATCTGATTGTGCTGTGTATGCCGGTTGCGCAAATGCGCGCTGCCTTTGAGGTGGTTGAACCGCATCTTGAACCTAGAACCATGATTACCGATGCTGGCAGCACTAAAGGCGATGTGATCTTGGCCGCAAAAGAGGTCTTAGGAAAAAAGGCTTGTCAGTTTGTGCCTGCTCATCCGATTGCTGGTGGTGCACAGCATGGTGCTAGTGCTGCTAAAGTAGATTTATTTCAGGGTAAAAAAACGATTGTTTGCCCATTGCAAGAAAACTCTCCCGAAGATATTGCTTTGATCATGGGCTTTTGGGAGTCAGTTGGTTCGACAGTCAAAAAGATTGGCAGTGTCCAGCATGATGCTATTTATGCCGCCGTATCCCATCTGCCACATCTACTTTCTTATGCCTTAATGGCCAGTGTCGTGAACTCAGAAGATGCTGATCAAAAACTGGGGCATGTAGGTGCAGGGTTTAAGGACTTCACTCGCATTGCAGCTTCTAGCCCAGAAATGTGGCGTGATATTTGTTTGGGTAACAGCACTGCCATTCTGAAAGAGTTAGATCAATACATATTGATCGTGAACCATATGCGCAAATTGGTTGCTGAGGGCGATGGTGCTGGTTTAGAAAAGTTATTCAATCAGGCAAGTAAAGCGCGTCAAGATTTGGATGGGGCTTGATGGCTCATTTGCCTAATATTCAGATTGGACCATTCAAACGAGCTCAAGGCTCGATTATTTTGCCTGGTTCTAAAAGCATTTCTAATCGCGCGCTTCTTCTAGCTGCGCTTTCCACAGGTACTACCACTTTAAAGAATTTGCTCGACGCAGATGACACACAGGTCATGCGCAATGCTTTGCATCAGCTTGGCTTATCTGTGACTGATCAAGCTAATCATGTTTGCGTAGTTGAAGGTTGTGCTGGTCGCTTTCCGGTCCGCAAAGCAGACTTGTTTATGGGTAATGCAGGGACTGCGATTCGGCCTTTGACAGCAGCACTTGCAATGCAGGGTGGTGACTATCGCTTATCCGGTGTTGCTCGTATGCATGAAAGACCTATCCGCGATTTAGTGGACGGTCTGCGTCAAGTGGGTGCCAAGATTGAGTACGAATTACAAGAAGGCTATCCCCCGATTCAGATTTTGGCTGCAGATATTCAGATTAAAGACGTAGTTAAAGTACGAGGCGATGTATCAAGTCAGTTCTTAACCGCGTTACTGATAGCTTTGCCTTTGGTAGCAAATGAGCCGGTTCGTATTGAAGTTGTTGGTGAGCTGATTTCACGTCCTTATATTGATATCACCCTAAAGCTGATGGCCCGTTTTGGGGTCAATGTTTCTTGCCCTGATGCGCAGTCATTTGTGATTCCTGCCAAAACATCAGCCGTTGTTTACAAGAGTTCTGGAGAGTTATCGGTTGAAGGTGATGCCTCCTCTGCATCTTACTTCCTTGCCCTTGGCGCTATTGGCAGTGGCCCCGTTCGTGTCTTGGGCGTTGGTAAAGATAGTATTCAGGGTGATGTGGCATTTGCTGATGCGCTTGCTTTGATGGGCGCCAATATTAGCGCTGGTGAAGATTGGATTGAAGTATCTGGCTTGAAGAACGCAATCGGGAAGCTCAATGGCATCACGATAGATTGCACTGAGATACCTGATGCAGCGATGACTCTCGCTGTTACTGCACTATTTGCCGAGGGTCCCACACGCTTAAATAATATTGCGAGCTGGCGCGTTAAAGAAACAGATCGTATTGCAGCCATGGCAACAGAATTAAGAAAGCTTGGCGCAACTATTGAAGAGGGCGCTGACTATATTGTTGTTCAAGCACCATCACAAAAAGATTGGAAGTCTCCGAGCGAAGGCATTGATACTTATGATGACCATCGTATGGCAATGTGTTTCTCTCTGGCAGCCTTTGGCCCCAACGCTTTGCAAATAAATGATCCCAATTGCGTGGCCAAAACTTTCCCAACTTACTTTGCAGAATTTAAGAAGATGGTTAGCTAATCTCATGAGTGTATTTCCAGTTATCGCAATCGATGGACCTACTGCCTCAGGCAAAGGAACCGTTGCTTCTTTGGTGGCAGAGAAGCTGGGCTTTCATTATTTGGATAGTGGGGCGCTTTATCGCTTAGTTGCTTTGGCTAGTGAAAGATGCGGTATTGATGCTAAAAACGGCCCAGAATTGGGTCTTTTAGTTCCTAAGCTATTGATTTCATTTAAAAATGGTCAAATTTCCCTGGATGGTGAGGATGTTACTGAGGCGATTCGCACTGAAAATATTGGCCTCAGAGCCTCTGCTGTCGCGGTTCATCCTGAGGTTCGGTCCGCTTTAGTGGGCTTGCAACGTAGTTTTAGGCAGTCTCCTGGCTTAGTGGCTGATGGTCGGGATATGGCCAGCATCATCTTCCCAGATGCAGTTTTGAAGGTTTTCTTGACTGCTACAGCAGCTGCCAGAGCGGAACGTCGCCATAAGCAATTGATAGCTAAGGGAATTTCTGCTAAACTTTCCAACTTACTGCAAGATTTGCAGGAGCGTGATGCCAGAGATAGTAGTCGAGGTACTGCACCCCTGTTAGTTGCAGATGATGCAAAAGTGCTTGAAACATCAGAGTTATCGATAGATCAGGCAGTTAAGACAGTTTTGGATTGGTATCAATCTGCGATTGTTTAGTTTGTAAGTTGTTTGGTAGCGAGCTGTAAGAAGTAGTTTTGGTGTCTGAAGAAACTCCACAACGCGATCATTTCATTAGCGTGTTTCTTAAGATTTTTTTAACCTAACCCGTCGGGCCTTCTGACGGTAAAAAGTGAATACACATGTCTGAATCATTTGCAGAATTATTTGAAGAATCATTAACCCGCTCGAATATGAAGACCGGCCAAGTTATTTCGGCTGAAGTTCTTCGCATCGACCATAACTTTGTCGTTGTTAACGCTGGCTTAAAGTCTGAAGCGTTTATTCCTGTTGAAGAATTCCATAACGACGCTGGCGAGATTGAAGTAGCTCCTGGTGATTTCGTTTCTGTTGCTATCGACGCCCTTGAAAACGGCTATGGCGATACCATCCTCTCCCGTGATAAAGCGAAGCGCTTGGCATCATGGATGAATTTGGAAAAAGCACTCGAGCAAGCTGAGATTGTTACCGGTACTGTTACTGGTAAGGTCAAAGGTGGCTTGACTGTGATGGTGAACGGTATCCGCGCATTCTTGCCTGGATCACTCGTTGACACACGTCCAATTAAAGACACTAGTCCTTACGAAGGTAAGACTATGGAGTTTAAGGTTATCAAGCTTGACCGTAAGCGTAACAACGTCGTGTTGTCACGTCGTGCAGTGGTTGAAGCTAGCCAAGGTAAAGAGCGCGCTGAGTTGATGTCTAACCTTAAAGAAGGTGCAGTAGTTACTGGCCTCGTTAAGAACATCACTGATTACGGTGCGTTCGTTGACCTCGGTGGTATCGATGGCCTCTTGCATATTACCGATTTGGCATGGCGTCGTGTACGTCATCCAAGTGAGATGTTGACTGTTGGTCAAGAAGTGACCGCTAAGATTTTGAAGTTCGATCAAGAAAAGAATCGTGTTTCACTTGGCGTGAAGCAGCTTGGTGATGATCCATGGGTCGGTATCGCTCGTCGTTACCCACCAAACACCCGTTTATTCGGCAAAGTAACAAACTTGACTGATTACGGCGCATTCGTTGAAATCGAGTCTGGTATCGAAGGTTTGGTACACGTTTCTGAGATGGATTGGACTAACAAGAACGTTGCACCAAGCAAAGCTACCGCACTAGGAACCGAAGTTGAAGTAATGGTTTTAGACATTGATGAAGACAAGCGTCGTATTAGCTTGGGTATCAAGCAGTGCAAAGCAAATCCATGGGAAGAGTTCTCACGTGCTCAGCAAAAAGGCGACAAGCTGACTGGCGCAATCAAGTCTATTACTGACTTTGGTGTGTTCATTGGTTTGCCTGGCGGCATTGACGGCCTAGTACATCTCTCTGATATCTCTTGGAATGAACCAGGCGAAGAAGCTGTTAAGAAATACAAAAAAGGTGATGAAGTTGAAGCCACTGTATTGGCAATTGATGTTGAGAAAGAGCGTATCTCTCTCGGTATTAAACAATTGTCTGGCGACCCATTCAATAACTACACATCCGTAAGCGATAAGGGTAGCCTTGTCACCGGCACTGTGAAGGCTGTTGATGCTAAGGGTGCAACGATTCACTTAGCTGATGAAGTTGAAGCTTACTTACGTGCTTCTGAGATCTCAACCGATCGCGTTGAAGATGCACGTAATGTGTTGAAAGAAGGCGATAGCGTAACTGCAATGATCATTAATATCGATCGTAAGTCACGTGTCATTAATCTTTCAATTAAAGCAAAAGACAGTTCTGATCAACAGGATGCAATGAGCAAGCTTCAAGGTGATGCGCAGTCTGGCACAACCAATTTGGGTGCTTTGTTAAAAGCAAAAATGGACAATCAGGGTTAAATCAACATCGCCGCTTTCCTTTGGAGGGCGGCGATTTTTTTTTGATAGACCATGACAGATCAA
>Ga0194051_1000825_pt1 | contig 17335 bp, 17 predicted proteins | sample SepL2320m_MetaG_FD_161275 | JGI IMG/M metagenome (GOLD analysis project Ga0194051, IMG submission 161275) | Anoxic zone freshwater microbial communities from boreal shield lake in IISD Experimental Lakes Area, Ontario, Canada - Sep2016-L239-20m | ecosystem: Environmental > Aquatic > Freshwater >... | reverse complement strand
GGTTTGACCAGAAGCATTGGACCCCCAGCAGTAAACACCACCAGCGCTGAGGGTATCCGGCGGCGCCAACGCACAATGACTGCCGCTATTCCCGACAACCTTGGTGATGCCGGTAATCGGCAGCGGGGGGCGAAACTGCGTCGTATATCCAGCGCTACCTCCACCGCCTGCAGCATCCCTAGCAGTGACCTTGGTCTTGATCGGTTTGGCCCGCTTTGAAAAGTTGTAGGGCACGTCGATCTGGACGCTTGCCGTTCCCGCTGAACAGTCCACAGTGGTCGGAAGACCCGGCAGATTGTTCCCCGAGAACGTGCACGAAACGGCGTTGGTGACCTCAACGTTCAGCGTGAGCGTTCCACCCCTGAAGACACCATTTGCATCTGTCTCAGATGGCACGGCAGTAAACAAACTGACGTGCGCCTTGACGGCGCTTGCCGAAGCGTCACCAACCGGTGCCGATACCGTTCCACCGACGATGAGCACTACTCCCATCACCAGCCCCACGAGCCACCTCGTAGAGCGACGGTACTGCCGCCTCACATCCCGATACTGCGGTGCACGAACTGACATGTTGCCCCCTTGACCCCTAGTGCCTCCATGAGATCCGGGAATACTTACACCAATAGGGACGAAGGTCCAGTGACATTGACGACCGGAAGAAAATGTCGGTATGTGATCACTACTCCTGAACACGCAATGGGCCCCCCAGTCGGAGTCGGGGGTCCTCGTCGCCCACCTAATCGGGTGGGAAGGACTTCAACGCCGCCAGGGAGCACCGGCGACCCCCTTAGACGGGCAGGTCGCAGTACTTCACGATCACCCGCTCCTTCACCTGAGCACGCACGCCGCACTCTGGGCAACCCGTCGAGCGGCCGATGTCTCTACGTGGACTTGAAGCATCGAGCCCGCACGCTCGGCGCTCAGCACCAAGATATCGGGCAGGTCGACGAGGACCGCTCGGTTGCGCGCAGGGTCTTGCTTCACGGGGGCTCTCCAGGGACTTGAGGTGTTAGATCCCTAGATCTTGGAGGCCCCCGCTCTATCGATGGTGGACGTCAGACCCTGCTCAGATCCGAAAAACGGCTATCTGACCAAAGCGATGAACCGTAGGCCGAGCGCAGCGGTCTTCACCTCACTGTCCCTACTTGTGGGCCTCTCCCTGAAGACTGCTCCGCCGACTCCGGCACCTTTCGCTGCGGGTATCGGACCTGCTGCTCACCGGCGTAAGCACCTAAGTCCTGAGACCTGGGGTGAAGGGGTCCGAACGGGTGCAGATTCAGCGACGCGTCGTGTTACACGCGAGAGCGATGGGGGCCGGGGTGACCCTTGCGGCGGATGCAGGGTGCCTTGGACCGCCGCAGCAAGATGTCGCATCGGTCCTGGCTGCGGCCGGAGAGGACCCTTGTGGCGTCGACTGCATCGACGCCAGAACGAGATCGATGCAGCGCTGCCTTGAGGGCGGCTGCAGGATCTGGGCCGCTGGCTGTCCAACCACCCTCCATGGCGGCTTCAAGCTCATCAAGTGACAGGGTGCTCGCAATCTCGACGCCGAGAATGCCGGCAGCCACCGCCGCCTTCACCATTCCCGGAGGCGCCTGCGGAGGACGAAAGTCCCAGCCATCGAGGCCGACGTGTTCGGCCACGACTTCGAGCAGCTGGAGGACCTGCCAGATCTCTGTGGCCTCTTCTGCGCTTAGGCGGCCGGTGGCGATCAACAGGTTGGCCATGTCGTAGACAGCATCGGCGCGGCGCGGTCCACCACAGAGCACTTCAACCACACCAACCCCGTCTTCGATGCGGGTGCCAAAGATGACACGATGCTGGCGCTGGAGCACATCGATCGTGTTCCACCCAGCCAGCTGGTCCTTACTGTTGCGGTTGGAGAGCGGATGACTCCCGACCGGGTTGACACAAAGCGAGATGACATCAACCAGCACTTGCTCACGATGTGGTGGGGTCAGGGTCTCGAGGTACTCCAAGAAGACGTCATTGAAGATGACCTGCGCCTGATCGTTCGGGAAGCGGTCGCCCGACCTCACGCCTCAGCTGAGGCTTGATCGTGGACTCGAGCCATGACGACAGCGGCATCGACACCAGCACGCACGCACAGCTCCTCAAAGCTCATGGTCTCTCCACGCTCCGACACCCGCGACGCTGCCCAGTCGAGCACTGCGGACGCAGCCTCACGTACCTGGCGGACTGTCTCATCGATGCGCTCGGCCGAGTCAACGACTGCGACTGGGCGGCCGTGATTTGTCAAAATGACTCGCTCGGCCTGGGCGGCAGCGGCCAGCGCAGATACTCCCTTCCGAGAGGCAGTGGTGATCGGCATACGAGTAGCACTCATGGCCAGTACCGTACCAGATCTATGTAGAAATGCAAGAGGTATGCCTTGGTGCTTCTCGCCAGCACTGTGCGGCCAAGGCAACCGCAGAGGGTGCTGATGTGTGCAAACTCGGTCGAATCCGTTTGAACGTGATGCGGTGAGGCCACCCAAACGTCAGCGGTGCCAAGGGTTCACCTCATGTTACGAAGACCCGCTCTTCGAAGGGTCCCTGGTCCCCAGTATTTCGACCACGGAGCGGCCCAACGGCTTCTATGTCCCTCCCGAAATATCCCGCGTGAGCACCTGGTGGCGGCACACCTTCCACGATGACGGCCCAGGTCCCGACACACCGACACACCGACACACCGACACACCGACACAGCCACCGTCGAGCGTCGAGCGTCGAGCGTCGAGCGTCGAGGAAGAGACTTGTAGAGGCCAGGGCGTCGAAAAGTTGATCCGCCCGGCAGTTCGAGATAGGGCGCGTCGGTCATCGGCACGGGGGACACGTCGCTACGTGCCACGACCGGCACCCTGCGTACCTGAGCACGTAACTGCCGCCTCAGCAGCAGTCCTGTATCGGGTCAGACTGCTCCACGGGTGTCGATGACAATGACCGAGCAGTGTGCCGCGTGGGTCACATGACTAGCCACGCTGCCCAGCATGCGCCGTCCGCTGGTCTTGCCCTTGTTGCCCACCACGATGAGGTCGGCGTCGACGTTTTCGGCGATGGTCACCACGGCGTGGGCCGGCGACTCGGTCGATGCGTGCATGTTGGGCTCGATGCCTTGCTCTTGGGCCAGCTCCCTCAGGCTGACCAGCAGCGGGGCCGCAGGGTGGTCGTCGTGGACGTAGCCCCCGTGCTCAGTGCGGTTCGGGCCCTGCTCGTTCTGGATGGTGGCCACGATATGCAGATCGGCACCCATGGAGTTGGCCAGAGTGAGGGCCGACAAAACGGTCTCCCGCCCGACCGGCGTATCAGTGGCACTCACGACGATGGTCTTGAACATGGTGGGTCATCTCCTTGGGATGTGTAGCCGGGCAACCTTAGGATTGCGCGTCCCTTTTTGCATTCGCCGAATGGTAATCCATGAAGTCCCCGATCGCTCGGGACTGTTCGCTCCGGACCGTCGTTCGGGTGGACGGATCTGCACCACGTGCACTTGCGGAAGACTTCTGTCGGTGACGTGGCGATCAGCCCAGCGCCATCCCGACGATGGGCTTGTTCAGTGTCAGCGAGCCGGTCGATCCTTGGAACACGGCCCCTGACCCAAAGCTGAAGATGCCGCCATCCGAGGCCACCAGGTAGTAGCCGTCACCGCCCGGCGTGGCGGCCATGCCGACGATGGGCTTGTTCAGGTGGAGGCTGCCCATCGACCCGAAGAAGGGGGCGTTGAAGCTGAAGATGCCGCCATCAGAGGCCACCATCCAGTAGCCGCCTGTGGTGGGGTCCATGGCCATGCCCACGATGGGCTTGTTGAGCTGCTGGCCGCCCATCGACCCGGCAAAGGCAGCACCCGGGCCGAAGCTGAAGATGCCGCCATCAGAAGCCACCATCCAGTAGCCATCACCGCTCGGGGCCGAGGCCATGCCGACGATCGGGCGGTTCAGGGCGATACTGCCGGCCGACCCATAAAACGGGGCTTGGGGACCGAAGCTGAAGATGCCGCCATCAGAGGCCACTGTCCAACAACCAGATCCCCCTGGGGCCGAGGCGACCCCCACGATCGGGCGGTTGGGGGAGGCAATCGACCCGGTGCAGGCGGGGTGCGGTCCCTCGGCGAAGATCGACCCCCCAGCCGACGCCAGTTGGTAGCCGATTCCCCCCGGAGTAGCGGCAATACCGCCGATGGACTGACCTTGGCTGGCCGATGACCCGTAAAAAGGCACGCCGAAGGAGAAGATGCCCCCATCTGCGGCCCCCAACCAGTACCCGCGGAGCGCGGTGTCCTGGCTGGCGATGGGCAGGTACGTCACCGGGGTGGAATTCGGATACGGAAGCTGACGGGAGAAGGCGCAGTCTCCCGTGCCATAGCCACCGACGGTACTCCCGCCCTGTCCAGCATCGCCGAAGTGCACCGGTGGGGACAGGTCAGTGCACAGCATGTTGCCCGAGATTTGATTGTTGAGGATCTCGTTGGCGTCCTGGTCGAAGAACGTATTGCCCGAGAAGGTGGCGCTGCCCCCGACCGTCAAGCGCAGGGCGCCGAACCAGCAGGATTGGACTCCGCTGACCCGCAGGTTGCCACCGATGACCAGGTTTTCGTAATCGCTGTAGACGGAGTGCTCGTAGGTCTGAGAGAACACGCTGGTCGAGGGTGCACAACTGAGCCCTCCGCCCCCGCCGGTTTCGGTGATGTCCCCGTTGACGGTGCTGTCGTGGATGACGACACCGAGGGAGTCGGTAGCGACAATGCTCCCCTGAACCGTCGTCTGCGAAGCCGATGTCGGGCTCCCAGGAGTCGGATCGTCGAAGCAGGTGAAGTGGACCGGGTCACATCCCAAGATGAGCGATGCGCCAGCACCGGCCACGATGCTCCCCAATACATTCAGTACCGGCGGGCCGCTCAGACCACCCGATTGTCCGTAGGCAGTGACCAGTGCCGCCCCGGCGCCGACCGACACGTCCCCGGTCACAGTGACCTGACCGGTCCGCACTGTGCATACCCCGGTGATCGACACCGACGCGTAGGTACCGGCAGCCAAGGTGGCCGGAAGGGCCACCGTTCCCCCACATGTGGCCGTTGCCGGGGCCGCCCCTGCCGTAGGTGGGGTGACAGCAGCGCCGACTGGCGCCAGGACCACCAGAAGTCCGAGGAGGACCGAGCACCGACCCGCGAGCATTCTCATAACAGACAACGTTATGCCCGATGGACGGTGAGCGAAAGCCCTGCTCAGACGTAGTCGTCCGGCGTAGTCACCTGGCGTAGTCGTCCGGCGAAGTCGTCCGGATTCGATGGACCCGCAGCCATCGGCCAGGAGCGACCGGCCGCTCAGGCCTCGGCTGCGGCCTTCAGGTTGGCCAGGGTCTGTTCGATGTTCTCCCGGTTGTGAGTGGTCCGATCGGCCACTCCGCTGACCGGCTTGCCCAGCGCTTTGGCCAAGGCGCTGCGCTCGTCGATCCACGTCTCGGTGACGGCACACCCCGAGTCAGTGGGCTCGAACGTATAGCGCCACACGGCCACCTTGATCCCGGCCACCGTGACCCGGAACGACAGCACCTTCCCCGGATCAGCCTCGAGAATCGTGCCCGTCGTGGTCCATGACTTCTTGTCCCGGCTGTTCTCCCCGGTGAACTTCGCCCCCGGAACCGCCCCGGTGGCGCCCTTGCGCCATGTGGCGCCATCGTTCTCTGGCGACCACTCCCCCATCCGGGGCAGGTCGGCCACCATGGCCCATACCTGGGCTGCCGGGGCATCGATCTCGGTCGTCACACTCACTTCTTCTGCCATAGGCGAACACTACCCAGCAGGGCAGCCTTGCGCTGGGCTGAGTTGGTGGGCGCGGTGGTGCGAGGAGAGCTCGCCGGGTGACCCCGAGCCGTCACCCGTAGACTCCGATGATGCCCGACCCGGCTGCGCCACCCACTTTCGACCCGGATGCCCTTCGCAACCGCTATGGCGACGAACGGGCCAAGCGTCTGCGGCCCGACGGCAAGGATCAGTACCTCGAGATCGTCGGCCGCTACGCAGAGTTCGCCAGGGACCACTTCGATGTGGTGGCCGACCGGGAACCGATCGACACCGAAGTCGACGCCCTCGTCGTGGGCGGTGGATTCGGTGGGTTGTTGGCCGGGGCCCGCCTGCGCCAGGCCGGCCTGGCCGACGTGCGCATCGTAGAAAAGGGCGGCCGCATCGGTGGCACCTGGTACTGGAACCAGTACCCCGGCGCCCAGTGCGACATCGAGTCTTATATCTACCTGCCGCTCCTCGAGGAGCTCGGCGTCATGCCATCCGAGCGCTACGCCCACGCCCCGGAAATCCTGGCCCATGCCCAGCGCATCGCCGACCACTTCGACCTGTTTGATCGGGCCGTGCTCGGTACCGAGGTCACCACCCTGCGGTGGAGCGACGAGGACCGCCGGTGGACCGTGGAGACCGACCGGGGGGACCGGTTCCAGGCCCGTTTCGTGGTGACCGCCACCGGCCCGCTGCACCGTCCCAAGCTGCCCGGGGTCGAAGGAATCGACACGTTCGAAGGCCACTCCTTCCACACCAGCCGCTGGGACTACGCCTACACCGGCGGCGGGCCGGATGGGGGACTCGACCAACTGGCTGACCTCCGGGTGGCCGTGATCGGCACGGGGGCAACCGCCGTGCAGATCATTCCCCACCTAGCCGAGGCCGCTGGCCACCTCTACGTCTTCCAACGCACCCCCTCGTCCATCGACGTCCGTGGTAATCGCCCGACGGATGTCGCCTGGGTCGAGGGGCTGGAGCCGGGGTGGCAAAAGGCGCGGGTCCGTAACTTCAACGCCCTGGTCTCCGGAGTGCCCCAGGAGGTCGATCTCGTCGATGACGGATGGACCACTCTGATCGGCCGGATGATGGAGATCTTCCGCAGCGGTCAGGCCGGAATCTTGGACCGGCCGTTCGAAGAGGTACTCGAGATGGCCAACTTCGAGAAGATGGAGGAGATCCGAGCCCGGGTCGATGCGGTGGTGGTCGACCCTGCCGTGGCCGAGGCGCTCAAGCCGTATTACAAGATGTTCTGCAAACGGCCGTGCTTCCACGACACTTACCTCGACACCTTCAACCGAGACAACGTGACTCTGGTCGACACCGATGGCCAAGGGGTCGAGCGGATCACAGCCACTGGCGTGGAGGCCGCCGGTGTCCACTATGAGGTCGACTGCATCATCTACGCCACCGGGTTCGAAGTAGGCACCGCCTACGAACGTCGGTCCGGATTCGCCATCCACGGCCGAGACGGACGGACGCTCACCGAGAAGTGGGACGACGGAGGAATGCGGACCCTGCACGGCATGCTCACCCACGGCTACCCGAACCTGTTCATCTTCGGGCAGTCCCAGGCGGGATGGACGGCCAACTACACCCAGCTCCTCGACGAGGCATCACTCCATGTGGCCGCCATCGTGGCCCACATGGAGGCACATGACTTGGAGGTCATCGAGGCCACCAGGGAGGCCGAGGACCGGTGGGCCAAGGAGATCGTGGCCCACGCCGTCAACGGCACCGGTGGCATCGGTGGAACCGACTGCACCCCGGGCTACTACAACAACGAAGGGCAGCCTCTCGATGCCCCCCCTTGGGGGGCGTCATACGGCAAGGGGTCGATCGAGTACTTCCGGACCACCAAAGCGTGGCGCCAGGAGGGATCGTTCGCCGGTGTCGAGTTCGCCAGTCGTGCCTCCGCTGACTGAGCGCTCCGGTGCAACCAGGGTGCAGCCCTGATGCAACGAGTGCTCCCGTCTACGCTGTGTAGGTGCCGTCCGGCACTCACTGACAGGGGTCGTTCGAACGTATGAGCACCGTCACGGGGGACCTGGTCGAGGATCCCGCTGAAGGAACGAGCGGCGCAGATCCCGTCAACCGCGTCCTTCCGTCCGGGGATGAATCAGGTACCGCTCCGGGCGACCGCCGGTTCCGCCCAGACGTCGAGGGCCTGCGGGCACTCGCTGTGGTGCTCGTCGTGCTCTACCACGCCAGCTTTCCGGGACTGCACGGCGGATTCGTAGGTGTCGACGTCTTCTTCGTCATCTCGGGCTTCGTCATCACTGGCCTGCTCCTGCGAGAGCGATCGTCGACAGACCACACCTCGCTGGCCTCGTTCTACGGCCGTCGGGTCCGAAGGATCCTGCCAGCAGGCACCTTGGTCATCGTGGCCACGGTGATAGCTGCCTACATCGTGCTCGGCGCCGTCTACGGAAATCCCACCGCGGTGGCAGCCCGGTGGACGGCGGTGTTCCTGGCCAACTTCCACTTCGCCGGCATCGGCACCGATTACCTGAATGCCACCTTGCCACCCAGTCCGCTGCAGAACTTCTGGTCCTTGGCTGTCGAGGAGCAGTTCTACTTGGTCTACCCAGCCATCTTCTTGGTGGCCGCATCCATCCGGTCGGCGATATCGCTGCGGGCCCGCCTGGTCTTCATCCTGGTGCCGATCATCCTCATGTCGCTCCTGCTGTCGGCGGTCCAGACCTCGACGGCGCCCACTGCGGCGTTCTTTTCGCCCTTCACCCGCGCCTGGGAGTTGGCCCTCGGTGCCCTGGTGGCTGTGGCCACCCCGACCCTGTTGCGCCTAGGCCGCAACACGGCCACCCTAATGACCTGGGTGGGTCTGGCGGCCATCGGCTATGCGGCGGTCGCCTACTCCTCGGCCACCGCCTATCCGGGTACAGCCGTCATCGTGCCGGTGGTCGGCACCGCTCTGGTCATCGCCGGTGGCACTCCGGTGCCATCGTGGGGAGCCGAATCGGTGCTGAAACTGGCCCCGTTCCAGTTCTTCGGCCGGCTGTCGTACTCGCTGTATCTGTGGCACTGGCCGATCCTGATCATCGCCGCCGAGTACGCCGGAAGAGACTCCCTGCCCTTCCATCAGAACCTCGGCTGGCTGGTGCTGTCCCTGGTCGCCTCCTATGCCACCTATCGGCTCGTCGAAAACCCAGTCCGCCACGCCCAGGCCCTAGCCAAGAGCAAGGGGCTCGCCCTCGGGCTCGGCGCAGTGCTGATCGCCATTTCGCTGGTGGTGGCAACGGCGGCCCTCGACGGTGTCTCCATCAGCAAGGCATCGACGTCGACGGGTGTCACTGGGATGATCCCGTCGCTTACGCCGGACGCGTTGATTCAGGCGGTCGCTGATGCTCCAAAGATCAAGGTGCTCCCTGCCGACCTCACTCCTTCCTTGGCCGGCGTGCGTAACGATTGGGGTGGGCCTCCACCGCCCTGCTGGCCGTCCTACACCCAGACGTCCGTGCCGGCATGCGTCTACGGCGACCCTGCAGGCACACACACCATGGTGCTCTACGGCGACTCACACGCGGCCATGTGGTTCGCCGCGATGAAACTCAGGGGCGAACAGTCTCACTGGCGGCTGATCATCCTGGCCAAGGGGGACTGTCCGACGGTCGACCTCGCGTTCCGGAACCCTCCCGGAGTCGGGACATCAGCAGGGGCGTTCGCCGCCTGTGCCCAGTGGCACACCTTCGCCAAAGCCCGGATCCAGGCCATCCGACCCGATGTGGTCATCATCACCCAAGACCCCAACTTGGCCCCGGGTGATCACTTGTACCCCGAGGCTCAGTGGCAACGCGCGACGGCGGCTGTCATCAAGAGTTTGCCGGTCCCTGCCAGCCACGTGATCGTGCTCGGTGACATCCCACAGACGCGCACGAGCGGCCCGGCCTGCCTGGCGCGCTTTCCGCGCAACGTGCAGCGGTGCTCGGGGCCGAACGCTCCCGAAATCGTGAGTCAGAACCGGGCCGAAGCGCACGCTGCCGCCCAGACCGGCGCCCGCTATATCGATGTGGTGCCCTGGTTCTGCTCGACCATCTGCACCGGCGTCGTCGGGCACTACCAGCCCTACTGGGACCCCTACCACATCACCGAGTCCTACTCCATGGTCCTTGGACAGGCCCTCGCCTACTCCATCAATCTTCCCAGTTTCGAGGCGACTCCCACGTCGAGCGCTCCGCCGACCACTGCCTCGACTGCGACATCCCCCGCTACCCAGCCCACTACTCGACTCAACCCTTCGACGGGCTGATCCCGGTCTACGATCCAGACACCCGCAGCGCACTCACACGAAAGCTGACTGATGCTCGTACTGAACCTCGTCATCATCGGACTGGCTATCTCGCTCGAGCCCATTCCATTCACAGCGTTCGCTCTGGTGCTGGCATCGGCCAAAGGTGTACGGCGTGCTGCGGCATTCATCGTCGGGTGGCTGCTATCGCTGGCCACCGTGGTCATCTTGACCTTGGTGGCGACGGCCAATCACCCACCCCAGCCGTCGACCGCTCCGTCCCAAGCCGTGCTCATCGTCAAGATAGTGATCGGTGTGGCCTTTCTGGGTGCCGCGGCCAGACGACGGCGCATGATGGACCGGCCGAAGAAGGTGAAGAAGCCGCCCAAGTGGCAGAGCAGTGCGGACAACATGTCCGCCTGGTTCGCCGTGATGCTCGGGGTCCTCACCCAGCCCTGGGGCCTGGTGGCAGCCGGGGTTGCCATCGTCATCGATGCCGAGCTGTCCTCGTGGGAGAGTTCGCTGGCCCTCCTGGGATTCGTGCTCCTGTCGGCCGGGACCTATCTGGCCGTCGAGATCTACGCCCTGGTCAGACCGGAGCGGACCCAGGCCTTCTTGGGCGCTACGCGTGCGTGGGTCGCCGACCACACCGACAAGGTGATCATGTACATCGCCCTGGTGGTAGGTATCTGGCTGATCGTCGACAACCTCTACCTACTGGTCTCCTAGGTTCGCCAGCTACCCGAGCATGCTGCAGCCAGCCAGCCTTGCCGGTGTACTCAGGTACTTGGCGCCCGTGGGGTAGGCGGCGGATCAAGGGCTGGAATGTCCTGGTCGAGCACGTGCTCGGTCCAGGCCGCGCCCGACCAGTAGCGCTGCTCGTGACGGACGAACGGGTCGGTGAACCATCCGGGAGCGGTCCCGGTGTAGGCAGGTCCGGTGACAGCAGTGCCCAACGGGACCGCCTGCTCTCCTGCAGGCTCCACCTGGGATTCCCCCTGAGGCGCTCCCTGGTGAGTGGTAGCGGCGAATCCGCTGGCTCTCGGCGGGGTCGACGATCGACCTGCGCTCTTGCGGCGCTGCGAGGACAGCAGTCGAACAGCCAGCACGACCCCCAACACCACCACGACGACCAACGGGTTCTGACTGTGGATCACCGGACCAGTCTACGGGCCATCAATCTCTCCCGATGGTCGGTCTGGTCCGGGCGTGGCGACTGCAGACTCGCTCGCCCCTACTGGCTCACGCTGTGGGCTTCATCTGCTCCAAGGTCTGGCCCATCTGCCGGTGCACCAGATTGACCGCCTGCAGCGGCCGGATCATCACTCGGAACTCGACGATGCGTCCGGCGTCGTTGCAGCGGATGATGTCGACGCCGTTGACGTACTTCCCTTCGACGGTGGTCTCGAATTCGAGCACGGCGGTGTCGCCGGCCAGGACCTTCTTCGTGTAGCGAAAGCCCCCCGAACTGGTGGAGTCAGCATCGGTCTGGGGGGCGACGTCAGGGGCGGACGGGTCGCCGGGCAGTGTCTGGGAGGCGGCCTGCAGATAGAGGGTGGTCAGGGCCTTGCCCCGTTGGGGTGTGAACACGATCGGCGAGTAGAAGATCACGTCATCGTCGAGCAGCTCGTCGAGGGCCCCGGGTAGATCCCCTCGCATGTAGGCGTGCCAACGGTCGACTACCTGCTCGATCATGTCTCGACCCTATCGGCTGCCTGGACCGGAATGCGGCTACCCCGAGGAGGTGGTGGTAGCGGTGGCGTCGGTAACCGCTAGCCGTGGGTCCATGGTGGCCGCTACGGTGTCGGCACCCCCGACCGATCAGCAATCAGCGGGCAGGCCTGGCCGACACTCGGGCCCACACCACCGACAGGACGGAGTATGCAGATGGCGAACCAGATCCCACTGGTCGACTACCTAGTGCTGGGGGACGAACCGCACCTCGTGGCTAACGAGTGCACCTCATGTCAGGCCCGATACTTCGACCGGCGCAATGCCTGCGCCTCGTGCGGACTCACCGAGTTCCACTCGGTGACCATCCCCACCGACGGCGAGGTCCGGGCCTTCACCATCGTGGCCTTCGCCGCCCCCGGGATCCCCACGCCCTATGTGGCAGCCATGGTCGACTGCGGAGGCACCAGCGTGCGGGCCAATCTGATCAACGTGCCTGCTGACCCTGACCATGTGTCGCTCGGGATGCAGGTCCAGTTGGCCACCGAGCTCATCGGGACCGACGACGAAGGCACCGAGGCGATCGGGTTCGGCTTCGAACCCAAGGAGGGTTGACCATGGCATCCGATGACCTGTGGATCCTGGGGATCCACATGACGAAGTTCGGCAAGCACCCGGATAAGGACATGGTCGATCTGGCCTCAGAGGCCGTCCTTGGTGCCCTGACCGATGGCGGGGTCACCATGGCCGACATGGGGGTCATCGCCGCCGGCAGCCTGATGGCTGCCAGTGCTGGCATCGGCCAACAGCTCCAAAAGCAGCTCGGGCAGACCGGTGTCCCCGTCTACAACGTGGCCAACGCCTGTGCCACTGGAGCGACCGCACTGCGGGTGGCCATGATGGCCATCAAGTCCGGTGAGGCCGACATGGGTCTGGCCTTCGGGGTGGAGAAGCTCTCTGGTGCTGGACTGCTGAGCGGAGGGAGCCGCAAGGACGACTCCGGAGTCTTCACCCCTTCTGGCCGGCACGGAGCGGTGGCCCCGGTCGACGGCCGCATCGGCACCGAAATCATGCCCGGCGTGTTCGCCCAGATCGGCATGGAGTACGGACACCGCTACGGCGGCACCAGCTTTGAGCTCTTCGCCCGGATCAGTGAGAAGAACCACTCCCACTCGACGCTCAACCCGTTGGCGGCCTACTCCAAGAAGATGTCCCTTGAGGAGATCATGGGCGATGTCATGATTGCCTACCCGAACACCCGCCCCATGTGTTCCGCCAACTGCGACGGCGCGGCAGCGGCCGTAGTGATCAGCGGGGCCAAGCTCCGGACCCTGTCGCTCGGCCAGCAGCGCCGGGCGGTCAAGGTTTCGGCCTCCGTGCTGACCAGCGACCCGTGGGAGGAGTCGTGCCAGATCCTTCCCGACGTCAACACCCTGACCCGCAATGCCGTCACCATGGCCTACGAACAGGCTGGCATCGGGCCTTCCGATCTCGACTTGGTGGAACTGCACGACTGCTTCGCCACCGCGGAACTCGTCCACTACGACAACTTGATGCTGTGCGAGCAAGGCGGTGCGGTCGACTTCTTCAACTCGGGAGCGACATGGCGCGACGGCTCCATGCCCGTCAACGTGTCCGGAGGGCTCGAGTCCAAGGGCCACCCCATCGGAGCCACCGGGATCGCCAACGTGTGGGAGGTAGCCACCCACCTACGCGACGAGGCTGGTCCCCGTCAGATCGAAGGCGCCACCGTGGGCATGACCCATGTCATCGGACTCGGATCGGCCTGCGGTATCCATATCTTGGAGAAGGCGACGGTCTGATCCGCAGAGCCAGTGGCCCTCGTGGCCTTGGCGGGCGGCGTATCTGGCCGACCCGAGCAGCCAGTGGCGACGGCCGGGATCGGGAGGCGGGCGTCTCTTCCGTCAGCCGCCGAGCAGCACCCCGAAGATCAGGCCACCCAGGGCCAGCATCACGGTGCCGGTGGCCACCAGGCCGAACGCATGTCGGCCGGTCAGTCCATGGGGTTCCATGGTCAGATGGAGGCGCCGAGAAGCCCGCATCCCGATGAGCCAGACCAATGCACCAATCCCGACGATCGCCAGTGCGATCGCTCCCAAGGAGCCGTCCAGACTCCAGACCCGCCGGGCCAGTACCGCGGCGGCCACCACTACGGCCAGGCCCGAGCGGCCCCAAGCCAGTTGCGTTCGTTCCGGCGAGAGCCCGTCGTCGATCTCACCGTCGATGATGCGCTGCGGTTCCCGGGTCGTCACCGTGTGCCTACTTGGATCCCCTGATGACCAGAACGATGGCGATGATCGAGATGATGCCGATCCCAACGGCCAGAACGGCGGTCATTCGAGATGAGGGAAGGGGCAGTCCGCGACGCATGGCCGACTCGTTGGCCTTCCACTGCCGGAAACTGGTCATAGCCACCAGGGCGCCGAGAGCGATCAACGGGATGCCCAAGATCTGTCGTCCACCGGCAATGTGGAACTCGGGCAAGAGCTGAGTGGCGGCCACACCCGTGGCGATCAGGGCCAGTGCCGTCCGGTTCCAGGCCAGGAATGTCCGCTCGTTGGCATAGGTGAACCGGACGTCAGGCTCCCTGTCCTCGTGCCCGTCGTCTCCGGCAGCGACGACTTCGCCCGCGGCACCTTGGTCCATCTGGTTGTCACTCATCGTCGCTTCACCGAGATGCAGCCTACTGATCGAGGGGGGGCAGCTCGATGGTGGTCAGGTCCTCAGCCAGCACAATCTCTCCGGCGAACTCACCGCGGGCCTGGTCGATCCACTCCTGCTCACCACCTGGCTGCACCGGCGGCACCATGTGGGTGAGGACCAGAGTGCCCACTCCTGCCCGCTCGGCGGTGTTGCCGGCCTGGGGAGCGGTCGAGTGGTAGTCGAGGACATCGATCAGGCGAGGAATCCCCAGCGCCTCGATCTGGTCCCGACGGATCACCGTGTGCACCAGGGCGTCCGCCCCGGCGGCCAGAGTGTCGAGGCCCGCACACGGGATGGTGTCCCCAGCGATGACCACCGACCGACCACCGTCATCGATCCGGTAGGCCACCGTCGGATGCACCGGTGCGTGGTCGGACGGAGCGACGGTGATCCGCACGTCACCCTCTTCGAAGACCACGCCTTCGGACACCTCCATCACCTCGGTGTTCGGGTTCCAGCTCAGATTCTCATGGTGGGCCAGGCGGTAACCGATGTCCTGCTCGAGCATTGCCTCAGTCTTGGCCACCAGTGCGGCCGTGCCGACGGGGCCGTAGACGGTGAGCGGGGTCGGGACGAAGGACATGGCCCACCGGGTAGTGATGATGTCGTTGAGGTCGGTGATGTGGTCGCTGTGGAGGTGGGTGAGGAATACGGCCTTAAAGGCGACGGCACCCGAGAATGCTGCAGCCGCCCGCAGCAGCACGCCACGACCGGCGTCGAACAGTAAGTCGCCTACCGACGTGCGGACCAAGGTCGACGGTCCGGCGCGGTCAGGGGCGGGGATAGGACTGCCGCTTCCCAAGATCACTATCTGCATGGTGCACTCCTCAGGTCGGGTCGGCACTACCGGGCCGGTGTTCTTCTGACAGACCATATGACACGAACCCACCCGGGGAAAGCCGATCTTGTTGGGCCCGTGGATTCATTCCCACCAACAGGTTCGGCCTCGGTAGCCTTGCCGGGTGCCGATCTACCGTGACCACATCGTCCCCAGGCTGGTCGGCTTCGTCTGTGGTTCGTCATCTCTTGGGGGAATTCGGGCTCGGACCACAGCCGGCTTGGACGGTCAACTGCTCGAGATCGGGTTCGGATCGGGTACGAACGTTCCCCACTATCCCGCCGCGGTGACCCGCGTGCTTGCCGTCGAGCCGTCAGCAACGGCATGGAAGATGGCGGCGGCCCGGATCGGTGCGGCCTCGATGCCGATCGAGCAGATCGGCCTCGACGGGCAGTCGATACCGCTGGAGGATGCCAGCTGCGATACCGCACTCTGTACGTTTTCGTTGTGCACCATCCCTGATCCCGAGGCGGCACTGGCCGAGGTGCGCAGGGTTCTGCGGCCGGGGGGCCGGTTCCACATCCTGGAGCACGGCCTAGCCCCAGATGCTCGGGTTGCCGCCTTTCAGCGCCGGTTCGATCCCATCGAGCGGCGGATCGCTGACGGGTGCCACCTGAGCCGTGATCCACTGGCCCTGTTGCAGTCTGGTGGGTTCACACTCGACGATGTAGAGCAGAAGTACGGGGCCGGCCCGAAAGCCTGGTTCTACCTGACCCGAGCTTCGGCGGTGCGATCGTGATCCCCGCCCTGGGGCGACAATGTCCGACTAGGAACCAGGAGGGGGCCCCATGACCACCATTGAGTCAGTCAACAAGCGGGTCGACGAACTGGCCGACCGGGTTGACGCGGCCGAGTCGGTCCTGGCTATCCATGCGCTCAAGGCTCGCTATGGCGAGGTGGTCGATGCCCGGTTCGTACGAGGAAAGCAGGTCGGCCCGGTCGTCATGAAAGATCAGGCCACCGAAGCCGCGGCGCTGTTCACCGAGGATGGGGTGTGGGACGGCGGCCCCGGACTCGGGATCGCCCGTGGCCGCACAGAGATCGCCACACGCTTGGCCGAGCCGACGTTGATCTTCTCCCGGCATCTCTTCGTGAAGCCCCAGATCGAGGTGCGTGGCGACCAGGCCACCGGCCGATGGGACCTGCTCTGTCCGTGCACCCGACTCGACGGGACGGCTGTATGGATGTCCGGGTACGAGGACGACGTCTACGCCCGGGTCGACGGGGTGTGGCTGCACGCCTCGATGGTGCTCACCACGGTGTTCGCCTCCCCTGACGGCGAGGGATGGCCCCGGATCCTGGCCTGACCTGTCGGGTCTGTCGGGTCTGTCGGGCCAGTCACACCAGTCAGGGCCCGGATTCCGGGGACCGCCAGTCAGCGGTGCCCCGGTCTCCTCAGGTCCGCCATCAGGCCGGCGGGCCGATGGCCAGGGTGACCGGCGAGTTGTGCGGGGTGCCGTTCCGATCGATCCACTGAAGACGGATGACGTCGCCTGGGTGATGTGCCTGGAGTGCACTGCTCAGGTCGGTCGAGGACTTCACCGGCGTGTTGTCCACTCCAGTGATCGCATCGCCCTGGGTCAAGCCGGCGAGGGCTCCGGGCGATCCTGGCAGCGTGCCGTCCACCAGTGCACCACTGGTCGCACCCTGAGAGGAGCCCCCTTGAGAGCCACTCGAGTCCTGGACCTGGATACCCAGGAATCCGGTGGCTCCGATGTGGATAGTGGCGCTCCCCTTGCCCGCCACCATGCTGCGAGCTTCCGCCAGAGCTGTGGCAATCGGGATGGCATACGACTGTGATATTCCCCCACCACTCGAGCTGCCGCTGGAGGCCGCCGTGTTCATGCCCAAGACCTGACCAGCCGCGTTGACCAGGGCGCCGCCCGAGTCGCCGGGCTGGATGGCACAGTTGGTCTCGATGAGGCCGGCCAGGTTTTCGGAGTTGCCACCTCCGCTCTCGCTGGCCGTGATCGCCTGGTTCAGCGCCGTCACAGACCCTCCAGCCGCACTCGGGGCTCCGCCGACACCGCCAGCGTTACCCACGCCGACCACGCCTTGGCCGACCACTGCTG
>Ga0194051_1000824_pt1 | contig 17379 bp, 15 predicted proteins | sample SepL2320m_MetaG_FD_161275 | JGI IMG/M metagenome (GOLD analysis project Ga0194051, IMG submission 161275) | Anoxic zone freshwater microbial communities from boreal shield lake in IISD Experimental Lakes Area, Ontario, Canada - Sep2016-L239-20m | ecosystem: Environmental > Aquatic > Freshwater >... | reverse complement strand
CCCAAGTTAAGGAGTTCCGCGGTGTACGCGATTGTCCGCGCCGGAGGCCGTCAAGAAAAGGTCGCTGTTGGCGATGTTCTTGAGGTTGACCGTTTGCAGGCTCAGTCTGGATCAACGGTTCAGTTGAAGGCTCTGCTTATCGTCGATGGCACCACGATTACCTCCGAGGCTGCTGCTTTGGCCAAGGTCAGCGTTACCGCTGAAGTCCTTGACCAGACCAAGGGCCCCAAGATCGACATCTTGAAGTACAAGAACAAGACCGGATACCGCCGCCGCATGGGTCACCGTTCCAAACTGACCCAGATCCGCGTCACCGGTATTGAGACGAAGTAGGTGTAACCATGGCTCACAAAAAGGGCGCGTCATCCACGCGCAACGGTCGCGACTCCAACGCGCAGCGCTTGGGCGTTAAGCGCTTCGGCGGACAACTCGTGAACGCAGGCGAGATCATCGTGCGCCAGCGTGGCACCCACTTTCACCCAGGCTTGAACGTTGGCCGTGGTGGCGACGACACGTTGTTTGCGTTGCAGCCAGGCGCCGTTGAATTCGGAACCCGTCGTGGTCGCCGAGTCGTCAACATCGTTCCGGCGGAGTAATTACAGATCTCCACTCAGAATTTGATGAAGAGCGGGCCGGTCGGATGACGACTGAGCCCGCTCTTTTTATCCCTTCCCCCGTGAATCCGTGCACAGCAGACCAGTCAGGAGAGTGCGATGACGAGCTTCGTTGATCGCGTCGTCCTGCACGTTGCCGCCGGCAATGGTGGACACGGATGCGCTTCAGTACACCGCGAGAAGTTCAAACCGTTGGGTGGCCCTGACGGTGGCAACGGTGGCAACGGTGGCGATGTCGTCCTCGTGGTTGACCAAAGCGAACCCACCTTGCTCGATTACCACCGGTCACCTCACCGCGCAGCCACATCCGGCAAAGCCGGTCATGGAAGCCATCGCAATGGTGCCGAAGGCGAAGATCTAGTCATGCCTGTTCCCGATGGCACGGTGGTCTTTGACGTTGATGGCAATCAATTAGCCGACCTCGTCGGTGCTGGCGCGCGGTATGTGGTTGCTAGTGGTGGCCGCGGTGGATTGGGTAACGCATCCCTTGCTTCGCAACGCCGCAAGGCTCCCGGCTTTGCCCTGTTGGGTGAGCCCGGCGAGTCCTGCGATGTGGTCTTGGAACTGAAGTCCATTGCCGATGTGGCATTGGTGGGCTATCCCAGTGCGGGCAAGTCCAGTGTGATTGGTGCGCTGTCGGCGGCCAAGCCAAAGATCGCTGATTACCCGTTCACGACGTTGGTTCCTAACCTGGGCGTGGTCGAAGCCGGAAGCGTTCGTTACACGATTGCGGATGTTCCCGGTTTGATTCCTGGTGCCAGCGAAGGCAAAGGCTTAGGGCTGGAGTTCCTGCGTCATGTTGAGCGTTGTGAAATCTTGGTGCACGTGTTGGATTGCGCGACGCTAGAAAGCGATCGCGATCCGATTACGGACCTAGACACCATCGAAAACGAACTCGAGCAGTACGGCGGTTTGAATGATCGTCCTCGCATGGTGGCACTGAACAAGATTGACGTGCCTGAAGCGTTGGAGTTGGCCGAACTTGTTGAACCACTTCTGCGCGAGCGCGGCTACGAAGTATTCAAGGTCTCGGCGGTGTCTCGGGAGGGATTGCGCCCACTGTCGTTTGCAATGGCTGCTGCTGTTGATCGCGCCCGAGCTGCGCGACCGACGGCCAATGTCGAACGCATCGTTTTACGGCCCAAGGCCGTTGACGAGAGTGGCTTTGAGATCGTTCGTGAAGGCGAAGCGTTCCGCATTAAGGGTGAGCGGCCCGAGCGCTGGGTTCGCCAGACCGACTTCAGCAATGACGAAGCTGTGGGCTACTTGGGCGATCGTCTAGCGCGACTCGGCGTCGAAGCAGCCTTGTATGAGGCCGGCGCTACGGCAGGATGTGAAGTACGCATTGGTAAGCAAGACAACTCAGTGATCTTTGACTGGGAGCCCACGATCGAAGCGGGCGGTTCGACACACATCACGGCACGACGAGGATTTGATGAGAGGTTGGAGGGTCGGTGAGTTCGGACCGCGGTTTTGTCACGAGCGCTAAGCGCATTGTGGTCAAAATCGGTTCGTCATCAATTACCTCCGCTGCGGGCGGCTTAGATGTCACAGCTGTTGAGTCGCTGGTTCGTGCCCTAGTTGATGTGCGGCAATCTGGCACCGAAGTCGTTCTCGTTTCATCGGGTGCCATTGCTGCTGGTCTTGGTCCCCTGGGTTTGAGATCGCGGCCTAAAGACCTCGCGACCCAGCAAGCCGCAGCGAGCGTGGGACAAGGACTCCTAGTACACCGCTACACCGATGCCTTCGCCGAAGCTGGCTTTACTGTGGGACAGGTTCTGCTCACCGTTGATGATGTGGGTCGTCGTGCGCATTACAAGAACGCTCAGCGCACCTTAAACCGACTCCTTGAAGTCGGCGCGATCCCGGTCGTGAACGAAAACGACACGGTGGCCACCGATGAGATTCGTTTCGGTGACAATGACCGCTTGGCGGCCCTCGTGGCTCACCTGGTGCAAGCCGATGCCTTGATTTTGCTCTCAGATGTTGACGGCCTGTATGACGCGGATCCGAGCCTGGCTGGAGCGCAGCTAATTTCTGACGTAGTCGACGCCTCGGTCTTGGATTCTGTTGAACTAGGCGGCGTGGGCTCGCGTGGTGTGGGTTCTGGTGGCATGGTCACCAAGGTTGAGGCCGCACGATTGGCAACCAGTGCCGGCATTCCGGTGATCTTGGCGCGGGCGAACAAAATCAAGAACGTGTTGACGGGCAGTAGCGAAGGCACGTATTTCCATGCGACTGGTCAACGACGGGCCACCCGTTTGCTCTGGCTTGCGCATGCCACTGATGCCCGTGGCAAACTCATTCTTGATGCCGGTGCGGAAAATGCGGTCAGGAATTCCGGTTCATCGTTGCTGCCGGCTGGAGTCACTGCAGTTGAGGGTGATTTTGAGGCGGGTGATCCGGTTGAGCTCGTCAGTCAGACAGGAGAAATTATTGCCCGCGGCCTGGTGGCCTATGACTCGCAGGAGATTCCAGCGCTGCTGGGGCGAACTACTGCCGAGTTGGCATCTGAATTAGGGGATGGCTACGGGCGCGAACTCGTTCACCGCGATGATTTGGTCCTGCTTTAGCTTGGGGACTGAGGGCCCCAGTCAAGTAGTGATGGCCCATTTGTGAACCAAGCCCTAGTCGGTTTGCGCCGTAGAACTTCTGCCTACGCAATGGTTGTGCGCAATGCAAGGCACCCCACCACGTGAAATGGTCAGCCTTTTAGCCCCAAACACGGCACGATGTCGGCATGAACTCTTTGATGATCCAGCCAGCTAACTGGCCTGCGGCCATTGCCTTCTTCGTCCTTGGCCTAATTTTCGTTGCAGGACTGAAGACCTACCTGCGCGGCAAATTGGTCTGGCGCTACGACACCAAGGCCGCGTGGCTTCGAGCGTTCGCTGCTTTCTCGTTTGCTTGGGCACTTGCTATGGCGTCGGGGACATTCCCCACTATTGCGAAGAACCCGTGGATTTTCCCTGGGCAAACCAGTGACATCTATTGGGTCGTGTTTTCCATCGTTTTGACCATAGTTGTTTTAATTGGTTACTGGATCATCTGGCCCATCGGGACCTTGCCGCACGGCCGTAAAATCGTATTTCCTGACACTCTTCTCTTTGGTATCTTCTGGGGCGTGAGCGAAGGATTGTTCTTCGGCTCGGTGTGGATCTTGGCTCGCCGCCTCTGGACGAACGTGTTGAGCTCGCATCCTTTGATCAGCGACTACGCGACGTGCTTTACCGTCATCATCTTGCTGTCGGCTTTCATCGGAACCTGGCATGCGTTGTATTGGGATATTCACATCTCGCCGAATCACAACATCATCGAGTGGAACATCAAGAAGGTGCTGCTTGCGCACAACCCGAACCTGATTCTCGGAGCGATCTACATCACGATGTGGGAGAACCTCGGAATCTGGGTGACACTCCAGGCCTTTGCCCTGCTGGGGTCCACGCTGGCGATGCCATTCCCGACCTGGCGTTACCCGCACCCGGTAGACCCCACTGGGCCAGCGATGGGGTCCCCGACGGATGAACCGGTTGATATGTCCGGTCGCACGGTGATCGTTACCGGTGGCGCCAATGGCATGGGCGCAATGGCTGCTCGCCTATTGGCTGACCAAGGCGCGCACATTGTCATCATCGATAAGGATGAGCCCAACGCTCGCGCAAATGCCGCGACTATCGAATCGGCAACGGGTAGTGCAGCCGATGTCATCGTGGCTGATTTGTCCGACCCGGCGCAGGTGCGTTCGTGTGCAGAGCAAGTTTTGGCAAGCTACCCCCGCATTGATGTCTTGCTCAACAACGCGGGCATCTTTACCGAGGTGTATCAGGAAACGGCAAGTGGAGACGAACTCACGCTGGCTTCTAATCACGTGGGCGGATTCTTGTTAACGCAGCTGTTGTTAACGCGGCTCCAGCAGTCCAAGGCGCGCGTGTTGTTCGTCAGTTCTGATGCGCACCGCCAAGCCATGAAGGTTAATTGGGACGACATCAACGGCAAAGATTTGTGGAAGGGCAAGGAGCGCGTCCCTAACGCCGGCTTTGTGCAGTACAACGTCTCCAAACTCTTTGTCGCATCAGCCGCGATTGAGCTGGCTGAGCGCACCAAGGGCACTGGCATGACGGTGAACACCTTGGCGCCAGGAGCATTGATACCCACCGGAATTTATGACGACGCGACTGGGCCGATCCCGATCCTGATCAAGTACTTCCGGCCGCTGCTGCGTAAGCCGGAAAAGGCCATGATCACCTACGTGTACCTGGCCACCTCGCCCGAAGTTGAGGGCGCGAGCGGCTGGTATTGGAAGGACGGGCGCTTCGTTGACGCGAGCCAATTGGCTCAAAGTCAGGAACTGCGCGATCAGATCTGGGCGTGGTCCATGCGTCAGAGCGGGTTGAGTCAAGGCGTGAGTTCCTAACTCCCGTCGGTGCTGAACTTCGTTGGTCTAGGTGGGCTTAGTCTTAGTCCATGACCGATAGTGAGTTGCTGGCGATTCGTCAGGTATGTGAGCAAGCCCGTGAAGCATCTTTTTCGTTGGCCTCGACTAGTCGTGCCGGCAAGGATGCGGCCCTGCGCACGATTGCTGATGCCCTGGAAGCCAACGCCGCGACGATCGTGACGGCCAATGCCACCGACTTAGATCGCGCGCACGCCGATGGCACGTCGGATGCATTGATCGACCGACTGACGATTACGCCGGATCGCTTGAAGGCGATTGCTGACGCGTTGCGTGAAGTGGCCGAATTGCCGGACCCCATTGGCGAAGTCATTCGGGGTTACACCCTCCCCAACGGTTTGCAGATCCGTCAGCTCCGCGTGCCACTGGGCGTAGTGGGCATGATTTATGAAGCTCGACCCAATGTCACCGTTGATGCTGCTGGCCTGTGCTTGAAGTCTGGCAATGCTGCGCTTCTGCGTGGTTCGTCTTCGGCCTACGACACCAACATGGCTTTGGTGGCGGTCATGCAAGATGCCCTCGAGGTCGCAGGATTGCCCCGCAATGCGATTCAGTTGGTTCCGGGCACCAGTCACGAATCGGTGAAGCACCTGATGCAAGCGCGCGGGCTGGTCGACGTGTTGATTCCGCGTGGGGGAGCGGGCTTGATTAAGTCCGTCGTTGAAGGTTCGCTAGTCCCGGTCATCGAAACAGGAGTGGGCAACTGTCACGTCTACGTGGATGCCGATGCGGATATCGACAAGGCCATCAATATCTTGATCAACTCCAAGACTCAGCGCGTGAGTGTGTGCAATGCGGCGGAAACCTTGTTGGTTCACGCTGATGTCGCTGCTGAGTTCTTGCCCAAGGCCCTAGCTGCTCTCAAGGACAAGGGTGTCACCATTCATGGGGACGCAGCCATGGCGGACTTTTGTTCAACCGCCGGCATTGATTTCGCGCCGGCGACTGAGGATGACTGGTTTGCTGAGTATTACTCGCTAGATCTGGCAGCTGGCATCGTGAACTCCATTGACGAAGCGATCGCCCACATTCGTCGCTACACCAGCGGTCACACCGAAGCCATCGTCAGCGATAACTTCACCGCGACGCAGTACTTCGTGGCGCAGGTGGATTCGGCCGCTGTCATGGTCAATGCCTCGACGCGATTCACCGATGGTGGTGAGTTTGGCTTTGGCGCGGAAATTGGTATTTCAACCCAAAAACTGCATGCTCGCGGGCCGATGGGTCTTGCGGAACTGACCTCAACGAAATTTGTCGTGACCGGTGACGGCCATATCCGCGGCTAGTTGTTTACACTGATCTGAATACACGTTCTTATATAAGGAGTTCTCCATGGTGTCGATCCTGGCTGAAGCCGCCGAAACGACGGAGAAGTCCTTTCCGTTGCCCCCCGTTGGGTTTGGTCTCCTCGGCCTTGGCATCTTGCTCCTTGCCTTGTACGTGGTGACTCGGATCAACCCCGATCGCTAATCGCGCGCTCATGCGTATCGGGGTGTTGGGTGGCACCTTCGATCCGCCACACCTTGGGCACCTGGCGGTAGCACGAGACGTTGCCACGCAACTTCAGTTAGATCACGTTGTCTTTGCCCCCACGGGTGACTCCTGGCAAAAAGAGACGACCACTCCTGCGAAGGATCGTCTCGCCATGGTGGAGTTGGCGATTGTGGGCGAGGGACTTTTTGTCAGTAGCGATGTCGATGTTCAACGTGACGGGCCGACCTTTACCTTTGACACCTTGACGCAGTTGCGAGCCGAGTATGGAGCCGATGCTGAACTGTTTTTCCTGCTCGGTTCGGACGCCCTTGCCGGGCTTCCGACCTGGCATCGGGCCAGCGAGCTGGGACAACTCGCCACATTTGTTGGATTTGGTCGGTCCGGTCATGACCCAATCGCGCCAGCAGGTTTCGAATCGTGGGTGCACATCGTGGCTGTTACTCCTACCGAGATTTCATCGACCCAATGTCGCCAGAAGTTAGTGGCAGGGGAGTCGGTGGAGGGTTTGATGCCTCAGGCGGTCATTGACTACGCCACTGCGCGCGGGCTCTATGCCGGCGTGAGAGAGTAGCCACCCAGCACCACCTATGGAGGACCAGTGACCGCAACGACTCAGGCTATTGAATTAGCGGTCGCAGCAGCCGAAGCTGCCGGCGACAAGTTAGCCCAAGACATCGTTGCCATCGATGTGAGTGACCACTTGGTCATCACCGACATCTTTGTTATCTGTTCAGGGAACTCTGAGCGCCAAGTCAAAGCCATCGTGGACTCCATTGAGGAACGCCTCCACGGCCTGGGTGTTAAGCGCATCCGACGCGAAGGCCATGCGGAAGGCCGATGGGTTCTGTTGGACTTCGGCGACATCGTGGTGCACGCACAGTTGGCTGAAGAGCGTGTGTTCTATGACCTCGAGCGCCTGTGGGGCGATTGTCCGATGGTGGAACTCCCAGCGGAAGTCAACGCTCACGCGGCTGTATCTCAAGAAGCCTGATTCATGACGCGGTTGGTGTGGTTGCGCCATGGGCGCACTCCCTGGAATCAAGAAGGGCGATTTCAGGGTCAAACCGATATTGCACTTGATGAGGTGGGCCATGCCCAAGCCGAGCGCGCTGCGTCATACCTGATCCACCTCGAACCATCGTTGATCATTAGCTCTGATCTTGCACGGGCCGTCCAAACTGCTGAGCCCTTAGCGACGTTAGCGGGTATTTCGATCACTCACGATGAACGACTACGTGAAACCGATGCTGGAGCTTGGCAAGGTTTGACGCACGACGAAATTCGCGAACGGTTTGGCGACAACTTGGATCAATGGTCGGCAGGTATTGATGTTCGCCCAGGCGGCGGCGAGACGCGTCGCGAAGTGGCTGATCGGGTGAGTAGTTGTGTCAACGAGTATGCGCGTACTCACGATGGGCAGACCATTGTGATCGTGACGCACGGTGGATCAGCACGAGCCGGCATTGGTCACATGCTTGAGTTGCCCGAAGATTCATGGTTGGCACTGGGGGTGTTGGCCAACTGTTCGTGGTCCATCTTGGGGCGGTCCGGACATGTCTCTCCACCGTGGCGGCTCCTGGAATACAACGCCGGGAGTTTGCCTGCACCGGTCCTAGGGGATGACCGCTAGCCGGTTTTAGGCGTTGTGGTGCGCACAGTTATGCTGTGACCTCCTCTCCTTGAGAGCGGGGCTGTGGCGCAGCTGGTAGCGCACCTGCATGGCATGCAGGGGGTCAGGGGTTCGAGTCCCCTCAGCTCCACCAAGTACAAAGGCGCAGGGATTGTTTCCTGCGTCTTTTGCGTTGCGAGACCCCAGTCGGGCGATCAAGCGGGCTCTGGCCATGTCCGATACGGTGAAGATGAGGAGGGAAAGCATGAGTTGGACGGCAAGTAGCGGTAGCCGGATGCGCACCAGACTGCTCTCCTTTGGCCTGTCTGTTGCCTTCCTGACCACCGGTGTTGCCACGATCAATGTGGTCACTGCACAGGCGGATACCGTGATCACGGGCGTGGACGTTTCTAAGTGGGATCACTCAGCAACCACCGCTTACCCCGCAGGCACGCCGATTGATTGGGTCAAGGTCAAAGCCGCGGGTCGTAGCTTTGCGATCATTAAGGCGTCTGGGCGCACCCAGGAGCTCACAAACTATCGCAATCCGTATTTCGCTAACGACTACAAGCAAGCTAGAGCTGCTGGCTTAGTCGTGGGTGCCTACCACTATGCGCGACCAGCACTGCCGCTTTCAACGGCGACTGATCAGGCTCGCTACTTCATCTCGACGGTACAAAAGGTCGGAAGTTTTAGAGACCAGAAGACCTTTCCTGCGGTCCTTGACTTGGAAACCACAGGTGGATTGGGTAAAGCCGACCTGATCGCGTGGACCCAACAATTCCTCGACACCGCGCAAGCATTAACCGGACGTAAGCCGATCTTGTATTCGTACGACTACTTCATACGCTCCACCTTGGGAAACACCAAGCAGTTCTCGAGCTACCCCTTGTGGTACGCGCGGTACACCACCACCGTTCCGACATCATCAACGATTCCGGGTGGTTGGTCGCAGTGGACGATGTGGCAGTACTCCTCGACAACCACCACTGATGGAATCATCGGCGCTGGCGATGTGAACCGGTTCAACGGAACAGCGACAGCATTGCTGGCTTTTGCCGACGGTCGCAAGTCTGGCTACGGACCACCGTCGATCCCGCTTACCCCAGTTGCCACGCCCGGCACAGGTTCTGCACAGTTAAGTTGGATCATCCCCAATGATGATGGCGGAGTGCCCGTCAATCGTTACCGCGTGAGCGTTGATGCTGGTGTGGAAGCCATCACGCCAGGCACGTCGTTTCTCGCTGTTGGGTTGGAACCGGGAACACATACGTATTCGATCTCTGCTGAGAACTTAGCGGGGGTTGGCCTTCCCGCGACGGGTTCATTCACCATCGCCCCTTATGACGTGTCCACGCTTCCGGCGCCTGTGGTGCCAACAGTGGTGGTCAACACTCCCTCCGCGAGCATTGGTTCGGCCTACAACGTGGTCCAAATCAAAGTCAGCCGCGCGGATACGCTGCAGGCGATTCGTAATGCCGAAGTAACAGTTGCGATCACCCCTGAACTCGGTGCACCACGAACCCCACGAACGGTTTATACCGATGCGGAAGGAATCGTGTCAGTGACCTTTCGCTCGCAGGTGGATACAGCGGTAACGGTGACGACGACCGGCGGCGCGTGGTACTCCGCCGTCACAAAACAAACTGCGGTCCGAATCGCCCCCACGCTGACCGCCAGCCTCAGCGCTTCGGTCGTTCGGCGTAATAATGTGGTCAGGCTGTCCGGTTCCACCTCGCCCTTGCTGGCAGGGGAGCGGGTGTATCGCCAGCTATTTACCGGTGGCCGATGGGTAACTAAGGCAACCCGGGTGGTGGGGGCGACGGGAACCTATTCTTTCACCGTCACGACCACCACGACCGGTCGAAAGGTTCAGCGAGTGCTCCTGCCGTCCAACTCGCATCACCTGCGGGTGGTCTCGCGCACGCGGACGCTGATCATTCGCTAGGGCGTGGGAAGATAGCGGCTGCACCGAATTGGTGCAGGAGACCGCAACCACGATCGGGATGTTGACGCAAGCATGAGTGAGCTGAGCACAGAAGGCGCAGAACGCTACGACGTTTTTGCCGTGCAAGAAAAGTGGCTCCCGGTCTGGGATGAGCGGGCACCCTTCAAGGCTGGGCAACCCGGCGACCCACGTCCGAAAAAGTACGTGCTCGACATGTTTCCTTACCCATCGGGTGATCTGCACATGGGTCACGCCGAGGCCTACGCCATGGGTGACATTCCCGCGCGCTATTGGTTCCTCAAAGGCTATGACGTCTTGCACCCGATTGGTTGGGATGCGTTCGGACTTCCTGCGGAAAACGCGGCCATCAAGCGCGGCGCGGATCCAGCAGCGTGGACCTACGAAAACATTGCCACCCAAAAAGCGTCAATGCGTCGCTATGCCTGTTCGTTTGACTGGGATCGAGTCCTCAATACCTGTGACCCGGAGTACTACCACTGGAACCAGTGGCTGTTCTTGCAAATGTTTGAACGTGGATTGGCTTATCGCAAGCCATCCAATGTCAACTGGTGTCCCAATTGCCAAACCGTGTTGGCCAATGAGCAGGTTGTGGGCGGTTTGTGCGAGCGGTGCGACACGGCAGTAACGAAAAAGAAGCTCACGCAGTGGTATTTCCGCATCACCGACTATGCCGACCGCTTGCTCGATGACATGACCGAGCTCGAAGGCCAGTGGCCGGACAAAGTATTGACCATGCAACGCAACTGGATCGGCCGATCCACCGGCGCCGAGGTCAATTTCCTCGTTGAAGGTCGTGACGAGCCGATCACGGTGTACACCACGCGCCCAGACACCTTGTTTGGTGCCACGTTCTTCGTCGTCGCAGCTGACAGCGACCTAGCAGCCGAGCTTGCCAGTGAAGCATCGCCGGAAGTCCAAGCCGCATTTGATGCCTACCTTGAGGAAGTCCAAGCCACCGCAGACATTGATCGCCTCGCCACCGATCGTCCCAAGACCGGTGTGTTCCTCAATCGCTTTGCGATCAATCCAGTCAACGATGAGCGATTGCCGATTTACGCCGCCGAATATGTCTTGTCCGATTACGGCACGGGCGCCATCATGGCCGTGCCTGCTCACGACCAGCGCGACCTCGATTTCGCGCGAGCCTTTGACTTGCCTGTCCGAGTTGTCGTAGAAACCGACCTCGATGACCCTGCAACATCGGGAGTGGCTACGCCAGGCGATGGAGTCTTGATCAACTCCGGTTCGCTCAATGGTTTGGGTAAGGCCGAAGCCATCGCCACCGTCACAGCTGACCTGCAGAGCCAGGGTCGCGGACAAACAGCCAAGAACTACCGACTGCGGGACTGGTTGATTTCTCGTCAGCGGTACTGGGGAACCCCTATTCCCATCATTCACTGCCCCGACTGTGGTGAAGTGCCGGTGCCAGCAGAGCAGTTGCCGCTGGTGTTGCCCTCCTCGGAAGGTTTGGACCTGAGCCCCAAGGGCACCTCGCCGCTGGGTGGTGCAACGGACTGGGTGAATGTGGCCTGTCCGCGTTGTGCCAAGCCTGCCAAGCGTGACACCGACACGATGGACACCTTCGTCGACAGCTCGTGGTACTTCCTGCGCTTTTTGTCCCCACAGCGCGACGACGTAGCTTTCGATCAAGAGCTAGCCAAGCAGTGGTTGCCTGTTGATCAATATGTCGGTGGTGTTACCCACGCGATTTTGCACCTGCTTTATGCGCGCTTTTTTACCAAAGTTCTGTATGACCTGGGAATGGTTCCCGTTGTTGAACCCTTTGCCCGTTTGCTGAATCAGGGCATGGTGCAAATGGATGGCTCAACGATGAGTAAATCGCGTGGAAACCTCGTCCGGTTAAGCGATGAACTGCAATCCCATGGAGTCGATGCGATTCGCCTCACGATGGTCTTTGCCGGTCCGCCAGAAGATGACATTGACTGGGCCGATGTTTCGCCAGCAGGTTCGGCGAAGTTCTTGGCGCGGGCTTGGCGTTTGTCGGGTGAAGTCTCCAGCCCTGTTGACGCCGATGTTTCCCAAGGAGACCTGGCTCTTCGTCGCGTTACGCACCGAGTCATTGACGAAGTCGAGACCGCGATCACGACTTCTCGGTTCAATGTGGCTGTGGCCCGCACGATGGAGCTGGTCAATGCCATTCGTAAGGCTGTTGACACCGGTTGTGGTCCAGCTGACCCAGCGGTGCGCGAAGCAGTCGAGGCCACGGCAGTGATGTTGTCGCTCTTTGCGCCTTATACGGCTGAGGACATGTGGGAACGCTTAGGTCATGAGCCCTGCGTTGCATTGACGAACTTCCCGGTCGTCGACCCAGCGCTCCTGGTGCAAGATGTCGTGACCTGCGTGGTGCAAATCTCGGGCAAGGTGCGCGAACGACTGGAAGTGCCACCCACGATCAGCGCCGATGAGCTCAAGGAATTGGCGTTGTCTAATGCCACGGTGATCGCCGCTCTTGAGGGACAGGAAATCCGCACGGTCATTGTGCGTGAACCCAAACTGGTCAACATCGTTCCGGTGGCCTAAGTAATCCACAGGTGATGTCATCCCACATCTTCATGTAACCGAGTTTGTTTGTTGCGTCAGTCCTTTAACGTGCGCGCATGGTTTCACCCGCCCCGGCTGTCCAGCAACGATTACTGTCCGTATTAGGGCTTCCTCAAGAAAGTGTTGAGGGCTCGACTCGAGATGTGATGCCACCGGGTCGTGGATTCTCGCGGGCAGTGGCTATCTGTGGAGTGCTGGCAGTGGTTTTTGCCATTATTGTTTTCACCCGCAGTCAACCGGTGTCATCGGGATCGCCAGTACCACTAGGTGTTCCCCTCAGCGCCAGCCCGTCACCCACCCTCGCCTTCCTCGTGGTGCAAGTGGTGGGACGGGTTAACAAACCAGGAATCGTGCGACTGCCGCAAGGCGCGCGGGTAGCCGATGCAGTGGCCGCGGCCGGAGGCTTGACGCGTCGCACTGATCCAGCCAGCGTCAATCTTGCGCGCCTAGTGGTCGACGGTGAACAAATTGTGATTGCTAATCCATCGGTGACTTCTGCTCTGCCAGGAGGGTCATCACCGGGAGCAGGGGCGCAGTCCGGAGGCTCTCGAGGAGCGCTCCTAGATATCAACACAGCCTCCGCAGATCAATTAGAGGACTTGCCCGGGGTGGGGCCGGTGTTGGCCCAACGCATTGTCGAGCAACGCACGCGGATTGGTCGCTTTGCGTCCATCGAGGACTTGCGTCAAGTAAGCGGCATCGGGGCGAAGAAGTTTGCCGACCTTTCTCCGTTGGTTCGGGTGTGAGCGCTGACTTACGCGTTGTTGTAGTCGCGGCTAGCGCTTGGGCCGGAGCCGCGTTCGGTGTTCTAGGTAGCGGCCCTGCGTTCGCGGCTGTCGTGGGGTTTATCGCCATCACGGCTTTCATCCTTTGGTCGCGAGGGTGGAGGTCCTTAGCCAGTTGGTTGTTGATCGGTGTGTTGGTGGGCGGTTGTTTGTGGGCGAGCGCTTGGTCGCGTATTCAAGCCAACCGCACATCCGTCGTTCACGCTGTGGCTGCGGATCATCAACTCACTCGCGCCACGGTGGTGATCACCTCAGATCCGGTTTCTGTTCGAGACGGCACCGGCGCAGTGGCCACTAGCCGTGGTATTCGCGTGATGGCTCGCCTTGAGGTATTAACCATGGCAAGTCGTCAGCGCCAGGTGCGTTCGCCCGTGATGGTCTTTGCTCCCACTACCTGGCACGACCTCATCCCCGGTGACGTTGTTCAAGCCCTGATCACGTGGGCTCCGCCGAGGACTCCTGAACTTGCTGCGGTGGGGTCAACCACAATGTCGCCAACCGTTGTGCATTCAGCGCCGTGGATCCAACGCGTGGCACAAACACTGCGTGCGGGACTTCGGTCTGCCTGCGAGGGTCAATCAGCTAGTACCGGGGCGGTGTTGCTTCCGGCGTTAGTGGTGGGGGACACCTCGACGATGCCCGAATCCCTGGTGGACGATATGCGGTTGAGTGGATTGGCGCATCTGAGTGCTGTCAGCGGGGCCAACGTAGCCATCGTGGTCGGATTCGTTCTGCTACTCGCCCGGGCCATGCGTATTCGCGGCCGGTTATTGGTCATCGTGGGGATTGCCACGATCGCGTTCTTCGTCATCTTGGCCAGACCTGAGCCATCAGTGTTGCGTGCGGCAGTGATGGGAACTATTGCCCTGATTGCGATCATTCGCGGCGGGTTGTCTCGATCGTTGGCCGCGCTCAGTGCTGCGGTGATGGTGTTGCTAGTCATCGATCCTTTGTTGAGTGTGCAACTGGGATTCGTCCTATCTGTTGTTGCTACGGCCGGCTTGATTGTGGTGTCCCCGTGGTTTACCCAGCGACTCACGCGGTGGATGCCATTGCGGGTTGCCCAAGCCGTCGGGATTGCTGTCGGTGCACAGTTGGTGGTCTCGCCTGTGTTAGCGGCAATTTCTGGACGCATCGAGCCGATCGCCATCGTGGCCAACGTGCTGGCCGAGCCTGCTGTTGCACCAGCAACCGTGTGTGGATTCATTGCCGCGGTCGTGAGTCCGGTTAGTCCGTGGTTGGCCTCGTTGTTTGCTGCCGCTGCTAGTTGGTGTGCTCAATGGATTAGTTGGGTCGCGGGCATAGCGGTTCAGGTGCCAGGAGGCACGCTGGCGTGGCCTCGGGGTCTCGTCGGTGGATTGTGTGTTGCGCTCGCGATGGTCACCGTCCTGGCTGTTGTGCGGTTCAGGCGTACGCCCTGGGCAGGAGTGGCAGCCGTTGCGGCAGCTGGTTGCCTCATCGTTTTGCCGGTCCGCCATGCCACTGCGTGGCCGCCCGCACACTGGCTCGTTGAAGCCTGCGATGTAGGACAAGGCGATGGACTCTTGCTCAATACCGGGCGGGCGTCAGCAATCTTGGTTGATGCCGGTCCTGATGCACGTTTGATTGATCGATGTTTGCGCGATGCGGGAATCACCACTCTGGACGCTGTGATTCTGACCCACTTTCATGCCGATCATGTTGACGGTCTGCAAGGAGCTTTGCGACATCGCCGGGTGGGCCCGGTGTTGGTGAGCTCATTGCTGGAACCAGCACCACAGTTTGAGAGCGTCTCTGCTCTTGTCGCGCAAAGTCATAGCCAATTGGTTGCTGTGGTTCCCCGTAGCACCACCACTATCGGACCGTGGCAACTCCATGACCTCACTCCCTCGGCGGAACCGATGAATGCAGCTCGCCTTGAATCACAGGGCTCAGCGCCCAATAACTTCAGCGTGGTCTTTCTTGCGCAACAAGGAATGATTCGCATCTTGATGACCGGGGATATTGAGCAGACAGCCCAAGAGGTGTTGCGCACTGAGCACGGCGCGGAAATCACGGGAGTGGATGTGCTCAAAGTGCCGCACCATGGGTCAGCCCTGCAGGATCCGGAGTTTCTGCGATTGACCCACCCACGCATCGCCATGATTAGTGTGGGGGTGGGCAATCGTTATGGTCACCCCAAGCCGAGCACGCTGGTGCAATTGGCGAACATGGGTGCTCAGATTGGGCGCACCGACCAGCAGGGGGATGTGGCTGTGGTGCGCTCTGGCTCGAGCCTGATTTTGGTCAGTCGCCCGCGTGCCTGACCCTGGCTCGTGGGATGCTCAACCCGATGACCACTCACAAGATCGCTCCGGCACCTCCGGCCCTCACCCTGGTGGTGGGTACGGAGGAGTTACTGGCCGATCGAGCCGTGTCTTTGGTGGTTGCTGGTGCTCGTGGCATGGATCCACAAACCGATGTGCGCGACATCAGCGCAGGCGATTTGACCTTCCCAGCCATTCAGGAATTTCTCAGCCCGTCTCTGTTTAGTGAGCGACGAGTGGTGGTAGTTCGTGGGTTGGGTATGGGGCGAGCCGAAGAAGTCGCCGACGATGACGACGAATCTGCTCCTGCCTCAGGATCACTTGATGATCGTGTGGTCGCTGCCTTGGTAGCTCATTCCAAGACCTATGAACCTGATGTGCATTTTGTGTTGTTGCACCGCAATGCCAATAGCGGACGCGGCCAGCTCAATGCCTTGAAAAAGGGCAAGGCCACCGTCACTGATTGCAAGACTCCTACCCGCAAGGGATACACCGATTTCGTTGCCGCTGAATTCGTCTCGTTGCATAGACCCATCACCCCCGATGTTCCCGAAGTGATGGTGTTGGCAGCCGGTCGTGATTTGCGCGCTTTGGCGGCAGCCTGTGGTCAACTCTCCGCGGATTACCCTGCCAAGGGTCGCCTGGATCGCCAAGCGGTGGAGTCATTCTTTGCCGGTCGGGTCGAAGTTGACGCATTTGCCATCGCTGATGCGATTTTGGCCGGTGATACCGGCAAGGCGCTGGTGGCAACACGACAAGCCATCGCTGGGGGAGCCACGGGGCCTGCCATAACCGCTGCCCTCGCCTTCAACTTCCGCAACTTAATCAAAGCCTCTAGCGCACCGCGTGCGATGCCCCTGGAACAAGCTGCTGCTGAAGTCGGCTTGCGTGATTGGCAACTGCGTAAGGCACGTCAACAACTCACGGGCTGGTCTCCGGACGCAGTGGCGCGGGCTCTGCGTGCACTTGCCGAGGCCGACGCCAATGTCAAAGGTGCAGCAGTTGATGCCGAGTATGCGATTGAACTGATGATCATCAAGCTTGGTCGTGCGCGTCGCGCTGGTTAGTTCTTCGCGTCGCGATCAGCAAGCTTGGCGAGGTAAGCGTTGTAGTCCCCGAGTTCGTCCGGACCACCACCGCCACGTTCAGCGCGATCGGCTTGACGGTCCGATCGCTTGGCATCGCGGTCATCAGATCGAGACCACTGCAACGTGAGAGTAATCATCACCATCAGCAAAGGCAGTTCGCCCAAGGCCCAGCCGATGCCTGCCCCCACGCGCTGATCGGCCAGCAAGTCGGTCAGGTACGTGCGCTGGATGGAAGCGAAGTAGCTCTGGGCCAAGATCTCGTTGGATTGCAAAATCGCGATGTTAAAGAACGCATGGATTGACATCGGCACCAGCAAGACCAGGATCCGAATCGGGTACGGCGCGCGCTTGGGCCCAGGGTCAATACCAATGAGAGTCCAGAAGAACAGGTATCCAGCCAGCACAAAGTGCACTTGCATGATCGTGTGACCCCAGTGGCTTGCCATCAATGCCGGGAAGAGGGGAGTGAAGTACAGGCCGAAGAAACTGCTAACGAAAATGATGGCGGCGACAATAGGAT
>Ga0194051_1000822_pt1 | contig 17408 bp, 15 predicted proteins | sample SepL2320m_MetaG_FD_161275 | JGI IMG/M metagenome (GOLD analysis project Ga0194051, IMG submission 161275) | Anoxic zone freshwater microbial communities from boreal shield lake in IISD Experimental Lakes Area, Ontario, Canada - Sep2016-L239-20m | ecosystem: Environmental > Aquatic > Freshwater >... | reverse complement strand
GTCACCATGCGCTCGACCAGCACATCGGGCGCGAGTTTCGCCATGCGCTCGGCAGCTTCGCGGACCTCGTCAGCCGTGCGCAGGTTCAGCGCCACGCCTCCGGCTTCGGTCTTGTGGGCAATGGCGGCGGATGACACCTTGAGGGTTACCGGGTAGCCGAGCCTCTCCGCAGCGGCGACAGCATCCTCCGCCGGGCAGACGATGCCCTCGGGCACGGAGAGGCCGTGTTTCTTCAGCAATGCCTTTGCCGCGGACTCGCTGAAGATGCGCTCATCGCTGCCCTTGGTGAGCGGCGGCAGCATGTCGGGCAGGGTTTCGGTGCGCGCCCAGTTGCGGCCGATGAAGGCGGCGGCTTCGAAGGCCGTCAGGGCATCGTCGAGACCCATCATGGGCGCGACACCGGACTGTGAGAGTTCATCTGCGAGTGACAGCGGCATGCCTTCCGACAGCGAGGCAACGACAGCCGCGCGCGCGCCCGTTGCCTGCGCGGCAGCGGCCATGGCGCGCGCGGTGGTGGCCCAGGCTTCCGGCTTCATCTTGGGGTGGGTCGGCGTGTCGAGGATCACCATGCCCACGTCGAAGCCGCCCTTCAGCACTTGCGTGAAGGTGGCTGTCAGCTTCTCCGGCTGGCCCCAGATGAAGGTGTGGTAGTCGAGCGGGTTATCGATGGCCACGTATTCGTTGAGCGTGGCCGCCACGCGCGGCTTCGTCGCCGCGTTAAAGGGCGGGAAGCTCACCTTCTTTTCCAGCGCCATGTCGGCCACCAGAGCCGCCTCGCCGCCGGAACATGACAGCGACACGAGGCGCGAGTCCGCGATGGGCCCGCCGTTGTGCAGGAACTTCAGCGTCTCGGCGAAGGCGGAGACGGACTTCATGCGAGCGATGCCATAGCGCTCGAACAGCGCATCATAGAGCGTGTCGGCCCCGGCGAGAGAAGATGTGTGGCTCATCGCCACCTTCGCACCCTGTTCGGAGCGGCCAGTCTTCAGCACCACGATGGGCACCTTCCGCTGGCGCGCGAGTGACGCAGCCTTGGCGAAGGCTGCAACATCGGGCAGCCCCTCAACATGAAGGCCGATGGCCGAGATGCGTGGGTCGGCGGAGAGCGTCTCCACCATGTCATGCATGCCGACGTCCACCTGGTTGCCGATGGAGAACACGGCGGCGACGGGCAAGCCCCGCATCATCATGGTGAAGTTGCAGGCGATGTTGCCGGACTGGGTGATGAGCGCGACACCGCGGTCCACTGGTTCCAGCCCCGTCTCGTCCGGCCAGAGAGCGGCGCGCGACAGGGTGTTGACGAAGCCATAGCAGTTGGGGCCCATCAGCGGCATGCCGTTGGCGGCGGCCAACAGCTTGCGCTGGAGTTCCGTGTTGCCGGTCTCGGCAAAGCCCGCGGCATAGATCACTGCACCACCGCATCCCTTGGCGGCGAGTGCACGGACGACCTCGATGGTGGGTTCGTTCTTCACCGCGATGAAGGCAGCATCGACGGCTTCCGGAATGTCGTCAGGCGACTTCAGCGTGGGCACGCCGGAGAGTTCCTCGCGCTTGGGGTGCACGGCATAGATCGAGCCGGTGAAGCCCAGCTCGCGCGTTCTCTTGATGGCGATAGCGCATTCATTGCCGCCGATGAAGGCGATGGACTTGGGGTTGAGGAGGCGGGTGAGGTTCTTCATTCTCGTTACTTCATCATGCCCGGGCTTGACCCGGGCATCCTCTTCGGGAGCCGGTGGTTGTGGCGATGGCCGGGTCGAGCCCGGCCATGATGATCGTTGTGGTCGTATCAACCACCCAGCGGCCGCAGCAGGGCGCGGCTGATGATATGCCGCTGGATTTCGCTCGTCCCCTCCCAGATGCGCTCGACGCGCGCGTCGCGCCAGATGCGCTCGAGCGGCAGGTCGGACATGAGGCCCATGCCGCCGTGGATCTGGATCGCCTCGTCGGCGACGAAGGCCAGCATCTCGGTGGCCTTGAGCTTGGCCATGGCCATGTCCATGTCGGTCACGGTCTTCTGGTCGAACTTCCAGGCGGCCTCGAGCGTGAGGAGTTCCGCGGCCTTCAGCTCCAGCGCCATGTCGGCGAGCTTGAAGGACACGCCCTGGAACTTGCCGATCTGCTGGCCGAACTGCTGGCGATCCACCGCATATTGCTTGGCATGGTCGAGCGCGCGCTCGGCCCTCCCGATGCAGGTGGCGGCGACCTGCAGGCGCGTGGCGCCCAGCCAGTCGTTCGCCACCTCGAAGCCCTTGTGGATTTCGCCGAGGATCTGGCTCTGGTGCACCCGGCAGTCGGTGAACTCGAGGATGCAGTTGTTGTAGCCGCGATGCGAGACATTCTTGTAGCCGGGGCGCACCGTGAAGCCCGGCGTTCCCATGTCGATCAGGAAGGCGGTGATCAGCTTCTTCTTGCCGCGCGGGGTGTCTTCCTCGCCGGTTGCAGCGAAGAGGATGACGAAACTCGCTTCGTCAGCATGGCTGATGAAGTGCTTCGTGCCGTTGATGACGAAGTCATCGCCATCCTGCTTGGCGAAGGTCTTCATGCCACGCAGGTCGGAGCCCACACCGGGTTCGGTCATGGCGAGGCAGTCCGACTTCTCGCCGCGCACGGCGGGGAAGAGGTACTTCTCGCGCTGCTCTCCCTCGCAGGCCATCAGGATGTTGGAAGGGCGCGCCACGCAGGTCCAGTGCAGCGCATAATTGGCGCGGCCCAGTTCCTTTTCGTAGAGAACCCAGGTGAGCGTATCGAGACCAGCACCACCCACTTCGGCGGGCATGTTGGCGGCATAGAGGCCCGCCTCGATGGCCTTGGCCTTGATCTTGTCGCGGAGGTCGGGGCGCAGGACGCCCATTTCCTCGATCTCGGCCTCGTGGGGGTAAAGCTCGTTCTCGACGAAGTCACGCGTCGTCTTGACGATCATCTGCTGTTCTTCGGTGAGATTGAAATCCATAACTCAGCTCACTTGATGTGGAAGGTTTCGACATGGCCGTCGATGGCGATGTCCTGGCCGTTGATCATGAAGGCGGCGGGCGAGGCGAGGTAGACGGCAAGTGCTGCCACCTCATGCGCCTCGGTGAGGCGTTCGAGCGACTGGTTGTTGACGATCTCCTTCGCCACCACGTCGAAGGGCACGCCGCGCACGTCGGCCTCGCCCTGGATGACGCGGTTGATGCGGTCGCCCTTCACAGAGCCGGGGCAGATGGCGTTGGAACGGCAGCTGTAGGGGCCGAGCTCGATGGCCAGTGACTTGGTGAGACCGATGACGCCCCATTTCGCCGCCGCATAGGGCGTGCGGTTGCCGAAGCCGTGCTGACCGGCATTCGACGACATGTTGAGGATGAGGCCCGACTTCTGGGCCTTCATCACAGGTGCTGCACGCCTCGCACAGAGGAAGTAGCTGTCGAGGCAGATTTCGAGGCATTCGCGCCAACCGTCGAGCTCGATATCCTCGATGGGGGCGGTCGGGCCCTTGATGCCGGCGTTGTTCACCAGCACGTCGAGTCCACCCAGGTCTTCGAGGGCATCATCGAACCACGCGTCGATCTCGCCCTCGCTCCTCACATTCACCTTGCTGGCAGCAATGTCCGGGAACTCGCGGCGGAATTGTTCGAGTGCCGCTTCATTCACGTCGCAAATGTGGACCCTTGCTCCTTCCGCCGCGAAGGCGCGGGCAATCGACTTGCCGATTCCGTCCGCCGCGGCGGTGATCATCACGCGTTGTTGTGCCATGTTGTTCCTCCCTGTGGCGGTTTTCAGGCCTTCTTCTTCTTTGCCTTGCGCGCCTTCACTTCGCGGTCGAGCACAAGGCCGGAGCCGATCTTGTGCTTCTTGAACAGCTTCATCATGTCCACCAGCACGGCGTTGCGCTTGGCCTCGATCTCGGAGACCTTGCGCCCGGCAGCCTGGTCCTCGCAACCCTCGACGAGGCGCGTCTCCAGCGCCTCGTTCCACTTCGGGAACTTGAGGTCGGTCCAGTCCAGTTCCAGCGTCGGGTCGAACTGCTTGATGAAGTCGCGCATGCCGCCGGGGCCGCCGGCCACGTGGTAGGTCATGAAGGAGCCCATGAAGGCCCAGCGCATGCCGGCGGAATAGACGATCGAGTCGTCGATGTCGGCCGTCGTGCCGATATCCTTGTTGAGGATGTGAAGCGCCTCGCGCCACAGCGCTTCCTGCAGGCGATCACAGATGTAACCCATGATCTCCTTCTTGAGGCGCAGCACATGCATGCCGATGGCCTCGAAGTACTCCGCCGCACGGTCCATCGCTTCCGCCGAGGTCTTCTCGCCGGGAACGAGCTCGACCAGCGGGAGGAGATAGACCGGGTTGAACGGGTGGCCGATCACAACGCGCCCCGGGTGCTGGCACTTGCTCTGCAGGTTGGTGGGGAGGAAGCCCGAGGACGAGGACGAGATGATGACATGAGGGGCCGCCACCGCGTCGATGTCGCGGAACAGCTTGATCTTCAGTTCCTCGCGCTCAGGCGCTGCCTCATGGATGAAGTCGGCCTTGGCTGCCATCACCTTGAGGTCGGTGGTGAAGGACAGCTTGCCCTTCTTCTTCGGCTTGCCGAGGAGCGCTTCGAGCGAGGGCCAGGCCGTCTTGATCTGGACCTTGAGGCGCTCTTCGGAAGCGGGCGAGACGTCATAGGCAATGACGTCGTATCCGCGGAACAGCAGCCGCGCCGCCCAGCCAGCACCGATGAGTCCGGTTCCGGCAATGCCGACGGTCTTGATCTTGTGGGATTTGGATTTCGTTGCCTTCGTCTTCGCTTCCTTTGCCATGTTACTTGCTCCGCGGCTTCAGCTTGAGGATTTCGCGGCCTTCGTCCGGCGAGGCCACATTGGTGCCGAGCAGCTGGATGATCTTCACTGCCTTCTCGACCAGCGTGCCGTTGGAGGCGTGCACACCGCGCTCGAGCCAGAGATTGTCCTCGAGGCCGACGCGCACGTGGCCGCCCAGCAGCACGGCCTGCGCCACGGCGGGGAACTCGTTGCGGCCGATGCCGAAGGCGGCCCAGACAGCGCCTTCGGGCAGCTGGTTCTTCTGGTAGGCCATGGTCTCGGTGTCATAGGGCGCACCCCACGGGATTCCGAGGCAGAGCTGGAACATCGGCGGGCCGTCGATCAGGCCTTCGGCGACGAGCTGCTTGCCGAACCACAGGTTTCCGCTGTCGAAGATTTCCATCTCGGGCTTCACGCCATAGGAGCGGATGAGCTTCGCCTGCTCGCGCAGCTGGGCCGGGGTCTGGATGACGATGGTGTTGCCGTCGCCGAAGTTCAGCGTGCCGCAGTCGAGCGTGCAGATCTCGGGGCGGAGTTCCTTCACGTGGATGAGGCGCTCGTCGGAGCCGACGCAATCCGTGCCGGGGCCGAAGTCGAGGGGCTTGGCACCCGAGCCCACTTCAACGTCGCCGCCCATGCCGGCGGTGAGGTTGATGATGACTTGCCTGTTCTTTGCGCGGATCCGCTCCATCACCTCGGCGTAGTACTCGACCTTGCGCGAGCCCTTGCCGGTCGACGGCTCACGCACGTGGCAGTGGACCACGGTGGCGCCGGCGCTGGCGGCCTCGAGGGCCGAGTTGGCGATCTGCTCCGGCGTCACCGGAATGGCCGGGTGCTTGCCGACGGTGTCACCGGCTCCGGTGACTGCGCAGGTGATGATGACTTTGGGCTGCATGAGATCCTCCTGACTATGGCGGTGGAGGCTAGGGCTGGCCGGAAATCGACGTTTGACTTTTTCCGCCACAGGCTTTCCTATTCCCGCCATGGCCAAATATGACGTCGCTTTCCTGCTCGTTCCCAAGTTTTCGATGATCGCACTCTATGGCGCGCTGGAGCCCTTGCGCGTGGCGAACCGTTTTGCAGGTGCGAACACCTTCGCCTGGCGCTTCGTCTCGGTGGACGGGCAGCCGGTGGCGGCGTCCAACGACATTCCCGTTTCCGTCTCGGGCGGCCTCGCCGACATTGGCAAGCCCGACATGGCGGTGATCTCGGCCAGCTATGAGCCGGAGAAGGGGATCACCCGCCCGATGCTGTCAGCCGTGAAGGCGCTGGCCCGCAAGCGCGTGCTGCTGGCGGCGATCGACACCGCGCCCTTCATCCTGGCGCAGGCGGGGCTGCTCGATGACTATCGCGCGACCTGCCACTGGGAGAGCCTGCCGGGCTTCCGCGAGAGCTTTCCGAGAGTATTGTCCGAGCAGGCCCTCTATGTGACCGATCGTGACCGCATGACCTGTGCCGGCGGGGCCGCCGCCATCGACATGATGCTGGATTGGATCGGACGGCAGCTGGGCCGGCCTCTCGCCGTGCTGGTGGCGGATCAGCTCGTTCATTTCCGCTCGGTGGAGCAGCCCGCCCAGGCAAGGCTTCCGGCGGCGGCGCGCTACGGCACGACTGATGCGCGTCTCCTGCGGATCATCACCGCCATGGAAGAGCAGGGCGAGGACCCGCTTGCGGCGCGGGCGCTGGCCGAAATTGCGGGAATATCGGTCCGGCAGATGGAACGGCTCTTTGCAGAGAAGCTGGGCGAGCGACCGATGGGCTTTTACCTGAAGCTGAGGCTGGAGAAGGCGGAACGGCTGATCACCTATTCGACGATGAGCATGCGCGAGATTGCGGTGGCCTGCGGGTTCTCGTCACTGCCCCTGTTCTCGCGAAGTTTCCGGGCGAGGTATGGGCGGCCGCCCTCGGCCTTGAGGGCTTAGGGCCGGTCTCAGCGTCCATCATGGTCGGGCTTGTCCCGGCCATCTTCTTTGGAGCCGCTGAAAAAAATGCCTGAGACAAGCCTGGGCATGATGGATAGCCACAATAGGAAAAGAGGCCTTGACTTAGGTTCCAAGATATGCTAGGAACAAATACCCTAAGTGCCTTCTGCTGATTGACATCGTGAATCTGTTCATTCCCCGCCCGCAGGCTTACTGCGGGGCTGCCCCCTTCTGCCACTGGCGGATCGCGTCGAGGGGCCAGATCAGCATGATGATGTTGAGGGTGAGATTGTCCCGGATCACATATCCCACGAAGAGCTCAAGTGCGATGGCGATCAGCACGGTGAGCCAGACGGGGAGGCGGCTGGCGAGCCAGAAGCCGAATACCATCATCAGGATGTCCGACACGGAGTTCAGGACGCTGTCTCCGAAATAGTCGAGCGAGATCGTTGCCTCGCGGTAACGATTGATGATGACGGGCGTGTTCTCGAAAATCTCCCAGGCGGCCTCGATGAGGGTGGCGATGGCAAGGCGCGTGCCGATGGGCAGCCGGCGCGCGAGAAGCCATAGCAGGCCGTAGAAGATGAAGCCGTGGATAATGTGGGAGGCCGAGTACCAGTCGGTGAGGTGCTGGGAATTGCCTGAACTGTTGACTTCGCCCTCCCACAGCTTGACGTAGCCGCACTTGCAGATGGGGACCCGGCCCATCAGCCAGAGGGTAAGGGCCGTGGCGGATATGATGGCGGCGACGGCGAGTAGGCTGTTACGGGTAAAGCGGGTGGGCATGTCCTAGCATAGTTCATCATCGCCGGGCTTGTCCCGGCAATCCATTCTGGGGGAGGCGGAAAAGGTTGCCCGGGTCAAGCCCGGGCATGATGAACCTCAGGGTGGCCTCAGGCGCTGGTGTCCGGTGATCTCACCAGCGCACAGCCGTTGATCTGCCAGGTGCCATCCGGCTGGCGTTCCATGGTGTAGATTGCCTCATAGGTCATGCCGTCCGGCCCGACGATGGTGACGCGCTGGATCGGGCGGCCGGAGGCGGAGAAGCCGGCCTTGCCGAAATTGTAGGACTTGGGGCGATAGACCGGCGGGTAGCCCTGCCTGACCATGCCCATGAAGCGGTCGGGGTCGGGGAAGAGCTGGCGGATCGTCGGGGCGGCATGGCTGTAAGCACGGGGCCCGTCGTCCGCCTGGAAGGCGGCGATCTGGTCCGAGATGATGGCGCGGAAGTCGGCCTCGTCCTGGGGCGAGAGCGAATCTGCGCGGGCGGGTAGCGCGAAGGTCAGGAAAACGGCGATCAGGCACATGATCAGGCGCATGGCAGTCTCCGTGGGCTGGCTGGTTCTCTTGGAACTACGCCACAGCTGCTGCGGCGGATTGGCGTGTGCGTTGCAGCAACCTTGAGTCATTTGACTTTTTTCTCGGTCAGGCCGTCTCCGCCGCCCTTGACGTGTCAAAATTGGCGGTTGAGTATGCCACCCGGCAATCAGAGAATTCCTCGGGTCCAGACAGCCGCGCATCATGGCGTGGCTGAGTAAAATCCGGCCCGCGGGAAGTCCAAATCGGGAGGACCCATATGCCTGCTATTTCCATGAAGGTGAACGGCGAAGCCGTGTGCGGCGACGTTGAAGGCCGGACGCTGCTCGTCGAATTCATCCGCGAGAAGCTCGGACTGACCGGCACCCACGTCGGTTGCGACACCAGCCAGTGCGGCGCCTGCGTCGTGCTGGTGAACGGCAAGGCCGTGAAATCCTGCACCGCACTCGCCGTCGCCCATGATGGCGCAGAAGTGACCACGGTCGAAGGCCTTGCCACGGACGGCAAGATGCACCCGATGCAGGAAGCTTTCCGCGACAACCACGGCCTGCAGTGCGGCTTCTGCACGCCCGGCATGGTGATCGCCTCGATCGACATGGTGAACCGGCTCGGCAAGAACATCTCGGAAGAGACGATCCGCCACGAGCTCGAGGGCAACATCTGCCGTTGCACTGGCTACCATAACATCGTCGCCGCCGTTAAGGCCGGCGCGGCCAATATGTGATTTGGGGAGGACCGAAGACATGGACAACGGAACCGGCATCGGCGCCCGCGTAAAGCGCAAGGAAGACCATCGCTTCCTCACCGGCAAGGGCAATTACACCGACGACATCAACCTGCCCAAGCAGACCTACGCTTACTTCGTGCGCAGCCCCTACGCGCATGCCACCATCAAGAAGATCGACACCGCCAAGGCCAAGAAGATGCCGGGCGTCGTCGGCATCTTCACCGGCGATGACGTGGCGGCCACCAAGCTCGGCGGCCTGATCTGCGGCTGGATGATCCACTCCAAGGATGGCTCGCCGATGAAGGCCGGCCCGCACCCGATCCTGGCTCTCGGCAAGGTGCGCTATGTGGGTGACCACGTGGCCGTCGTGATCGCCGAGACGCGCGACCTCGCCAAGGCTGCGGCCGCAGCGGTGGAAGTCGACTACGACGTGCTGCCGCACGTGGTGGACGTGGCCGAAGCCATGGGCCACAAGGCGCAGATCCATGACGTGGCGCCCGACAACCGCGTCTACAACTGGTCGATCGGCGATGAAGCCGCGACGGACGCTGCCTTCAAGAAGGCTGCCCACGTCACCAAGATCGACCTGGTCAACAACCGCCTGATCCCCAACGCCATGGAGCCGCGCGCGGCCATTGGCTATTACGACACGGGTGCCGAGCACTACACGCTCTACACCACCAGCCAGAACCCGCATGTGGCACGTCTGGTCATCTCGGCCTTCCACGGCCTGGCGCCCGAGCACAAGCTGCGCGTGATTGCGCCTGACGTGGGCGGTGGCTTCGGCTCCAAGATCTTCATCTATGCCGAAGAAGTGGTCTGCGTCTGGGCTTCCAAGTTCGTGGGCGGTCGCCCGGTGAAGTGGACGGCCGAGCGCTCGGAAAGCTTCCTGGCCGACGCGCATGGCCGTGACCACGTCACCCATGCCGAAATGGCCACCGATGCTTCCGGCAAGATCATCGGCTTCAAGGTCCACACCAAGGCGGCGATGGGTGCCTATCTCTCGACCTTCTCGTCCTGCGTGCCGACCTATCTCTACGCCACGCTGCTGTCGGGCCAATACAACATCCCGGCGATCTACGCCGAGGTGGATGCGATCTACACCAACACCGCACCGGTTGACGCCTATCGCGGCGCTGGCCGTCCGGAAGCCACCTACGTGGTTGAGCGCATCGTCGAAACGGCGGCACGTGAACTGAAGATGGACCCGGCAGAATTCCGCCGGAAGAACTTCATCACCCAGTTCCCGCACCAGACGCCGGTGATCATGTGCTACGACGCGGGCGACTATGCCGCGGCGCTGGACAAGGCCATCGAGATAGCCGACGTGAAGGGCTTCCCGGCCCGCAAGGCGGCCTCGGCCGCCAAGGGCAACTTCCGCGGCCTCGGCTACTCGGCCTATATCGAAGCCTGCGGCATCGCGCCGTCGGCAGCGGTGGGCTCGCTGGGTGCCGGTGTCGGCCTCTGGGAGTCGGCTGAAGTGCGCGTCAACCCGGTCGGCACGGTGGAGATCCTCACGGGTTCCCACAGCCACGGCCAGGGCCACGAGACGACCTTCGCGCAGCTGGTGTCGGACCGCCTCGGCGTCGACATCAACAACGTGGCGATCGTCCATGGCGACACCGACAAGGTGCAGTTCGGCATGGGCACCTACGGCTCGCGCTCGGGCGCTGTCGGCATGACGGCGATCTCCAAGGCCCTCGACAAGGTGGAAGCCAAGGCCAAGCGCATTGCCGCCGCCGTGATGGAAAGCTCGGTGGACGACATCGAGTTCAAGAACGGCACCTTCACCGTGAAGGGCACCGACAAGAAGATGGCCTTCGGCGAAGTGGCGCTGTCGGCCTATGTCGCGCACAAGTTCAACTCGGCTGAAATCGAGCCGGGCCTGAAGGAGAGCGCCTTCCATGACCCGTCCAACTTCGTGTTCCCGGCCGGCGTTCACATCGCCGAGATCGAGATCGACGGCGAGACGGGCGTCACCACGGTCGCCAACTACACGGCGGTCGACGACTTCGGCAACGTCATCAACCCGATGATCGTCGAAGGCCAGGTGCATGGCGGCATCACCCAGGGCATCGGCCAGGCGCTTATCGAGGGCTGTGTCTATGACAAGGAGTCGGGCCAGCTCGTGACCGGTTCCTACATGGACTACCAGATGCCGCGCGCGGCGGACGTTCCGTCCTTCAACCTCGGCTTCACCTGCACCCCGTGCCCGAGCAACCCGCTCGGCATGAAGGGCTGCGGCGAGGCCGGCGCCATCGGCTCTCCGCCCGCGATCATGAACGCGGTGACGGATGCGCTGGGTGTGAAGGACGTGGCCATGCCGGCAACGCCGCTCGTCGTGTGGAACCAGTTGCAGCACCTCAAGAAGGCTGCGGAATAAGGCGGGAGAACCAGACACATGGAAAACTTCAATTACCATCGCCCCGCCTCGGTTGACGACGCCGTCAAGGCTGCCAAGGCAAAGCCCGACGCCAAGTACATGTCGGGCGGCATGACGCTGATCCCCACGATGAAGCAGGGTCTTGCTTCGCCGTCGGACATCATCGACCTCGGCGCTCTCAAGAACGTCGGCATTTCGCTCGGTTCGTCGCTGGTCATCAAGGCCGGTACGACCCACGCCGAAGTGGCCGCCAGTGCCGACGTCAAGAAGGCGATCCCGGCGCTTGCCGGGCTTGCCGCCAACATCGGCGACCCCCACGTGCGCCACAAGGGCACGATCGGTGGTTCGATTGCCAACAACGATCCGGCGGCGGATTATCCCGCGGCCTGCGTCGGCCTCGGCGCCACCATTCACACCAATGCCCGCAAGATCGCGGCAGAGGACTTCTTCACCGGCATGTTCTCGACTGCGCTCGCAGACGGGGAAGTGGTGACGGCTGTCGAGTTCCCGCTGCCGAAGAAGGCAGGCTACGCCAAGTTCCCAAACCCGGCCTCGCGCTATGCCATGATCGGCGTGTTCGTGGCCGATACGGCGGGTGGCGTTCGCGCCTCGGTGACGGGTGCAGGCTCGGGCGTGTTCCGCGCCAAGGACGTCGAAGCAGCACTGGGCAAGGGCTTCGCCTCGGCCTCGCTCAACGGTGTCAAGGTCTCGGCCAAGGACATCTCGAGCGACCTCCACGCCTCCGCCGAATATCGTGCTCATTTGATCACGGTCATGGCGAAGCGCGCCGTGGACGCGGCGAAGTAAACTTGACGATTGCGTGAGAGAGGCCCGCGCATCGGTCGCGGGCCTTTTTCTGTTTTCCCCTCGCGAGGGGCGCCAGAGGGTGGAGTGACGAATGACCAGCAAACTGCCGACCAGCATCGACGAGACCGTGACGCTCCTGCGCTCCACCGGCTATATCGCGGGGCGCGACCTTGCGACGGTGGTGTTCCTGTCGCTCAAGATGGGCCGGCCTCTGTTCCTCGAGGGGGAGGCGGGTGTCGGCAAGACCGAGATCGCCAAGGTCCTGGCCGAGACGCTGGGTCGCAAGCTCATCCGCCTGCAGTGCTACGAAGGCCTCGACATCAATTCGGCCGTCTATGAGTGGAACTATTCCGCGCAGATGATCGAGATCCGATTGGCCGAAGCGGCGGGCGAGCTTGACCGCGAACGACTGGGCAATGACATTTTCGCCGAGAGGTTCCTGATCAAGCGGGCGCTGCTGCAAGCGCTGGAAGCACCCAAGGGTCAGGCCCCGGTGCTGCTGATCGACGAGCTGGATCGCACGGACGAGGCCTTCGAGGCCTTCCTGCTGGAGGTGCTTTCCGACTACCAGGTGACCATTCCGGAGCTTGGCACCATCAAGGCCGAGGAGCCGCCGATCGTCATCATCACGTCGAACCGCACCCGCGAGGTGCATGACGCGCTGAAGCGGCGCTGCCTCTATCACTGGGTGGGTTACCCCGATGCCAAGCGCGAGCTTGAGATCCTCAAGGCGCGCCGCCCCAAGGCATCCGATGCGCTGGGCAGGGAAGTGGTTCTGTTCGTGCAGGCGTTGCGCGGCGGCGACCTCTACAAGTCGCCGGGCGTGGCGGAGACACTGGACTGGGTGACGGCACTGCATGAGCTCGACGCCATGTCGCTCGACCCGCAGATGGTGAACGACACGCTGGGCGTTCTGCTCAAGTACCAGGACGACATCAGCCGCATGCAGGGCACCGAGGCCAAGCGCATCCTTGACCAGATCAAGGATGAAATCCGGACGATGTCGCATACATAAGGGCCATGCAGAACCCGTTCTCCAGCCCTGCCAACGAAAACCAGCGCCCGCTGTCGGGCCGGCTGGCGGAGAACATCATGCATTTTGCCCGCGTGCTGCGCGAGGCGGGCATTCCGGTGGGCCCGGGTGCCGTGCTCGATGCGCTGGATGCTGCCCAGTCGGGCTCTCTCAAGACGCGCGATGACTTCTACTGGACGCTGCACGCCGTCTTTGTGAAGCGGCGCGACCAGCGCGAGGTGTTCGACCAGGCGTTCCACGTGTTCTGGAAGAAGCCCAAGATGCTGGAGCAGCTGATGCAGCTGTTCTTCCACCAGATTGCCCGCAACGCGCCCGAGGAGGCCAAGAAGGCCGGCTTCCGCCGCCTTGCCGAGGCGATGTTCGACAAGCAGGAAACGCAGAGCCGCCAGCGTGACAAGAAGGACGAGCTTGAGGTTGACGCGACCTTCACGGCATCCGCCGACGAGGTTCTGCGGAAGAAGGACTTCGAGCAGATGACGGTGGCCGAGCAGGCGCAGGCACGCCAGGCCATCGCCCGGCTGCGCATGCACCGCACCGAGATCATGACAAGGCGCTGGCAGCGGTCGGGCAAGGGTCCGGCCATCGACATGCGCCGCACGCTGAAGGGCTCGATGCGGGCGGGCGGGCACTTCATCGACCTCGAGCGCCGTGAGAAGAAGTGGCAGGAGCCGCCGCTGGTGGTGCTGTGCGACATTTCAGGATCGTGCTCCAACTATTCGCGCATGTTCCTGCACTTCCTGCATGCGCTGACCAATGACCGTGACCGGGTTCACGTGTTCCTGTTCGGCACCAGGCTCACCAATGTCACGCGCGAGTTGAAGCGGCGCGACATCGATGAGGCGATGGCGAAGGTGTCGAGTGCCGTGAAGGACTGGTCGGGCGGCACGCGCATCGGCACGACGCTGAAGGACTTCAACTACCACTGGGCGCGCCGCGTGCTGACGCAAGGCGCGCAGGTGATGATCATGACGGACGGCCTCGACCGCGAGGACACCGGCACGCTGGCCCATGAGATGCAGCGGCTCAGGCGGCAGACCAAGCACATCGTCTGGCTGAACCCGCTGCTGCGCTTCGACGGCTTTCAGGCGTTGGCGGGTGGCGTGAGGGCGATCATGCCTTTCGTTGACGAATTCCGCCCGGTGCATTCGCTCGACAGCCTGCGCGATCTGGCCGGCGCCCTTGCCGGGGCACCGGGGCCGGAGCATGATCCGAAGAAATGGCTGAGACAGGCCCAGAACTAGGAGGTCACCATGGCCGCATCCGATCACACAATACTCCAGCAGGCATCCGACTGGCTGAAGGCCGGCCGCAAGGTGGCGATCGCCACTGTGGTGGAGACCTGGGGCTCGGCCCCGCAACCCATCGGCAGCCAGCTGGTGATCGACGATGAGGGCAACTTCATCGGGTCCGTCTCCGGTGGCTGCGTGGAAGGTGCCGTGGTGACGGAAGCGGTCGATATCATCGCAAGCGGAAAGCCGAAGCTGCTGCAGTTTGGCGTTGCTGACGAGACTGCGTGGAAGGTGGGCCTCGCCTGCGGCGGCAAGATCGGCGTCTACGTGGAGCCGATCAATTGAAACGGGCAATCCTCGAACAGCTGCTCGCCGCTCGTGCCAACCGGCAGGCGGTGGCGCTCATTACCAATCTCGAGACGGGCGAACAACGCATCGTGCCGCGCAGCGCTGCCGCACAGGACTCGCTGGCGGAGAAGCTGGATGAGGCCTTCCGCTTCGACCAGTCGGGAAGCCATGACGGCCAGTTCATCAACATCCACAATCCGCCGCTGCGGCTCGTCATCATCGGTGCAGTGCACATCGCGCAGAGCGTGATCCCGATTGCTCAGGCGCTGGGCTATGACGTGGCGGTGATCGACCCGCGCGGGGCCTTCGCCACCGGCGCACGCTTCCCCGGTATTTCGCTTCATGCGGAATGGCCAGACGAGATCATCCCCAGGATCGGGCTCGACCCGCGTACCGCGCTGATCGCGTTGACACACGACCCGAAGATCGACGATCCGGCACTTGATGCGGCCCTGAAGTCTGACGTGTTCTATATCGGCGCGCTTGGCTCCAAGAAGACCCAGGCCTCGCGCGCCCAGCGCCTGAAGGATGCGGGCTTCACGGAGGAACAGGTGGCGCGCATCCATGGGCCTATCGGGCTCAACATTGGCGCCAAGGGTGCGCCCGAGATCGCCGTGTCGATCATGGGCGAGGTGACGCGCTGCCTGAGGCTGGGCGCTTAAGATGATCTTCGGAGAATTGCCGCTTGGCGATGCTGAGGGCGCGATCCTTGCGCATTCTGTGAAGCATGACGGCGGCATGTTCAAGAAGGGCCGGACGCTGACGGCGGATGATATCGGGCTGCTGAATGCGTCCGGCGTCGCCAGCGTCTTTGCCGCGAAGCTCGGTGCCGATGACGTTCCCGAGGACGAGGCCGCCGCGGCCGTGGCGAAGCGGGTTGGGGCCGAGGGAACGAAGGCGCAAGCGCCCTTCACCGGCCGCGCCAATCTTCATGCTGCATGCCACGGGCTCGCCATTGTCGATGTCGAGCGGGTGCGCATGTTGAACCGGCTGCATGAGAGCCTGACGCTCGCCACCGTGCAGCCCTTCGCCATCGTCGAGGAGCGCGAGATGGTGGCGACCGTGAAGGTGATCCCCTTTGCCGTGCCGCGCGACGTGCTGGAGAAGGCACTTGCTATCATAGGAAGCGAACCTCTGGTGCGCGTGGCTGCGTTTCGAGACAAGCGGGTTGGGCTCGTCATCACCCGCCTGCCGCAGACAAAGCCATCGATCATCGCCAAGTCGGAAGAGGCGATGCGGGAGCGGATTTCAGCACTGGGCGGCACGCTGGCCAGCGTGCGGGTCGTGGACCATGACATCACGCAGGTCACCGCGGCTATCACGGAAATGAACGTTCTCGCCTGCGACCCGATCCTGGTCTTCGGTGCATCGGCGATCACCGATCGGGGTGACGTCATCCCCATGGCGGTGACCAAGGCGGGGGGCAGGGTATTGCACCTCGGCATGCCGGTGGACCCCGGCAACCTGATGATGTTCGGCGCACTTGGCGAGGTGCCGGTGATCGGCGTTCCCTCCTGCGCGCGCAGCCCCAAGCTCAACGGCTTCGACTGGGTGCTGGCCCGCGTCATGGCGGAGGTGAAGGTGGCGCGGGAAGACATCATGGACATGGGGGCGGGTGGGCTTCTCGCCGAGATCCCGACGCGGCCGGCGCCGCGTGACGGAAAGCCCAAGCCGCAGCGGGCGCCGCGCGTGGCGGCCATCGTGCTGGCCGCGGGGCAATCCTCGCGCATGGGATCGAACAAGCTTCTGGCTGACGTGCAGGGCCAGCGGATGATCCGCCGCACAGTGGCGGCGATGCGTCAGGCGGCGGACCTCACCGTGGTGGTCACGGGACGCGATGCGGAGGAGATCGCAGCGGCGCTTCTCGGCCTCCCGGTATCACTCGTTCACAACGTACACTTCGCCGAGGGCCTCTCAACGTCGCTGCGTGCCGGGATCGAAGCGCTGCCGGCGGATACGGACGTGGCGGTGATCGCTTTGGGCGACATGCCTCTGGTCGGGCCTGAGGCGGTGCGGCGGCTGATCGCGGCCTATGGCCCGGCGGAGCATCGCTCGGTCTGCGTTCCGGTTTTCAAGGGCGAGCGGGGCAACCCGGTGCTGTGGGGACGGCAGCATTTCGAGACGCTGAAGGGCATGAGCGGTGACAGGGGTGCTCGCGTGCTGTTCGAACAGCTAAGCGACGAGATCGTCGATGTCGAGATGGCGGACGAGGCGGTGCTGCTGGACGCCGATACGCCGGAGGCGCTGGAGAAGCTGAGGCGTGGATAGGCTGTCACGCGACAGCCCCTCACACAGTCATCATGCCCGGGCTTGTCTCGAGCATCTTTTTGGTGGCGACAAAGAGGATCGTCGAGACAAGCCCGGCGATGATGAAGGGGTAGGCTAACGGATTCTCAAATCAGACCATTTGTCCGAAAACTGTAATGGCCCTTGCGGCCCACGATGACGTGGTCGTGGATTGCCAGCCCCAGTCTTTGCCCGGCATCTACGATCTTCTTGGTCATCTCGATATCGGCCAATGACGGCGTGGGATCGCCCGAAGGGTGGTTATGGACCAGCACGATGGCAGAGGCGCCCAGTTCCAGCGCACGCTTGATGACCTCGCGGGTGTAGACGGGCGTGTGGTCGACTGTGCCTTCTTGCTGCACCTCATCCGCCACCAGCTGGTTCTTCTTGTCGAGGAAGAGGATGCGGAACTGCTCATTGTCGCTGAAGGCCATGGCGGCGCGGACGTAATCGAGGATGGCGTTCCAGGTGCTGAGCACCGGGCGGTTCAGAACCTCGCCGCGCATGAGGCGCATGGCAGCGGCATGGACGATCTTGATCTCGGTGGCCACGGCCTCACCCACGCCGCGTACTTC
>Ga0194051_1000821_pt1 | contig 17411 bp, 18 predicted proteins | sample SepL2320m_MetaG_FD_161275 | JGI IMG/M metagenome (GOLD analysis project Ga0194051, IMG submission 161275) | Anoxic zone freshwater microbial communities from boreal shield lake in IISD Experimental Lakes Area, Ontario, Canada - Sep2016-L239-20m | ecosystem: Environmental > Aquatic > Freshwater >... | reverse complement strand
TGATGGCAAGGACAGAGCAAATGATGAGTCTGCTGCTCGTAGAGACCCACTGCGCACCCCATGTGTGAACAAATCTTAGAGAAGGCAATGATACCTTCATGAACCCAATCTTTGCGGTCCGCGGGAAGATTGAGATCCTCTGGACGGAGGCGCACAACAATGACAGCATCCTTCACCAAATCGTTCAGTGTTGTTTCACTACCCTTTGGCATTTCAGGAAGCACATGTGCAACCGAGCCCACTTGTAAGTCAGCAGCCTTGAGAACAATTCCGCCCGGATCAGTAATCAGGCGACGCCCAGCCGCCCAATTTGTGGTCTCTAGTTGTTTCCGGGGCAGTGGACCCAAATCCCTGAGCAAGAGAATTGGGGTGAGAGTAACCAGGCCTACTGATCCAAGAAGCGTTCGTTTGATGAGAGAGCGACGTCCCAGACCGGCAGCCTCGGCTCCTTCGTGGAAGACATCAATGACGCCCTGACGGTCTTCATCACTTGAGCGAAGCTCATGACGGTCCTGAGTTACTTCGTGATCTGGCATCAATGTTTTAGCCCAATGCACAGCGCCTGCGCCGATGAGAAAGAGTGAAAGTGCCAAGGTCATGCCTAGAGCAAGTTGCTGTGCTTGTGTGGAGCCAAAGAGTGGGATAAAAATAAAAGCATCTTTTTTAATACCAACAAAGGAAGCGACAAATCCAACGGTGCTTAGCGCCGAAAGCGCAAAGAGGATGGCTACTTGCCGCTCAGCTTTCTTTGCAGCACTCGGTTCAGTATCGGCCCGGCGGTAAACGTGGGGAGGCAGGCCTGGATCAGCCAACGGGGAGAGCGCTGTTGAGCTCTGATGACCTGAACTCTCGTGTCCGCTATGTGTATCGCTCATTTAGATTTCGCTCCTAGCCAGACAGAGACCCCAATAAGTAAACCAAGTCCCAGTACCCAGGCAACTAGACCTTCAGTAACGGGACCCACTTTGCCGAGCGAGAATCCGCCTTGACCCTTTTCCGCTTCGATGCCCTTAAGGAACTTAATCATAGAAAGTTTTTGTTGTGGGGTAATGGCTCGATCACCAAAGACTGGCATCGATTGCGGCCCGGTAAGCATCGCTTCGTACATCGTTTTTACTTGAACACCCATCAAGGTGGGCGCATACTTCCCTTGAGTCAGCGCTCCTCCTTGTCCCGCGTAGTTGTGACACATGGCGCAGTTTGTGCGGAAAAGCTGTCCACCTTCGGCGATGCTTCCATCACGCTCGTAATTCAACTGTGCAGCATTAGGTATCGCTGGTCCTGTGGAGAGACTAGCAACGTAGGCAGCCAACGCGGCGGTCTCTTCTGCGTTATAGACTGGAGTCTTGCGCATTGCTTGTTGACTGGCATTTGCCAACGGCATGCGTCCAGTTCCTACCTGGAAGTCAACAGAAGCTGCGCCGACACCGAGCAAAGTGGGCACTTGGGTGGAACCCTCCGCATTGAGTCCGTGGCATGAGGAACAGCCCTTGAGGAAGATCTGACGACCCTCTTCTACCGCTTGGCTGCGCGCATTTGTGGCAACTGCTGCATTCGAGGGTGAAAGCAGCGTGTATCCAAACCCGATAGCAAGAAGGGCAATTCCCAACACGAGGAAGTGCGCGACGGGATGGCGGCGATGACGCAGAATCTTTTTCAACTCGGAGCCTTACTTGATGAGGTAGATAGTGGCGAATAGTCCGATCCAAACAATGTCAACGAAGTGCCAATAGTAAGAGACCACGATTGCCGAGGTAGCTTGTGAATGGCCGAATCGTCGAGCTTTGAAGGTGCGTGCAAGGAGAATCAGGAAGCCGATAAGTCCACCCGTGACATGGAGCCCGTGGAAGCCGGTTGTCAGATAGAAGACCGAGCTATAAGCGTTCGTGGAGAACGAGAGACCCTCTGTGACCAAGTTTGCATATTCGTAAATCTGTCCTCCGACGAAGAAAGCACCCATCAGAAAGGTAAGTCCGAACCACTCGGATAATCCCCATTTACGAAAATCTAAGGCGCTCCCTGTACGCCGTAATTGAAAGCGTTCTGCGGCAAAAACACCGAATTGGCAGGTGACCGAAGAGAGCACTAACACCGTGGTGTTTAGTGTGGAGAAGGGAATATTGAGCATCCCGTTCGACTCATGCCAGATTTTTGGCCCTTGCACCGACCGCGCAGTGAAATACATCGCGAAGAGCGCTGCGAAAAACATTAATTCGCTGGAGAGCCAGACAATAGTGCCCACCGCTACGAGGTTCGGGCGGTTGGCCGTAGCGGTGTTCATCTCAGAGTCTTCAAGGGTGCTAGTCACATTTAAATTATGGTGGATAAAGTGCCAAAATGCGCGCTGCGGGAGCGTTCTCAATGAGGTGAACCAGGTCACTACAAGCGCGCCTGAAATCCGCCTTGCAGGGGGATAAGATAAGTGGGTGGCTCACACTCAATCAGATCTGCTCGGTGGCACTGCTTCGACGCCACCTACGGGCGTTACTCGAGTACTGATCTACAGCGATGATTCCACCGTCCGCGCCCAGATCATTGCCGGTCTAGGTCGACGAATATCGGTTGATTTGCCGCCCGTTGAAACCTTCGAAGTAGCTACGGGACCGGCCCTGCTGGCCGCCATGGAAGAGGCTACTAAAGCCACACTCAAGGGAAAAAAAGGCTTTGACCTGCTCATTTTAGACGGCGAAGCGGTCCCCGAGGGTGGCCTGGGCCTTGCCCGGCAGATTAAGGACGAATTCTTTAACTCTCCACCCATTCTCCTGGTGGTCGGACGCCCCGATGATGCCTGGCTAGCTACCTGGTCGCGCGCTGAGGGCTATCTGGCTCATCCGATCGATCCTTTTGCCCTGGTTGCGCTGGCAGCCAAAATCCTGGCTTAACTCCCCGGTTCACCTAAAGAAATCCGACTCCGACGGGGGATGGGACGGCCATCGTGGCCACCACCTGTGGGCTTCACTGTAGGAATAGCTAACTCGAGAGCCTCTAGCGCATGGCGGTGGGCTTGTGCGCCTCGCGCCGGTACACACCATTGACCCAGAACTTCCACGAGTCGAAGCCCAGGGGTCTCCACATAGCGCAGAAGTCGCTCCACTTCCTCGTGTGATGAGGCCGGCATAATGCGCTCGCCGGGGGAGACGTGCTCGCTGAGCAGTAAGAGCGAATCGATGGTCAGTTGCGGTGCATATCCGGGATCGCCGATGAGTGCGCCGGCGAAACGTCCGTATCTGATGCAGGTGAATTCCCATCCGCCATCTGGTGTAGGTAGTGCGGTGATGATTTGAGGCAATTGAACGAAAGCTCGAAGTCTTTCGGCCCTTGAGGATGCGCGCAGGAATGAGGTGAGTCGATTACGAACTTCGATGGCCTCCTCGAATCTTTCCTCGATGGCTAATTCGCGCATGCGAACATTCGCACGACCCACCACTAAAGAAGCGTCGAGCGTGAAGAGGTGGCGAGCGACATCAATGATAGCTTCGTAATCTTCAGCGGATTGATCGTCAATACATGGAGCGCCACATTTGCCCATGCCTGCCAAAGCGCATGCGCTCGACTTTTTCTGGCTCGCAATAGTGATGCGAGGAGTGCATTGTCGTATGGGAAGTACTTCATACACACATTCAATAGCCAACTGTGCATCGCCCCGCGAGTGAAAGGGGCCAATCCATTCGTCATTTATCTTTTCAATTCCTCGAACGATCGCAAGGCGAGGAAAGCGCTCGCTTGTTAAATGGACCCAATACGATTTACTCTGATGTTTCGAACGCCGGTTGACGCGCGGTTGGAACTCTTCGATAAGACGAAGTTCCAGGACACTCGCTTCGAGAGAGGTGCGACAGACAATTATTTCAACACTCTCTGTAATGGCGATCATGTCGATAATGCGTCTTCGCTGCTCGGATGCGGTGAAGTATGAACGCACCCTGTTGCGTAAATTATTCGAAACTCCGACGTAAAGTGGGACCCCCTGAATATCTTTAAAAATATAGACGCCACATACCGAAGGGATATTTTCTGCTAGATATTTTTTCCTCTTTTGTGCAGGAGTGATGCGATGGGAAAAGGCGCGTAAATCAGGCAAGGTTGAAATGCCAAGATTTCCTAATCTTGAAATGAGTCCGTGCAGTACATCGACTGTCGCTCGCGCATCATCGAGCGCTCGATGGTTCGGCGTGGTGCTGGCACCGAAGAAAGGAGCGAGAGTGCCGAGCTTGCAATCCTTCACTTCGTCTTTGCTCAGAATGGTGCGCGCTAACTTTGCCGTGTCTAGAGTTTCGTAATTGGGCCACTCAATCTTCAACTGCGCACTCGCGGCTTTAAGAAATCCGATATCGAAGGGCGCGTTATGGGCTACGAGCACTGCGTTGTCGGAGTTGTCACAGAATTCGAGAAAGGCAGGTAACGCACTTTCAATGCCTGGCGCTAAGGCCACCATTGAGTCGGTGATGCCGGTGAGAACTGTGATGAAGACCGGAATGGGTCCACCTGGATTAACAAAAGTGCGAAATTCGCCAAGAACCTCACCTGATCGAACTTTTACTGCACCGATTTCGGTAATCGCTGAAGTGGCTGGCGATCCACCAGTGGTTTCTAAGTCAACGACAATAAACGTGGTGTCACGGAGAGGTCTACCTAGATCGTGGAGCGAAAGTTGATCACTCACTGCGCGCTCTACGTCCATTACGAATTTTTACGAAGAGCGAAAGGATCGCCGAGAGCGCTAATAACGAAATGATCGCGATGACGATGACGTAAACCTCGGTGGGCACCTCTCTTGCAACGGCCAAGATATAGATATCGGGAATAAGGAATGTGACCGCGGCGAGGACGCCCCATGACCTCGCTCGAGAGAATTCTCGATCGATCACTGACGTCACCAAGCGAGCAGTCGCGACTGCGTATGGCCATGACGACGTGACATCTAGCGCTAAATAGAGCCACGGATTGACACCATATTTACCGAGGGCCTTCCAGACCACAAAGGCACGACCGGCTCCGTAAACAATCACTAAGACGACCCAAAGTCGCTCAAGGAGGCGGCGTTTGGCGGTGCGCGCCGGAGAAGAACTCATGGCCTGAGCCTACGGTGAGCCACCGACTCCCGGGATAGGCTGTGCCTCATGGCGCTTTCAAAAACCCATCACCTTCGCAGGGCTGGACTCGCTATTCATGCTCTCACCGCCAGCGGAGCTGCCGCCGGGCTGTTGGCCTTGCAGGCGACCATAGATGGCCACATCCGAGCTGCTTTGCTCTGGTTAATTGTTTGTCAGGTACTCGACGGTATCGATGGTCCTATTGCTCGCAAGCTCGCCGTCATGGAGCATGCTCCGCAGTTTGATGGCCATATTCTCGATCTCGTCGTTGATTACGTAACGTGCGTGGTTGTTCCGGTCGCTTTCATGGTTCGCATGGAGCTCCTGCCAAGTGGGTGGCAGATGGCTGTTGCGGCGTTGATCGTTTTTACTTCGGCTCTCTGGTTTGCCCGGACCGACCTGGAAACTGAAGATGCTTGGTTTAACGGCTTTCCTGCAGCATGGAATGTGGTGGTCCCCACTTTTCTCATTCTCCATATTGGTCCCACGTGGGCGACCATCATTTCGATCGCGCTCTGCCTGCTGCAATTGACGAGGGTAAAGTTTCCACATTTGATGAGAGTCAGAGCGATGCGCTCATTGACTATCCCATTGATGTTGCTCTATCTCCTGGCGCTCACTGTTCTTTCGGCTACCTTCGAGAGCGCTGACCTGCTGAGCGGTCCTCGCTGGGCATATTGGATGCTGACAATTACCCCGCTCTATCTTCTCTTTATCGTTATCTGGCGCACGTGGTTCTCCAACCGAAAGGTTTTCGGGGTCTCAATCCTTCCCTGAGGCGGCACGGATCTTTCTTTGAGAGAGGATCTCCTTTGAGAGATGATGTCAGTGGTCGGTTCTAGGCTGAATTCATGATCATCGATTGCGATACCTGCGTCATCCCCGCTCTGGGTCGGGCACACGAATGTTCTGAGTGTGTAGTGACCCACCTGTTATCCATCACCGGAGTTTCGAGCATGCCCGGGACCTCTGGCACCCTGCCCACACCCAGCCCCGAGCACTTGGCAGCAGTTGAGGTGCTGGTGGAATCTGGTCTGGTGCCGCCGTCGAAACATCTAAGCGCTACCGGCTAATTTTTTGGCCATTTGAGCGTAAACCTGGGCTTTCGGCGGGGTGAAAAGTTGATGTGAGGCGAAGTGGGTGGTTAGCCTGCCTAGATGGCAGGTCCTCGAATGAGCCGACGTCAGACCTCCAGGTCTGCGATCGTGGCAATCTGTGCACTGGCGTTCGCGCTGCCCGAAGGGGCCACAGCCACCCCTTCTTCCATTACCGCAGTAGCTAGGCAAGTGGAGCAATTGCAGAGCGAAGCTGGCGACGCTGCCGAGAATGCGAATGGTGCGAAAGTTAAGCTCGCAAAATTGCAACAAAAACTTTCGGGTGTCAAAGGCCAGCAAGCCACTCAGCGCGAGAATGTTGATGTGCTGAAGAAGAGTCTTGGCAAAATCGCCCTTCAGGCATACATGGACGGTGGTATGGGTCAGGGAATGCAATTACTCTTTGCCAAAGATCCGACCGCCTATTTAGCTAGTGCGGGCTCACTTGAAGTGTTAACGCGCACTCAAAGCATCGAACTCCGGCGCTACTCCACAGCGGCGCAGCGTCTGCAACAGACCTCACTCTTGGTGAAAGACCAGTTGAAACAAATCCAAGCGACCCAGAAGGAATTTGCCGCCGAAGCAGCAGCAGCGCAAGCGAAATTGCGCAAGGCCGAGGGGCTCCTCGCATCATTAAAGAGTGAGGAACGGGCGCGGTTATTAAAAAAGCAAGCAGAAGAAGACGCGTCTTCACAGCAGAGCTCACTCATCTCGGCGAAGTTGGCCAATAAAGTTTCGGGGCGCGGCGGTATCGCTTTGAGATACGCACTGAGGCAGATAGGCGATCGCTATATCTTCGGCGCTGCGGGTACCAAAGAGTGGGATTGCTCTGGGCTGACCATGGTCGCCTTTTCACAGGCAGGGATTTCTCTCCCACATTCTTCGTCGGCACAGTATGGATACGGGAGAAGAATATCGCGCGGCTCCCTCAAGCCTGGAGATTTAGTCTTCTTTTATAGCCGAATTAGTCACGTGGGCATCTACTTAGGGAATGGTTTGATGGTGCACGCACCACGTCCGGGCAAGCGTGTGCAGGTCTCTTCCATTTCTACTATGCCGTTTCGTGGCGGGGTCCGTCTCTAATCGGATGCGCCCTACTCTGGTTGTCACTAATGATTTTGGTCCACGTGCCGGTGGGATCGAATCTTTCGTCAACGCACTAGTTGAGCGCCTTCCGCGCGGAAGCGTCGTTGTTCACACAAGTGATCAGGACGGCGCTCGTGAGTATGACGATCGCTTACATCGGGATTTTGACATCGAAGTGGTGCGCGATCCGATGAAGATGTTGGTGCCTACGCGAAATGCGACGAAACGTGTGGTAGCCACCGCGAAGAAACATGGATGTACCCAGGTGTGGTTTGGCGCTGCTGCGCCTCTAGGCTTGATGGCTCCTGCGCTCAAGCGCGCCGGGATTGTGAGGTCGATTGCTACTACTCATGGGCACGAGCTTTGGTGGGCAACCACCCCTGGAAGTCGCCAACTTCTTCGCAGAATCGGAGAGAACGTTGACTCAGTTACTTACCTTGGTGACTACACGCGTTCGCGAATCGCAGGTGCGCTCTCTGATCGCGCTATCTCTGCCATGCGCCAACTCACCCCTGGAGTAGATGAGAAACACTTTCATCCTGGAATTGATGCCACCGATCTGAGGGTGAAACTGGGGATCGGCGATCGTCCAGTCATTGTGATTGTAGGGCGCTTGGTCCATCGAAAAGGTCAGGATCGGTTGATTGATGCGCTGCCATTGATTCACAAGGCTCTTCCTCGAGCTGCACTCTTGATTTGCGGTGAAGGACCTTTGCGTCGCGATTTTGAAAAACAAGCCGCCAAACTCCATCTCACCGACGACGTCTTCTTCGCTGGCCGCGTCTCTTGGGAAGACCTGCCGCGCTACCTCTCAGTAGGCGATCTCTTTGCGATGCCTTCCCGCAATCGTCTCGGCGGTTTAGAGGTAGAAGGTTTAGGGATTGTGTATTTGGAAGCAAGTGCGTGTGGATTGCCGGTCATTGCGGGGGATTCGGGAGGAGCTCCCGACGCGGTGCTCGAGGGAGAGACTGGATTTGTCGTGGATGGGAATTCGGTCAGCCAAATTTCTTCCAGAGTGATCCAGTTGCTGCAGGACCCGACTTTGCGTGCGCGTATGGGTGCCCGTGGCCGTGCCTGGGTGGAAGAGAAATGGAGATGGGATCAAATCGCCGAGCGACATCAAGAACTTCTCGCTGGCGATCTTTAAGGTTTGATGAAGATTATGTATTTTTCTTCAGTTAACTCTTCTCTCCATTTCAATCGGTAGCGAAATACATGTGCAGCCATGGAAGCCTTTTCAATAACTGCGGCATTTAAGTTGTATTCGTTGATATAGCGTTCCACTCCAACACCATCTCGGGCGGCACGTAGATACCCCGCCATCCACTCTTTTGGATAGCGATCCGCTCGACCATCAACCACGAGTGAAATGCGTTTGCCACCAAAAGCGAGAAGTGGTCCACTTGCGTTGTAGCCGTTGAATATTCGGTATTCGGCGCCAGAAGTCACTAGGTACTTACCAATGGACTGGTTAGAGGCAATCGAGAGGGGATTCACCACAAGTACCGCCACGAGGCCGAGCGCTGCGGGAATAGACCAATGAATCTTTGAACGGTGAGGGGAGTGGGCGGGGAAAAATCTCCGCAGCACAAGCGGCAAAATGATAAGAAACGCGGAGCCTAGATTTCGAAAAGCAAGGGAAGCAAATATCGTCCAAAGAAGAACGAGGAAGAGTAAATCAAGGTCGGTTCTAGTGCGACGTTTGATCAGCATCACCATCACCAGTAGAAGTAGTAGCGCGAAGGGGGCAGTGAGCCCATCGATGAGTCGAGTACGGTGCCACTCCACTATGAAGGCCGACGCTCGATCAGCCATCTGGAAAGGCAGGAGAATTCCCCGGAAGCCAAATGGTGTCAAGCAACCCGCTATCAGGGTGAGTGCGGAGAGCAAGCAGAGTTGCCATGGCACTTGTAAGTGAGATTTTCTCGAAACCGTCGAAATGATGAGGGCGAGAGCAGTAAAGGCCAACACGGCAGGAGCAAGGACCCATGAACCGTGGAGGTTAGCCCAGAGCGCAGTGGCTGGTATCCACCACCAGTGGTTCCTGGAGATGGTTCGATTTTCCAAGACAATGGCGGCGCTGCGACCGAGGGCGAGAGTGAAGAGTAGCCCAATAAGTGCCGGCCGTTCTTGTACTAAGGGCGTCACCATGAAAGTTGCGAGTATGAGTAGTGGAAAAGCTAATAGAAATTTTCGCCCCCGAAGAATCTCTCGACTCATCCACATCAACATTGTGAGGCCGAGGAGATTTCGATAAATAATCAGGCCGTGCCATCCGAAAAGTGAGTGTAAATAGGAGAAGAGCAGTTCGGTGAGCCACTGCGAAGTCCGCCAGAGATGACCATCTTGATAGAGACTCCAGGAATCTCCCAGTTGAGGGAAGGGCACCCCTTGCCGGATTTGATCTCCAATAAGTGTGTGCCACCAAGAATCCAGATCGCCTACACCGCGTCGATTGATGTAAATGGCGGAACTCACTATCCAAACTGTGAGCAGGATTATTCGAATTCTCGGGCGCTCGAAGAACTTCACATGCGCACGTTACTACGGAGCGACTAGCCCTAAGCGCAACGCAGACGCGACTGCCTGCGCTCGATTTTTCACCTTCATCTTTGCGTAGGTGTGATTAATGTGAGTCTTAGTGGTTGCCTGCGCAATGAAAAGTAGCTCGCTGATTTCCTTTATCGTAGCTCCTTCGACAAGAAGCGAGAGGATGCGCCGCTCTTGCTGTGTGAGAAGCTCATGGTCACGCTCTCTGAGGGAGTGCGAGAGATATGGAGAGGTGAACGATCGCGGGTTCACTGCGATGGCTCTGATGGCGCTGGCGATCTCTAGAATGCTGCTTTCTTTACCTAAGAATGCGCTTGCTCCGCAATCAAGTGCCCGAAACAAATATGCACTCTCGGGGTACATAGTGAGCATGAGGAAGGCAGCGTCTGGTACTTCCTTTTGAATCTGAGGAATCAGTTCTAGGCCGGAGATGTCAGGGAGTTGAATATCTAAAACGATCACATCTGGGCGCACTCGCGTGGCCACTGCGATTGCTTCGGCGCCACTCGCTGCTTCTCCCACCACATCGATATCGCCTGTAGATTGGAGGCCATTTCGTAGGCCGGCGCGGATCAGTTCATGGTCATCAACAATGAGGACGTTAGTTGCCATTATTGCTCGCCCTGAATGTTTCTCACGAGCGAAAGTGTTATTCGACAGCCGGGCTTGCCACCCAGTCGGTTTTGGATCTGAAATTTTGCACCAAGCAAAGTAGCGCGCTCCTTCATTCCGGTGATGCCTCTGCGCTCAACTTGCTGATCGCTCAAGATCCCGACGCCGTTATCTTCAATGATAATTTGCACTGATTGTGGAGAGGCTGAATATTGGCACCATACCTCGGTCGCGTGGGAGTGCTGGGCGATGTTCCTGACTGCTTCCTGGACGATCGCACGCACTTGCCAGCCGGTGCCATCAGGCAATTGTTCCTCGTGGATGTCGAGATGAGTAGGGATTTCTAAATGCTCGAAGAGTGATTCGATTTCGCTCCGCAGGTTAACTGGATCATCTGCAAGGTGGTGCATCCGCTCTCGTAAATTCACTAGCGTCTCTGATAATTCGGTACGAATTCGGCGAGTTTCGACACGAGCTGAAGGATTCACACCTGGGTGAGTGGAGAGTGAGTCGAGTTCGTACCCAAGAGCAGCAATCTGTTGTGCAATTCCATCATGAATTTCGCGCGCGACACGAGCACGTTCGGCCATGATGTCTTGCTCCATTGCTTACTCTCCTGAATAGATGGATTCAATCTCGGCTGCAAAATCTTGGATTACAACGTTGCGTTTAATACTCATCTTGGGAGTCAAGTGGCCCGAAGCGATTGTGAGGTCGACTGGCAAGATCGAAAATTTTCTGATCGCTTCAGCTTTACTCACCGCTTTGTTTGCTTCGTCGACAGCCCCTTGGATGGCTACAACGAGTGCAGGATCTGTACGAAGCGTTTCCAAAGTCGCTCCGCTCTTGCCTTGTGCACTAGCCCAAATAGCAAGTGCGTCTTGATCGATCGTGACCAAAGCTCCAATAAATGGCTTGGCATCTCCCACCACGACACATTGGCTCACGAGGGGGTGGGCCCGCAAGCGATCCTCGAGCACAGCTGGAGCCACATTCTTTCCGCCTGAGGTAACGATGATCTCTTTTTTGCGACCGACGATGTAAAGGAAGCCGTCATCATCGAGGCGGCCTAGATCGCCGCTCTTGAACCAGCCATCTTCGGTGAAAGTCTCCTTAGTGGCTTCCGGATTCTTCCAATAACCGCGAAAGACGATAGGTCCTTTAATGTGGACTTCGCCATCATCGGCGATACGGATTGAGGTGCCTGGGATGGGACGTCCCACTGATCCCACGCGAATATTTTTGGTGGTGTTCAAGGTAGCGCCAGCGGTAGTTTCGGTAAGTCCGTAGCCCTCGAGAACTGTGACGCCAATACCGCGGTAGAAATGTCCAAGGCGAGCCCCGAGCGCGGCGCCACCGGAGATTGCATGAGTGACGTTTCCACCTAGCCCTGCCCGGATCTTGGAGTACACAAGTTTTTCGAATAGTGCGTGTTTGATTTTTACGACGAGTGAAATCTTTCCAGCTGAAATACCTTCGCTATATTCGATGGCCACTGCAGCTGCCTTGCGGAAAATATCGCCCTTCCCTCCAGCTTCAGCTCGCGCTTCGGCCCCGTTATACACCTTTTCAAAGACGCGTGGCACAGTGAGTATGAAGCGTGGCTTGAAAGAGGCGAGGTCTCGCGGGAGATCCTTCACCGCGTCAGAGCAGTGCGCGAGGGTGAGTCCTGAATAGGCCGATCCCACACCAATCATGCGACCAAACACATGGGCAAGCGGGATAAAGAGAAGCGTTGAGGCATCGGGTCGGAAGAAAAGGTCGGCAGTGGCCTCCGTGACATTCTGTACTTGAGCGAAAAAGTTAGCGTGTGTCAGTTCGCATCCTTTCGGCTGCCCGGTCGTTCCAGAGGTGTAGATCAAGGTGGCAAGTGAATCAAGTTGGAGGGTCGCACGTGCAGTGGCAACAGCGGCATCGTTCACGCCCGCTCCGAGTTCTTTCACTGTAGCGACATCCCCAGAGTCGATGCACCAAAGATGCGCCACGGTTGAAGGTCTCACTGCTGCTACCAGCGCTAAATGCTCCGCCGATTCAACAAAGAGGGCTACTGCCCCTGAATCGTTGAGTATCCAATCGACTTGCTCTGCAGAGGAGGTTTCGTAGATCGGTACGACAGTGGCTCCGGCAAACCAGATCGAAAAATCAAGGAGAGACCAGGTGAAACTTGTGCGAGACATGATCGCGACGCGATCTCCTGGTTGCACGCCGGCACTGATCAATCCTTTAGCAATAGATCTGACCTCTGACTCAAATTGGGTTGCAGTAACAGCCTCCCAGCCAGCACCGGAAGCTCGGTTGAAAAGGATTCTCGCCGGCTCATTTATCGCTCTGATGGCGATGAGGTCCGTGAGGTTTCCAGAAGTTGGCAACTGAATAAGCACGGGAACTGAGATCTCTTGCACGAATTTACTCTCCTGGTCAGGTCGTCGTAATCCACGTTGTGGGCGCAACATTAGTGTCCCAGGTGCAGATTGGGGAGAGGAATCGGTACCCTTCCTTCATGGCCGATCAAACTGAGTCCTCAATCATCATCGAAGCTTCCCCCGCCGAAGTCATGGCGGTCGTGGCCGATCTCAAGAATTACCCATCCTGGGCCAGTGCTATCAAGCGCGTCGAGATAGATGAGAGAGACGAGGGTGGGCGACCCCTGCGGGTCACGATCTCGATTGACGCGGGCGCCATGCGTGACACGGTCTCCCTGGTTTATGACTGGAGTGGCAGCCCAGATGTGGTCAGCTGGTCCTTAGAAGACGCCAAGATGCTCACGGCGATGGACGGCGCCTACGAAGTTCGCGAACACCCCGAAGGCTCGGAAGTTTCCTACCGATTGACCGTAGATCTTTCGATGCCGATGCTCTCGATGATCAAACGGAAAGCCGAGAAGGATGTCGTTGACTCCGCCCTCAAGCAGTTAAAGAAATTCGTCGAAGAGCAGTAACGCTAGTTACACCACGGCCCCGTCGTCGCCACTCTCTTCGGTGGGGATCATCCGCGCCCATAAGGTGAGGCCCCCTGACACCAATGCCAGTGCGCCGATCCAAGGAGCCATTCCGTCAAGATTCCAACTGGTGATTTGTGAGATCAAAATCAGTGTGCCACCCCCTGCCACGCCGAATTTGGCAGCGCGCGAGATGGTGTCTCCCTGAGGTCTGGCCGCTGGATTTGGCGGTACGAAGTGGTCATCTAATTCGGGTATGAACTCAAGTTCTGAAGGGGTGAGAATTTTAATTGGAGCATCAAGATTAAGTCCATCGACGATGTCTGCGAATTCGTTTTCGATATTATTTTTTTCGATGGAGGTCAGAATTTCGATGGCACGTTTCTTTTCGCTCCGTTCGACAAAGATACTCTCGGTGAGCGGTGCTACGTGCGAAATGCCTCGATAGGGAGAGTTATCTTCAGTCGTAATCGCGTACGCGGGAATTTTTGCTGAAAAAAGTTCTAGCAACATTGCACCCGCCATCGGTGCTGGCGCGTAGTACGCGTGCGTCCAGTCAAAGGCGGTTAAGCCATTGCTCTTGGCTCCATACGGAACTACCGCAGGGAAATCTTGGCTCATGAATTCACCGGAGCGAACTCGCGTAAGAACTCTATGGATTTGCTCTCCAAGAGTGGAGCATCGTAATCAAGCGCCGCCACATGGTAACTATTCTCAAGTAGCACTTCGCGCTTTGTCGACGATGAAATTGATTTAAGTACTAGTTCGCTACTTGCTGCAGGTACTACATGGTCTTGAATCGATCGAAAGAGGAGCGTGGGAGCAGTGACGTCGTGCAAATGTTTGAAAAGTTCTCGCCACAACTTTCGCAAAGAGTGCAAAGCGTTCACTGGAGTTTCGCGATATCCATGAATGGGTGGATCTGGCTTCGCGATATCGCTTCCGCTCGGTGGCAACGTCTTCATAAAGAATCTCGAGATGGAGGTCAGTTTCAGTACCGGTCTTGGATCGTAAACAGCGGGATTAAGTAAGAGGAGGGCTTTCACATGCTCTGGATGGATCGCAGCGTATCGGAGGGCGAGTGCTCCACCCATCGAGAAGCCGGCGATTGCAATGTGGTGAACATCTTCGAGAAGTACTCGAGCGCCGCGGTCGACTTCGTTATACCAATCTCTCCAAGAATTGGTATTCATCGCTCGCCAATCATCTCCATGCCCAGGGAGACGGATCACCGAAACTGTGTAGCCAGCGGCCGCTACAGCTCTCGCCCATGGCGCTACCGAGGCTGGCGAACCTGTGAAGCCGTGCACAAAGAGCACGCCGACATCGCGAGAGCCTTTTATGGTGAACGGTGGGAGGCGATAGCCCTGCTCCAAATCTGGCATGAGTCCAGTCTAGGGTTCACCCGTTACACCGCTTTTCCGAGAGGCCTTTCCGAGGGCGCCCCATGGGTGGAGTGGGTTCGCTAGGGTTCTGCTGTGGCATACGCACTGTTGAAGGCGATCCTCTTGCCTCTCTTGAGCCTGATCTTCCGACCTAAGGTCGAGGGGCTCTCGCATGTGCCCACCAATAGCCCGGCAATTATTGCCAGCAACCATCTCTCTTTTTCTGACTCAATTTTCATGCCACTGGTGATTCCGCGGCGGGTCACCTTTCTCGCCAAGAGTGAGTACTTCACTGGCAAAGGCATCAAGGGCCGAGCTACTGCAGCAACTTTTAGAGCTCTCGGACAAGTACCAGTAGATCGCTCAGGTGGGCGTTCTAGTGAAGCCGCACTAGAAACGGGATTACGAATTTTGCGAGAGGGAAAGTTGTTAGGGATTTATCCGGAAGGCACGCGTTCACCCGATGGGCGGCTTTATCGGGGGCGTACGGGAATCGCCCGCATGGCGCTGGAGTCGGGTGTGCCTGTCATTCCAGTCGCGATGATTGATACTGACAAAATTCAACCGCCCGGGAAAAAGCTTCCGAAAATCATGCAAGTAGGTATTCGATTTGGTGAGCCGCTGGATTTCTCTCGCTACGAGGGAATGTCGGGAGACCGATTCATTCTTCGATCGGTTACTGACGAAATCATGTACGCGTTGATGGACTTAGGTGGCCAGGAGTATGTCGATATGTATGCGACGCGTGCTAAACAGATCGAAGCAGATCAGGCTAAAAGCGATAGCGACAGTGACGATTAACTCGCGATGAAGGTGGGCATTCTCACGGGTGGCGGAGATTGTCCTGGCCTCAACGCGGTCATTCGAGCGATTGTGCGAAAGGGGGTGCCAACTTATGGTCATGAATTCATTGGGTTTCGCGACGGATGGCGTGGTCCGCTTGATAACGTCACCATGCCACTCGACGTTCAATCTGTGCGCGGCATCCTTACCCGCGGCGGGACCATTCTTGGTTCCTCGCGCACGAATCCATTTAAGGAAGAGAACGGCTTCGCTCGTATTCAGGAAAATTTAGCTGCCCTTGGAGTCGATGCACTCATTGCGATTGGTGGAGAAGATACTCTCGGCGTCGCCAAAAAATTGGCCGAGTTGGGTGTGCAAATAGTGGGTGTGCCGAAAACGATTGATAATGATCTAAACGCCACTGATTACACTTTCGGATTTGATACTGCGGTAAACATCGCAACTGAGGCAATCGATCGCTTGCATACAACGGCCGAATCTCACCACCGCGCACTTGTGGTTGAAGTGATGGGGCGTCACGCTGGCTGGATTGCGTTGCACTCAGGACTTGCCGGCGGGGCGAGCGTGATCTTGATTCCGGAAGTTCCGTTTTCAATTGCCAAAGTGTGTGAATATGTGGAATCACGATTCCGAACCAACTACGCACCCATCATCGTGGTTTCCGAGGGCGCTATTCCGCAAGAGGGAGATATGGTCGTTAAGGATCAGAGCCTTGACGCTTTCGGCCATGTTCGTCTTTCGGGGATCGGTGAATGGGTAGCCCAGCAGATTGAAATACGCACTGGCAAAGAGGCGCGGACCTCGGTACTCGGCCACATTCAACGAGGCGGCACCCCCACTGCCTTCGACCGAGTTCTCGCTACTCGCCTGGGACTTCATGCCATCACGGCCGTACACGAAGGGGATTGGGGAAAGATGGTCGCGCTTCAGGGCACCCAGATTGTGCGAGTGGGGCTTTCCGAAGCCACCGCCACCCTCAAACTCGTCGATCCTGAGCGCTATGCAGAAGCCGAAGTCTTCTTCGGCTAGTCGCTAATCCCGTCTCGAGGAGCCCCAGTTACGCCGTAGGCTGGCAACATGACGTCCTCTCAGAGTGAAAACGAGCTCGATCACTGGCGCTCACTCACCGCTGCTCAGCAACCCCAATGGCCAGATAGCGCGGCCCTTGAGTCCGCGGTAGCCGAACTTCGCTCCTTTCCACCCCTGGTATTTGCGGGTGAGTGCGATTCTCTGAAAGAGAAAGTTGCTGCTGCCGCCAAAGGTGAGGCTTTCTGGCTACAGGGTGGTGATTGTGCGGAGACTTTTGTGGCCGCCAGTGCTGATTCCATTCGCAACAGAATAAAAACTATTTTGCAGATGGCAGCGGTGCTTCAGTACGGATCAGGGCTGCCTGTCATCAAAGTGGGTCGGATGGCGGGGCAGTATGCCAAGCCGCGTTCAAAGGACACTGAGACGCGCGATGGCGTCACACTCCCTGCCTACCGCGGAGATGCGGTCAATGATCTGGAATTTACCCTCGCCGCTCGTACACCGGATCCCAGTCGCCTGGTGAAGGTGTACAACACTTCGGCCGCCACGCTCAACTTAGTTCGAGCTTTCACTAACGGTGGATTCGCGGACCTGCGACAAGTGCATTCGTGGAACCAGGGCTTTGTTCGGGATTCATCAGCAGGCGAGCGGTACGAACAGATGGCGCGAGAGATCGGTCGTGCGCTCGCATTTCTTCGTTCAGCAGGTGCTGACCCGGCCGAGTTTCGCACTGTAGACCTTTTCAGTAGCCACGAAGCACTCATTTTGGAGTATGAACGCGCCCTCACACGTATCGATTCGCGTACGCAATTGCCATACA
>Ga0194051_1000817_pt1 | contig 17443 bp, 11 predicted proteins | sample SepL2320m_MetaG_FD_161275 | JGI IMG/M metagenome (GOLD analysis project Ga0194051, IMG submission 161275) | Anoxic zone freshwater microbial communities from boreal shield lake in IISD Experimental Lakes Area, Ontario, Canada - Sep2016-L239-20m | ecosystem: Environmental > Aquatic > Freshwater >... | reverse complement strand
AGCGATCAGCCCGGAGACAACGTAGATGGATGCAATTATTGTTGGTGCCGGTCTTGCTGGCCTCGCCTGCGCTCGAGAACTCGAACGCTCAGGAAAACGCGTCATTGTCCTTGAGGCATCGGATCGCGTGGGTGGGCGTGTAGCCACGGATTCTGTTCGTGGATTTCAGATTGATCGGGGATTCCAAGTCTATTTGGACGCCTATCCGGAAGGCCGAATGCAGTTGGATCTGTTGGCGCTCAAACTGAATCCCTTTGAGCCTGGCGCACTCGTGGCCGAAAATGGAAAACTCAGAGGCGTAAGCGATCCGTGGAAGCGTCCGAGTGCCGCAATACGATCGCTGTGTAATGGAACGATCAGTATTCCAGATGCCATTCGCATCGCTTTTCTTCGCCGAGACGTGCTGGCTCGTTATCACAGCGCAAGCGGCATGAGAGGTACAAAAAGTGACCGAGAGAACAACTTTTTGACCAGCACAACCACCCGCGAATTTCTCCTTGCACGAGGTTTTTCGGATGAGTGCATGAGGAGATTCTTCGAACCATTTTTTGGTGGCGTATTTCTGGAGCGAAAACTTGAAACATCAAGCGACATCTTCGAATTTACGTTTGCGATGTTTTCCCTCGGTTCGGCGACTCTTCCGGCAGATGGTATGGGAGCGATTCCGGTGCAGGTAGCCTGTCGATTGGCGCCTGGTACAGTTCGGCTTCATCAGCAGGTTGAGCGCGTCGAACCCGGACGAGTGTTTCTTGCAAATAGAGAAATGATCTCAGCAAAGCACGTGGTCGTCGCAACAACATTCTCATCTGCTGCAAAAATTCTTCCACAGGAGGTCTGCGATCAATTTTCAACACGCACATGGAAGTCGACTCGCATGCTGGCGTTTGCCGCACTGAAATCGCCACTTCAAAGTCGAACCCTCGTTGTCTCGGCGGACAAAGATGGACCGATCGACAATCTCTGCGTTCCTTCCGATATCGCTCCTTCCTATGCACCACCTGGCGCGTCTCTCGTGGTGGCAAGTATTCGAGCAGAGTGGACGGCCTCAGAGGAAGCAACACTGGAGGCCGTTCGCCTTCAATCAAGTGTGTGGTTTGGACAGGCCGTACGAAACTGGGAATTGATTTCGTATGTAAAAATAGATGAGGCGCTTCCGGATGAGTCGCCCCAAGCAAGACGTACTCGACCGACTGGAAACACGTGTGCGGCCGGAATCTCTCTCTGCGGCGACTACTGTACGAGTGCGTCAATCAACGGAGCCCTTTACAGCGGTCGAATGTGTGCAGAACAGTTGTTGATACAAACAGGCGAAGCAGAACCCTCCTAAAATCCTGATAGAGGGCGCTCATGATGAAGCTCTCTTGGCCGAAAACTTTCGTCGGGGCCCAGATTACGACTCAGTCAATGAACTTTGGAGCAAACTCTTTTCGAGACGGCTTTCGCGATCCGATGTTCGCCGAAAGTTCGCGAATGGATAGAATAATCGAAAACCTGAATTTGCGCGTTGATCTTTAACGGTGATCCCGTGAGAAAACCATCTGAGGAATACCGAGAAGTTCCACACAAAAAAATATTTTGCGTCGAACGCTTTCTTTGAGTGTGGAAAAGGATGTTGGACATGAGTGTTGCTCGATCTCTTTTTAGCTGGGTAGTTCCAGTTCTTATTCTTGCGGCGGCGATTGGTGGATTTTTGGCGATGGGGAGTCAACCGCCACCGCAGCGCAAGGTGAGTGCTGCTGTTTTGGCCACCCCGGTAAGAACGGCTTTCGTTGAGAAAGGGGATGGCCACATTGAAATCGATGCTGATGGCGTCGTGGTTCCGATTCGTGAAGTGACTCTTGCAGCAGAGGTGCCCGGTCGCATTATGAAGAAATCGGCCAATTGTCGCGCCGGAAAATTCGTCAAAGCGGGCACTGTTTTGTTTGAAATCGACAACCGCGATTATCAGCTCGATGTTGCCAGACTTGAGGGAGAACGTAGGCAATCGATACTCAATATTGAAGAAATCGATGAGGAAATCGAACAGAATAAGGAATCGTTGGGACACGCGCAGCAACAGCTTGAACTGGTGCATAAGGATGTGAAACGTTTTGAAAATTTAAAGATGGATCGCATCGTCACTGAAGCGGATCTCGATCGATCGCTGCGAGAAGAGCTCACGGTTGCAAACTCGTTAACGATGTTGCAGGGGCAGCAAAGAGTGCTTACCAAGCGTCGCAGCCGACTCTTGGAGGCAGAGATGCTTGCCGGCACCATGCTTGAGAGAGTGAAACTCGATCTTGAACGTACACGAGTTGTTTCTCCTTCAGATGGAATGATTGTTGCGGACCTTGTTGAGCAAGATTCATTTGTTTCGAAGGGAACTCCACTTGTTACGCTTGAAGACACCAGTGCCGCAGAAGTGAAAACGAGTCTGCGCATGGATGAGATCGCACGGATCTGGGGTGGTCGATCGAATGATGAAACTGAGAAAATAGACGGAAATGTATACGACATCCCGGAGACGCCGGTCTCTGTCGCGTTTACGATTGGAAATCGAACCTATCAATGGGACGGCATGCTTACGAGACAGGAAGGCCGCGGTCTCGATGAGAAAACCAGAACGTTACCCTGCCGCGTGCTCGTTGAGGATCCAACAAACGTCAAAGCGATCGATGCGTATGGAGCACCGCTTGCAACGCTGCCTCTTGGCGCTCCACGCTCGCTTTTTCGAGGCATGTTTGTCGAAGTGAAAGTGCACGTCGACTCTACCCTTGACTTGGTTTCAATTCCTCAAGAAGCGATGCACCCTTCGGGTGACGTGTGGGTGTTACGGGAGGGTGTACTTGCGATTTTTCATCCTCATGTGGTGCACGTTTTACGAGGGCTTGTTTCATTCGAAGCAGATGAATCTGGGCTCGTTCCCGGCGATCGTGTTGTCATCAGTCAGATTTCAAATCCACGGCAGGGTATGGCGCTTTCAGATGCCTCTTCTTTAAAGGCTATTCCATGAGAAGCATTGTCTCGTGGACTGTTCGCAACATGCCCGCGATGAACACGCTCGTGATCGCAGTGCTTCTGCTGGGAGCCTATTGCTTTTCTGCGATGCGCCGAGAGGTCTTTCCGGAATTTGCGCTTGAAATTGTGCTCGTGAACGTGCCCTACCCTGGAGCGACTCCGGAAGAAGTCGAGGAAGGCATTTGTCAAAAAGTTGAAGAGGCCTGCCGCAGCGTTGTGGGAATCAAGAAACTCACAAGCATCGCCCAGGAGGGAATGGGCTTCTGCGTTGTGGAACTCGTTTCGAGCGTGAAAGACGTTCAAAAAGTGCTCAGCGAAATTCGCTCACAAGTCGAACGTATTCCCAGTTTCCCAGAACTTTCTGAAGATCCAAAAGTCGAGCAGTTGACGCTTCGGCAAGCGGCGATCCGAGTAGGGATTTTGGCGCCGATCCAAACCGACAATCGGGATATTTCTGAATCTGAAATGCGAGATCTCGCAGAGCAAGTGCGCGACGATCTGCTGGCGCTGCCAACGGTGTCGGCGGCAAATCTTATTGGTGCCAAAGAGTATGAAATTGATATTGAAATTTCAGAGGATACGCTCCGCAAATTTGGCCTGAGCCTCAAGGCGGTTGCCGACATTGTCCGCCGCGAGAATCTTGAATTGCCAGGCGGTACGATCCGCAGTGATGGGGGCGAAATTCTTCTTCGGGGTAAAAATAAGAAATATGTTGGTGACGAGATTGCAAAGCTACCAATCGTGACGCTCTCGGATGGGCTCGTTCTAACCGTGGGGGATCTTGGAACGGTGCGAGATGAATTTGCCGACATTGCTTCTGTGAATCGAATCAACGGTCGACAGAGCATGGTCGTGTCTGTGGATCGTAGTTCTGGCGAGGACTTGTTGGCGATGGTCGCTGATGTCAAGAGATACATCGACAGTGCACGACTTCCGGATGGATTTGAACTCGTGACATGGGCTGATCAGTCAGTCGATGTTCGGGATCGACTCAAGATGCTTATTTCAAGCGGTTTGCAGGGGCTCATTGTTGTGTTTGTGATTCTTGCCCTTTTTTTTGACCTGAAACTTGCATTCTGGGTATCGATGGGAATCCCGTTTTCAATGCTTGGCACCGGGGTCCTCATGTTTTCGACCGACCAGACTCTGAACATGCTTTCGATGTTTGCCTTTTTGATGGCTGTAGGCATCGTGGTCGATGATGCAATCGTGGTGAGCGACAATGTAGAGCGGCACCGCAGAATGGGAAAAAGTTTTGAGCAGGCCGCCATTGACGGCACGACAGAGGTTATTCCATCAGTGATTTCTAGTGTGTTGACCACGGTGATCACATTTCTTCCGCTCTTATTTGTCTCTGGCGTAATGGGGAAATTCATCGAAGTAATGCCATTTGCTTTTATATCCACACTGCTTGTCTCACTTGCCGAAGCACTGCTTATTCTGCCGGGCCATCTTTCACACGAAAAAAGTCTTGTATTTACAATTTTTGCAATCGTGCTCTACCCGCTACGAATTTTCCTGCCGGCAATCGGTTGGCTTCAAAATAAATCTGATCGTGGTCTGAAGTGGTTTGTGAAAAAAATCTATGCACCGCTGCTGGAAATCTCACTGAAGAACCGGTTGACGGTGTTGGCTTTGGCTATAGGGATGTTACTCGTGGCAGTTGGAATTGTACGGAGTGGAATGACTCCCTTCGCTCTTTTCCCCAAGCTCGATACCAATCGACTTCAGGCAAAGATTGTTTTTCCTGACGGAACTCCCGCCAGCGTGACCCAAGAGGCAACCAGCCGTATCGAGCAAGCTGTTTTTGATACGTCAGAAAAACTTTCACTTCCACACAAACCGATTGTAAAGTTTGTTCATCTTTCAGTTGGTCAGGTTACCAGTCCCGGTGCGCTTGGTCCGGAATCGCGTATGAGCGGCAGCCACGTTGGCGAGGTGAATGTCGAACTCGTTGATGCCGAGAATCGAACGATCAAAAGTGATCGTTTTTTAAGTGAGTGGCGTTTGGCGGCCGGGGACATTGCCGGCACAGAGAGCTTGGTCTATGGCACTGAAAATATGGGACCTGGTGGAAAAGTGATTGAATTTAAATTACTTGCACCCTCCGAGCCGGAGGGTATTCGGCAACTCGATGCCGCCGTGGATCGATGCAAGGAGTGGCTTGCACAATATCCAGGTGTCATTGACATCGATGACGATTCTAAACCAGGAAAGTGGGAATATCAGATAAAGATTGACCCTAAGGCTGAGGCGATGGGAGTCTCGCTCGCCGATCTGGCAGCAACGATTCGATCAAGCTTTTATGGTGAGGAAGTGATGCGTCTGCAGCGAGGACGGCATGAAGTAAAACTTCTCGTGCGGTATCCTCGCGAAGAACGTCGAAGTTTTGCAACCCTTGACGACATTCAAGTAAAGGGGCCCGATGGCATTGCCAGACCAATCGGTGAACTGGCCACAATTTCTACGACAAGGGGATACTCCGAGATTAACCGGCTCAATCAGAAGCGATCAATTACCGTGATCGCTGACATCGATCAGGCCACTAGCACGCTGACGAGTTCTCAGGTGACCGCCGATCTCGAGAAAAGGTTGATGCCCGATCTGCTTCAAGAATTTCCACTCGTACGGGTGAAATGGGAGGGCGAGCAGGAGCAGACGAATGAATCACTCAAGAGCCTCGGGATTGGTTTTATTGTGGCAGTATTCGCAATGTTTGTCCTGCTTACGATGGAGTTTAAGTCTTATTTTCAGCCACTTCTGATACTTTCCATTATTCCATTTGGTTGTGCAGGAGCGGTCTTTGGCCATGCTCTGATGGGAATGCCGTTAACACTTTTCAGCATGTTTGGACTGGTGGCGATGGCAGGCGTTGTTGTCAACGACTCGATTGTGCTTGTTGACTTTATTAATGCTCGAGTACGGGAGGGACAGCCGCTCCGCGTGGCAATTCGCGAAGCTGGATGCCTTCGATTTAGGCCTGTTTTCCTGACGAGCATTACAACGATTGGCGGACTCATGCCAATCATGCTCGAAAAAAGTTTTCAAGCACAGTTGCTTATTCCAATGGCGACTGCGCTAGTGTTCGGTTTGGCAACCACCACGATTCTTGTCCTGATACTTGTTCCGGTGATGTATTCTTTTTTTGGAACGTCTGCGCATGCAGTGCATGAAGAAGAGTTTGGTGAAGGAATCAATAGTGAAAGTTCGGTTGATCCAGACGACGCTGAAAAGGATTGGCTTCCAGAACATTTTAAATTGCAACCAACATCGGCCGCTGGATTCGAGCCACTTCGTCGCTCGTGAGTGGTCGAAATCCGTGATCACTTCACGGAATTAAAAAGGAAGTGGCAAATGTCCCCGTCCTGCATGACATAGGCCTTTCCTTCAACACGAAGTTTTCCGGCGCTACGGATATCTTTTTCTGTTTTATGGATCTCAAGATCCTCAAGCGAATAAATTTCAGCCCGGATAAATCCTTTTTCAAAATCGGTATGGATGACACCTGCAGCTTGTGGTGCTGTTGCTCCAAGTGGCACTGTCCAGGCTCGTACTTCGGTTTCGCCTGCTGTAAAGAAACTCTGGAATCCCAAAACACGGTATGATTCCCTTGCCAATACCGAAAGCGCTGGCTCGATAAGACCGGCACCAGAGAGCATGTCGGCACGGTCCGCTTCGTCAAGCTCTGCGATTTCAGATTCCAGCTTCGCACACACCGGCACTACCGACGCGCCGATCTGAGCTGCAAACTCCCGCACCTGTGACACCAGAGGTCCTTTTCCCTCGAGGTCGTTTTCATCGACGTTGGCAACATAAAGGATCGGTTTGGCTGTCAGCAGTCCGTAGGTTTTGATGGCTTTCTCATCTGCCTCCTCAAGGTGCATCTTGCGAAGTGGCTGTTCAGTTGACAGATGCGTCAGACATTTCTGAATAACCTCAACTCGATGCTTGGCTTCTTTGTCCCCGCTTTTGGCAGTACGTTCGGCTTTTGACAGGGAGGTCTCAAGAAGTTGCATGTCAGCCAGCATGAGCTCCAATTCAATTGTTTCAATATCGGAAAGAGGATTCACGTTTCCTGAAACATGAATCACGTCTGGATCCTCGAAGCAACGGACGACTTGAAGAATCGCATCGACTTCCCGAATGTGCGTGAGAAACTTGTTGCCAAGTCCTTGTCCTTCGCTGGCCCCTTTGACAATGCCTGCAATGTCAACAAGCCGCAATGCAGCTGGCACAATTTTTTTTGGAACGATGTAACGCGTAATGCGACCGAGTCGGTCATCCGGGACGCTTACAATTCCCTCATTCGGATCGATCGTGCAGAAGGGGTAGTTTGCAGCCTGGGCAGTCTTCGACATGGTCAAGGCATTAAAGAGCGTGCTCTTGCCGACGTTCGGGAGTCCTACAATGCCTGCTTCCATAGGTTAATAAATGACATCTCTAGAGTAATTCTGGCAACAACAACGAAGTCAATGAAACTACGACGATTTATTTTTCACGCGGCCGATTTCGATCAGCACTATAGACCGCTGCTCTGTCGGAAGCCTATTGGGAAACCTGTGGGCCGGGTTTTTTGATGCGTATGAAGCGTGCCACGCAGCAGAAGCGAAGATTCTTAGAAATGCATCTTAGGCACTTCGGTATCGCACCACTAATTCACCAACCTCAACCGGAGTGCCTGGAATCACGAGAACTTCTTCGATGATTCCGTTGCGTTCGGCGTAGACGGTAGTTTCCATTTTCATCGCCTCAAGACTGAGCAACTTCTGTCCTTGGGAAACAATGTCACCAGAACGCACTGCAACTGTCACGATCAGACCTGGCATGGGCGATCCAACTTCTCTTGCATCGCCCAGAACTGCCTTGGGCCGTCGCACGATGCTCGCTTCGAGGCTGCGATCTGCAATAGTGACACTTCGGGGTTGACCGTTGAGTTCAAAGAAAACGGTACGAGTGCCATCAGCGTGTGACTCGCCGACGGTTAACAGGCGAATGACAAGCGTCTTCCCAGGTTCAATATCGACCGCAAGTTCCTCGCCCGGTTTGGGACCCTCAAGAAAAGCGGGCGTGGGGAGCACACTGACATCTCCATGTTTCGCACGATGCAGAGCAAAATCTTGAAAAACACGAGGATAAAGGAGCCACGAAAGAACTTCCCGGTGTGAAGGCGCGCGAGAAAGTATTTCTGTGCAATGTTTTGTTGCTGCAGAAAAATCTGCCGGAGGCATTGATTCGCCGGGTCTGCCAGTGACAGTTTCTCCCTTTCGTACTACGCGTTTGACGATAGCCGGTGGAAATCCTCCCGGAGGTTGTCCCATGCGTCCGGAAAGTAAATCAACGAGCGACTCAGGAAATGCCATCTCGCGTGAATCTGAAAGAAGCTCAGATGCTTGCATACCGTTGGTAACGAGCAAAAGTGATAAATCACCGACCGCTTTGCTGGTGGGCGTAACTTTCACAATGTCGCCAAGAAGATCGTTGACATCGGCGTATGTTTTGCAGATCTCCTCCCATCGATCGGCCAAACCCAAAGCCCTGGCCTGTTCAAGGAGATTTGTGAACTGGCCACCTGGCATCTCGTGCAGGTAGAGATCTGCATCGGGAGCCTTCATCCCACATTCAAAAGCGGTGTAGTGATCGCGAACCGCATGCCAGTAGTGGGCTATGTGACGCAGTGGTTCGGGATCGAGTTTTGTATCGAGAGGCGTGTTTCGAACCGCCTCTACGATTGCGTTGAGATTGGGTTGGCTTGTGAGTCCTGCAAACGGTGCCATTGCGGCGTCGACAATGCTTGCCCCTGCGCGTGCCGCCTCCAGTGCGCTTGCAAGTGACGCGGATGTCGTATCGTGCGTATGAAAGTGAATCGGAAGCCCGACCGATTCACGCAGAGCCTTCACGAGTTTTGCTGCAGCAAAAGGCTTACACAGACCTGCCATGTCTTTTACGGCAAGCATGTGACAACCAAGTTTTTCAAGCTCGACGGCAAGTTCTACGTAGTAGGACAGAGAATATTTCGTTCGTTTAGGATCGAGCACATCCCCGGTGTAGCAAATGGCCGCTTCACAGACCGCTCCGCTATCGACGACCGCATCGATGGCGACTCGCATGTTAGGGACCCAGTTCAACGGATCGAACACACGGAAAACATCGATGCCAGAGGCGGCGGATTCCTTGACGAATTCAGACACAACGTTGTCGGGATAGTTTGTGTATCCCACGGCATTACTGGCGCGAAGAAGCATTTGAAAAAGTACGTTTGGAATTCGTTCCCGCAGCGTGAGTAATCGATCCCAAGGGCATTCCTTCAAAAATCTCATTGATGTGTCGAACGTCGCTCCCCCCCACATCTCCAGCGAAAAGAGTCCCGACGAGAGTCTCGCGTACGCATCGGCGATGGAGAGCATGTCAAAAGTGCGCATTCGTGTTGCCAAAAGCGACTGATGCGCATCCCGCATGGTCGTGTCTGTTACGAAAAGAGTTTTTTGCTTGCGTACCCACTGAGCAAACTGCACTGGCCCGAGAGCTTTGAGTTTTGTTCGAGTGCCTTCGGGAGGCGGCATCAGTGGATCGAATTGTGGGATGGGAGCGGACTGGCGGCGAACTGCAACGGGGCGACCTTTTACCAAAGAATTTCCGTTGACAATGACGTCGCCGAGATACTCAAGAAGCTTGGTTGCACGATCCTGACGCACTGGAAAATCAAATAAACTCGGAGTCTCGTCGATGAATCTGGTCGTGCACCGCCCCGCCTGAAAATCGGGATGAGTGACAAGATTGATTAAAAACGGAATATTTGTTTTGACGCCTCGCACTCGAAATTCTTGAAGACATCGCTCAATGTGACCTGCCGCCTCTTGGAGATTCAGTCCGCGCGCGCTGACTTTGACAAGCAATGAATCAAAATAAGGGGTGACCACAGCGCCGCTAAAGGCCGTGCCCGCGTCGAGGCGAATGCCCATGCCGCTGGCGGAGCGATAAGCAGTGATTCGTCCGTAATCAGGAAGAAATCTGTTTTCCGGATCCTCCGTTGTTACGCGACATTGCAAAGCGGTGCCCATGGAACGAATCTCATCCTGATTGCCGAGGCCGATTTCATTGTCGGAGAGTTTGTATCCCTCAGCCACGCGCAACTGACGTCGTACAATATCAATCCCGGTGATTTCCTCGGTGACGGTGTGCTCAACTTGGATGCGGGGGTTGACTTCAATAAAGAAAAAACGCGAAGTATCTGTATCAACCAAGAATTCCACGGTTCCAGCGTTTTCATATCGAGCTGCACGACCGATAGCAATCGCTGCATCGCAGATAGCAGTTCGCATTTTCGGATCAAGATTGGGCGCGGGGGCTACCTCCACCACTTTTTGATGTCGTCGCTGAACAGAGCAGTCTCGTTCAAAGAGATGAACCAGACCGCCGTGCGTGTCACCAAGGAGTTGCACCTCAATGTGCCTTGCGCGTTGAATAAATTTTTCAACAAACACGCTGGCACTGCCAAAGGCGGTTTGACTCTCTCGCTGTGCCGCTTCGAGAGCCACCGCAAGTTCATCTTCTCCTCGTACGATCCGCATTCCGCGACCGCCGCCCCCGTGGGCGGCCTTGAGCATCACAGGCCATCCGAGTTCCTTCGCGATCTTGGCTGCATCAGCAACGCTCGTCACTGGTTTTGAACTGCCGGCAAGGATTGGCACCCCTGCTTTTCGTGCGAGTTCACGAGCGGTCGTCTTGTCGCCGAGCGTTTCGAGGAGTTCAACTCGAGGGCCTACAAACGTGATGCCTGCCTCTTTGCAGGCAGCAGCAAACTCGGGGTTTTCCGAGAGGAAGCCATATCCTGGGTGGATCGCATCGACCCCATGTGCCATGGCCAGTGAAACAATTCCTGCAATATCGAGATAGGAACGAATCGGTTCTCCGGAACGACCGATGAGATAAGACTCATCAGCCTTGAATCGGTGAAGTGCGAAGCGGTCTTCGTGCGCATAAATGGCGACGGTGCGAATGCCGAGTTCATGCGCCGAACGAAATACTCGAATGGCTATTTCACTGCGGTTGGCAACCAGCAACTTTTTGATCGGACGAATCATGGAGATGTTTCCGGGGCATATCGTTGCAATTCACAACACAAAAAATGGTACCGAGAACGGCCTCAATCTGGAACTCGGAACACCGATTACGGTTTCCGATTGGCTTTGGCAGGTTCAAGCCTCTCATCAGCATACGTTTCTCGCATATATTCGCACTCCACAAGAGGGTCTTCTTGTGGGTCGAGCTTTGCGGCAATCAGAAGGCCGAGTCTTGCTGCAATGGTCGCACGCAGGATGGTTGTATCGAGTTTTAAACATCGAAGATCGGCACGAAAATCAGGCCTGCATGAGACGATGTCGCAGGCAGGGCCTGAGATGCAGGTGCCGGGTGAAAGCGTTTGCAACCACGCTGCTGGATTGACAAGCATTTGTCTTGAAACGCGCCATGGTGACGGTGTGGACGCAGAGGCTTCTGCCGAGGCGACAAACAATTCACCGCGCCCAGCATCAAAAACGACCTCAAGCGAGTTCTCTAAAGGCAGTAAGTGCTTCTGCATTTCCGCTACAACTTCGGTTGACGATACCCCAACGATCCGTGCGCCACAGGACCAGGCAATTGCCTTTGCAGTCGCAATGCCAACTCGGAGGCCTGTAAAAGATCCCGGGCCTCGTACCACAACCACTAATTCGGTGTCGGCCATTCGCCAGCCTGCTTTTTTGACCGTAGCGGAGAGGAGTGGTGTCAGCAGGCTGGCATGCTGCCGCGGCGAATCAAGTGACGCCTCAAACAGAGTATCGCCATGGAATACTGCGACGGAGGCAATCGGTCCGCTTGAGTCGATAGCGATGGTCTTTATAGGGCACCCATTGTTGAAAATCGAGATTCTCAGACACAATGCCACAACCACAAGAGGACAAACGGCCAACTATGGGAGATACAGAAGGCACTGGGGAACGAATTGTTCGCCGGAGCGATCTGTTCGCTTGACCCTGCCCAAGCCGGTTCGTACCCTCCGAACTTGAATTCTGCCACCATACGTTTTCTGGATTGTACCCTACAATGCTCCTGTTTCACTTTTGCGTTGGTTTGTGACCAGCATCACCGATTCTAGCGGCATCTGTAAAGCTTTGTCCTCGAGCGATGGTTGGCTGTGGATGCCCATTCAATATGCCGTTCATGCGTAATAAACGGCAAATGTTTTTCGAATAGATGATTGACTCTAACAGCGGCAACTCTCGTGAATCGGGCAATCATCAGTGACATCCACGGCAACCTTGAAGCATTTCAAGCAGTGCTTGAGGATATCAATCTGCAAAAAGTCGATGAAATATTTTGTCTGGGGGATGTGGTCGGCTACGGTCCAAATCCCTGCGAATGTGTGGAGCTTGTACAGAAACACTGCAAGGTTGTGCTGTTAGGAAATCACGATCAAGGAGTGCTTTTTGATCCAGAAGGTTTTAATGTTGTCGCCGATAAGGCCATTCAATGGACCCGTGAACAACTTGAGCAGAGAGATCGACGTGCCAAGCATTCGTCGAACCAGCTCATGGATTTTCTGGGAGAATTACCGCGCAACTATCGCGACACGCCTGGAAATAATCTCTTCGTGCATGGTTCTGCCCGAAGGCCTATTGATGAGTATGTTTTTCCAGAAGATCGATACAACGCGCTGAAAATGCAAAATATTTTCGAGTTGATTGATCGATACTGCTTTCAAGGGCATACCCATATTCCCGGAGTCTTTTCTACCGCCCCGGATTTTATCAGTCCCGATGTTCCTCTCGATGCCCCAAAGAACATCTCAGAGTGTCGGATCGCTTTGCCTGATGGCAAGGCAATGATTAATGTCGGATCGGTTGGTCAGCCTCGCGATCAAGATCCGCGTTCGTGCTATGTCATTGTTGACGATGAGCAGAGCGTTCGCTTTCGACGGGTTCCCTATCCGTGCGAGAAAACCTGCGAGAAGATTCATGCCATTGATAAACTCGACAACTTTCTCGGTGATCGATTATTGCAGGGGCGGTAGGTTCAGTTTCGAAGAGCCGCTTTTTAAGTTTTTTGTTGCCTGGGAGTTCGTTTGCGTGTGGGGGACACTTTTTTAGCGTAGAAGGACCTGACCGCCTGTTTGAGCCGTATCTGAATCGACCAGCCTGCCGCTGTCAGACGTCTGCGGTAGACTGCTCTGCTCACGTTGCGAATGACCCACGCAACGTGTTTCTCAATTCCCACGGCGTGGAATCAGAAAACGAGGACAGGTGTAGATCACCGCAGCGTATGGGTTCGGAGCGAGTTCATGGAGCGACGGTACGCCCTTTTTATAGCGATTTCATTAGGCATCATTCTCGGTGGACAACTGCTTCAAGCAAAGCTGTTTCCGAAAAAGCCACCTGCGCCACCCGTTCAACTCGGTGATCTCGAACCGAGGCCTGGCGTCGATGATCCTGCGATCGAAGCATCGGATGAAGTCGTCGGTGAGGTTCCGAAACCGTCGCCATCTTCCGTGGATAAATCTGGAATCGATTCCACGATCGACGCGACTGCGACGGAAGAGAAAAAAGAGCCTCTTCACGCTCGAATTCATGCGGTGCTTGGATCACTCGATCCCAGCGGTGAATCAAAAATGCTCGTGACGCTTACCAGCCGAGGCGCTGCGATCGAGCGCATTGAACTTGCCGGAGAGCGGTTCCACGATCAGGAGGATCGATCGGGATATCTTGGGCACTTGGCACTTGAAGGGTTTGATGGCAAGGTGCGAGTGGGTGTTGTCGGTATGGGGACGCCGGCTGCCGCTGCTGATATTCGACAGGGCGATCTGATCGAGCGAGTTGGCCAGAATGTTCTCAAAGAGCCGAGGGATCTCGTGGCGGCACTCTCCGGTACAAAGCCTGGAGAAATCATCACGCTTGGAATCGAGCGAAATGGAATGCCGATCGACTGCCAGGTTACGCTCGGCTGGAGACCGCTCGAGGTCGTGCGACCGGAACTCAATGCAAAACCAGTGATTGACGTTGATTCACAGCCAAGCGATCCGCTGTCGTTTCTTTTCTCGTTTGAACGCATCGGTGAGAAAAAGCGTCAGCCGGATCAACCAGAAATTTCCGGAGCCGAACTGGTTGACCGCGAATGGAAAACAGTGGTCGCCGATGATGGAAAGAGCGTTCTTTTTACGCGGTCACTCCCTGCATTCGACATTGAGGTCTCAAAAGAGTATCGACTGGTTTCAAATACGGCTGATTCGGGACGAACAAGCCCGTACCGACTCGAACTCATTGTCCGAATTGCATCGATCCGCGGAACTACATCTGTTGAATACGCCATTGATGGCCCCACCGGACTTCCTACTGAAGGGTGGTGGTATACTTCGAGAGTGTCTCGCGACTGGGGAGCGCTTGCGGTACGAGATGTTGCAGTGCGCTTTGTAGGTGAGCAAAGCACGCTCATCAGTGGCATGACGCTTGCTGCGGGCTCTCTGGATCGACCATCGAGTGCTGTGCGCGATGATAAGCCGCTTTCATTCGCGGGCGTGGATGCCCTGTACTTTGCTTCGGCGCTCATTCCGCGTCCGGAAGGGCCAACCGCGCCGCTGCTAGACGAAGTAAAACCGATGATGGTTGGAAGTGTGCCGGTCGGCGAAAAACGCAAGCTCGTCAATGTCACCTGCCGAGCAATTTCCCGAAGGCTCGATTTGCTTGAGAAAGTGCCTATCGAACATGCGTACGACATTTTTGCTGGACCGAAGAAACCCGCTGTCCTTTCCTCCTTCGGTATTCCGGGGTCGGCGATGGATGATCTTATTTACTTTGGCTGGTTTGGATGGGTGGCTCGTCCGATGATTGCCGTTTTGCATGGAATTCATGCCGTTCTTGGGAATTATGGAATTGCGATCATTCTCCTCACCGTATTTGTGCGTGGGGCGATGTTTCCGATCAGTCGCAAACAGGCAATATCATCTCAAAAAATGCAGGAACTGCAGCCAGAGATGAAGATAATTACTGAAAAATATAAAAATGAACCAGAGAAACGTACACGCGCCACTCAGGAATTGTGGAAAAAACACAACTACAACCCAGCTGGTGGCTGCTTACTTGTGTTTCTCCAAATTCCAATTTTTATGGGGCTCTATCGATCGCTTGCAACGGATGTAGAACTTCGGCAGGCGCCGCTTTTCTCGTCGTGGATTCGTTGGTGCTCGAATCTTGCTGCTCCTGACATGCTCTATGACTGGTCGCCGTGGATGCCAGGATTTCTCGGAGCGCCCGAGGGGTGGCTGGGGCCATTTCTCAATCTCTTTCCACTGGCCACGATTGGCCTCTTTCTCTGGCAGCAAAAACTGTTTATGCCACCGGCGGTAGATGAGCAATCCAGAGTGCAACAACAAGTCATGAAGTACATGATGTTCTTCATGGCATTGATGTTTTTTAAGGTGCCGTGTGGGCTCTGTCTCTATTTTATCGCTTCGAGTCTCTGGGGAATTGCAGAGCGCATGATTCTTCCAAAACCATCACCCGTCGGTACGATCGTGACGAATCCAGCGTCATCTCAATCAAAAAGTACATTCTCTTCAATCGCAAAACGCCTGAATGGAATCGGTGGAGCATCGCGTTCAGAAGAGTCGACGCAAGCTCGTCGGGCGACTCGAAAAAAACGTCGTTGAAGAGTAATAATGGTGGCGGATGTGGAATACCAACGATCTGATTGTCGCTCGAGCAACCGCGATCGGATTCTCATCGCGGCAGATCGTCCGGGTTGCCGGTGAGGGGCTTTCGAGAGTTCTGCTGGAACTGTTTGACGATCTTTGCGGCGGGCTTTCCAGATCAAAAGGCCCAGGATCACTGCTCAGGGTTCGACTTTCAGAAAAATCATTGGGAAGCCAGTGGGGACCACTCGAACTGGACATTCTCTATTGGCCGGGGGAGAGCGGGCCGATCGGTGCGCCGTTGGCCGAAATTCAACTGCCTCATAGCATGCCGCTGGTCGATGCAGTGGTGGGCGCCATCTGCGACAAAGGCGGACGGATCGCGCGTGGTGGGGAGTTTACGCTGCGTGCTTTTCTTGCTGGTCGCTTGGATCTTGTGCAGGCCGAGTCGATTCTAAGTGTTGTCGACTCCCAAACCCCACAGCAGTTGACGTCTGCGCTTGATCGCATGGCAGGAGGACTCGGTGCACGACTCGAACAGACTCGCAGCACAATCCTGGATATGGCCGGCGATATCGAAGCCATGATCGACTTTTCCGATGAGCATGCCGATATCGCTTTGCATACAGAGCTTCTTCATAGAGTCGAAAACATTCTCGGGGAACTGCAAAATGTATCTCTGGAATTTGACGTTCGCGATGCGTCCGCAACTGGCTCTCTTCCTCGGGTCGTACTGGTTGGTCGGTCCAATATTGGAAAGAGCAGTTTGTTCAATGCGATTCTTGGGCACAATCAATCGCTTGTTGCTGACGAGGCCTTTACGACTCGCGATTGGCTCACTGCAACGCTCTCGATACACGGCGTTGAATGTACGATTGTTGATAGTGCTGGCATCGACGAAACGTTTTCAACAGATTCTGTAAAACAAGAGGCGCGCAGGCAGGCAATCGAACAGATTGCCACGGCAGATATTATTCTTGATTGTCATGACGCGTATGCTGACGTTGAGGAACCTTGCATGGAAGGACATTCAGCACGGGCAACTGTTATCAGAGTTCGCACCCGGATTGATCTTGCGCCGGAGGCACGTGACGTGCACCAGACGAATGGCCCTATTCACACTCGTCATAATGAAATAGGCGTCAGCATTCATTCTCAGGAATCAATTGATCGGATTCGTCGTCAGATTGCTTTGAGTGTCTCAGGACAAAACGGAGGGAGCGGCAGCATTTCCCAGCATCTCAGGGAAGGTCTTGCGGAGGCGTTTGTGGCAATGACGGCTGCAAAAGTATCGCTCACGATTGAACACGACGAGGCAGTCGTCGCAAGCCATCTGGGAAGAGCAATCTCTGCGATGGCGATGGTCACGGGCCGCGTCATTGACGAAGAGATTCTCGATCGAATGTTTTCCCGGCATTGCATCGGAAAGTAAGTATTGTTTGTCTCAAAATATCAACATCCTGACGGTCTCGAGGACATGAAAAAGTCTTGCTTGAAAGTGAATCGTGAGTGAATGACTGCTCAGGCTACGCTCAAAGAGATGTTTGACCGATTGCAATGCGCAGCGGATCATTTTGTCTCCAAAACTCCTTCGGAGCGATCTGAGTTGGCGCGTGCAACAGCACGGTGCGTCGCACGTGGCAGTCGAGCGTGGTCTCTTGAAGGTGTTCGACTAAAACAAAATGGAATACAAGAACAATGGAGTGTGGTAAACACTGCAGCAGACGTATCGCTTGCTGAAGAAATTGCGACTGGTCCGCTGGTGACGCTGCGATTGCTGCTTCTGAC
>Ga0194051_1000816_pt1 | contig 17453 bp, 13 predicted proteins | sample SepL2320m_MetaG_FD_161275 | JGI IMG/M metagenome (GOLD analysis project Ga0194051, IMG submission 161275) | Anoxic zone freshwater microbial communities from boreal shield lake in IISD Experimental Lakes Area, Ontario, Canada - Sep2016-L239-20m | ecosystem: Environmental > Aquatic > Freshwater >... | reverse complement strand
AACCGAGCGTCAGCGCTTGGAGCCGCTGTCACTGCCGTCGCCGAGTTCAAGCACCGCAAGGAATGCCTCCTGTGGGATCTCGACACGACCAACCTGCTTCATCCGCTTCTTGCCCTGCTTCTGCTTCTGGAGAAGTTTGCGCTTACGGCTGATGTCGCCGCCGTAACACTTCTCCGTCACGTCCTTACGGAAGGCCTTGATGGTTTCCCTGGCAATGATCTTTGCCCCAATCGCTGCCTGGACGGGAACGTCATATTGCTGCCTTGGAATCCGCTCGGAGAGTCGTTCCGTCATCAGTCGACCGGCATCGTAGGCCTTGTCGCGATGGACAATCATCGAAAGTGCGTCCACGTTGTCGCCGGCCAGCATGATGTCCAACTTGACCATGTCTGCCTCTCGTCGTTCGGAGAATTCGTAGTCAAGCGATGCGTAACCCTTGGACCGCGACTTGAGCTGATCGAAGAAGTCCAAGACCACTTCCGCGAGCGGCAGCTCGTAGGTCAACTGGACTCTGTCTGCTGAAAGAAAGTGCATTCCGTCATGAGTGCCACGCCGCTCCTGACACAGCTCCATTACGGAACCGATGTACTCCTTGGGAGTGATGATGGAAGCTGTGATGCATGGTTCCATGATCTTTTCGATGGAGCCAGGGTCCGGCATCTTGGCCGGGTTGTGGACCTGCATGACTTGACCATTCGTCTTGGTCACCTCGAACTCCACTGATGGCATGGTCGCCAGCAGATCAAGGTCGTATTCCCGCTCAAGACGCTCACGGATGATGTCCATGTGGAGAAGCCCGAGGAATCCGCAGCGGAAGCCAAATCCAAGAGCGTCGGAGGTCTCGGGAATCCATGAGAGGGCAGCATCATTGAGAGTCAGTTTCTCGAGGGCATCGCGGAGGTTGGGGTAATCGTCCCCATCTGTTGGGAACAGGCCACAGAAGACCATGGGCTTGACATCCCGGTACCCGGGCAGTGCTTCCGTGGCTGGGTTTGCAGAAGTTGTAAGCGTGTCGCCCACACGCAGCTTGCTGACGTCCTTCACTCCCGTGATCACATAGCCCACTTCTCCAGCTCCAAGCTGAGTCAGCTTCGTCATACGTGGTGTGAAAACACCAATCTCATCGATGTCGGCCTTCGTCCCAGCCTGCATCGCCATGATCTGCTGCCCCTGCTTGAAGACTCCATCCACAACCCGGACATAGGCGATAACACCGCGGTACTGGTCAAACTCCGAATCGAAAATCAGTGCGCGAGCCGGGGCGTTCTTGTCTCCGGTTGGAGCCGGCACCCTGCGTACAAGCTCCTCCAAAACCTCGGTCACTCCTTCACCGGTCTTGGCGCTGATCTTGCGAACCTCTTCTGGAGATCCCCCGATCAGCTCGGTCACCTCTGAGGCAACCCTTTCGGGATCAGCCCCCGGTAGGTCAATCTTGTTCAGGCACGGGATAAGTTCAAGTCCCGAGTCGACCGCCAGGTATGTGTTGGCGACCGTCTGTGCCTCTACCCCTTGGGCTGCGTCAACAACGAGGAGGGCTCCCTCACACGCCGCAAGGGAACGTGACACCTCATAGGTGAAGTCAACGTGTCCTGGCGTGTCAATCAGATGCAGCGTGTAGGTCTCGCCATCGAGTGCGTCATAGAGGACACGGACGGCCTGAGCCTTGATCGTGATTCCGCGTTCCCGCTCGAGGTCCATGGAGTCCAGAAGCTGTGCGCGCATGTCGCGGGCAGAGACCGTTCGCGTCACCTCAAGGATCCTGTCCGCAAGTGTGGACTTGCCGTGATCAATGTGGGCGATGATCGAGAAGTTACGGATTTTGGACTGGTCAACCATGGAAGCTCTTCGCGAAGGGTAGGGCGGGAACGAGGATGACAGCGGCCCTAGGGCAGATCCGGTGCAAGGTGCGAACGCTGATCGTCACCGAAGAGCGGTACTGGTGGGGCCATCTCGCCAAGCCTTGAGGCAGTTCTGTGACCGATCCGCTCTGACAGAGTTTCGGACCCGGCCCCCTCACCGCCTGGCAGCGCGAGGTTGGTTGTGTAGACGACTGACCGCTTGGCCTCATAGCGACCGTCGATCACGAGAAAGATCTGTTCGGCTGCCCACTCTGTCGGGCGCTCGGCACCAAGGTCGTCGAGTTGAAGCAGGTCAACATCAACAAGCTTGTCCAGAAAAGCCCCGTAGCCGTCAGTGGCATCGTCACGGTACGAATCGCGGATTGCGGCGAGCAGACGTGGGAATGAGTAGACGGCAACTGTCCGCCCCTCATCAAGTGCGCAACGGGTGATCATGAACGCAAGCATTGTTTTGCCGGTACCTGGGTCCCCGTGAAATCCCAATCCAGTGCCGCGGTCAAGCTGGCTGGAAATCGTCTCTCCAAAGCGCCGTGCGGTTCGAGCCTGCGCGGGCGCGCGGGCAGCGAGCTCCTCGACCTCTGGACTGTTGAGCCCAATATGGCTGAAGCGCTCTGGAATCTCATGGGTGAGGCTTCGGGTACGCCGAGCGGCGAGCCGCTGCTCCCGGCAACGGCAGGCCCGGGCAGTCCGCGACTCCTCATCAACTACCCAACCGTCTCCCTCACACTCCTTGTAAGGGCATGGAGCATCAGCGCTGGGAAGGCGATCGAAGAGGCCGTCCCTCAGGTTGAGACTGTGCACGTTTGAATCAGGCTGGTCGAGACTCACCGTGTGAGCGTAGAGCCATCAGCGGTTAGCCCAGGGGGATTCATCCCGCTAAGAGCGCAGAATGATCATCGCCGAGCGCGGAATGAACCAAGCCCACGGTCTCTAATAAACAGTGCCTCCGGCACTCGGAGGAGCAGAACTGCCAACCCATAGAGCCCGATTCCGGCGGTCAGTCCCAGACCCACGCTGACCAGCTGACCTACAAGAGCTTCCCCAACAAGTCCGTCAAGCCATGACCAAACCACCCACGCAAGAGCCGCAGCCCCTGCCGAACCAGCTGTGACCCGAGCCGTTGAGTTGATGAGTACCCCAAGTTCAATGTGGCCAAGTCGACGTCGCAAAATCCACAGCTGTCCGACTGTCATTCCCATGCTCGCGACCACGGTCCCGATTACCGGACCGGCTATTCCGAGCGGCTTGTAAAGGGCGAAGCTCAAAATTGCATTGACAGCAAGGTTGGCCATGGCCAATGTGGTTGGTACCCATGCATCGCGCATCGCAAAGAAAGTCCTCGTCAGCAAAAGGTTCGCGCCGGCGAAGGGCAGACTCACCGAGAACCACACCAGAGCGGTGGCGACCAGATCTGTTGACGCAGATCCAAAGGCTCCGCGCTGATAGACGAGCCTGACAATTGGTGTCGCGAGCACCATTGTCAGCGCAGCAGCAGGAACCAGCAGCAGAACAATTGTCCTGACTCCTCTGGCTGACAGGGAGCGCAGGCCCTCAGTATCCCGTTGTGCGACAGCCCGGCCAAGCGCAGGGAACAGAACCGTCGCAACCGCAACGGAGAAGATGCCTTGGGGAAGCATGTAGATCCGGAAAGCCGCATCGATGGCTCTCGGGGCAGCCTGGGAGATCAGGGACCCAACTGCGCTGTTGATCAGAAGATCGACATTGATGACTCCCAGGCCAACTGTCACCGGGATCATCAGCCGGAGGACTTGGACAACGTGTGGGTCACGCCAGTTGAAGGAGAACTCGAAGTGGAATCCCACCCGTCCGAGCATCGGCAATGCCATGCCGAGCTGGATCGCAGTGGCGACCAGAACGCCAATTGCATAGGCGTAGATCTGATTGGACCCATCGAACTGAGGCCGAAGCCAGATCAGCGCAGCGATGATCACGAGGTTCCAGACAACAGGAGCTATGGCCGGAATTGTGAAGTGATCCTTCGAGTTGAGAATTCCGACGACAAGACCGTTGAGCCCGAGAAGAACCAATATCGGGAAGAGAACCTGTGAGAGCCCGACGGTCAGGTCAACGAGGCTCGGCGTGAATGATGACCCGATGAACAGTGGCATGATCACCCCAGCCGTGAGGATGAACAAGCCCGTCAGAATTCCAAGTGAGAAGAAGATCAGCAGTCCAAGAGTCGATGCCAATCGGAATGCCTCGCGCTTCTTTCCCTGACTCAAAAGGTCCACGAAGACCGGAACGAAAGCAGCGGACAGCGCGGCGTCAGCGACGAGACTTCTTACAAGGTTGGGAATCTGGAAGGCAAGAGTGAAGGCTGAGAATGGGCCGCTTGTGCCGAAATAATTGGAGGCCACAACCTCCCTCCCGAGCCCGGCAATACGGGATAGAGAGGTCGCCACGGCGAAGATCGCCGTGTTCCTGGCTACCCGAGGCGGTGCCCCGGAGGATTCACTGGAGTTCTCAGAAGTCAACGGTGCGCTATCGTACGGCGAACCGCGGCCCCGTCCACGGATTTACAGACAAATGGCAAACATCGAGTCACAACGCAAGCGCAACAAGCGCACCGAGAGAGAGCGGTTGGAAAACCGCCGCATGACCTCGCGCGTCCGCACGTTCTTCCGTCGACTCGAAGTCGCATCAGCTGAAGGTGACGCTGCGACGATTGCCACTGAGCACCGTGAGCTTGTGAGCGCAATTGACCGGGCAGTTGGTCGGGGCGCGATGCACAAGAATACTGGCGCCCGTCGCAAGGCACGTGCAGCACGCCTTACGACTCCTTCCGTCTGAGTCCACTGCGGACCTCAGTCAGCCGTGACTCTCCGCTTCGAGGGTTGATCATCTGCAGCTAGTCCGCAATGTCGGCGAGAGCGCGGGCAACCGCAGTTCCCTCTGCCATTGGCTTTTCTCCACCGCGGGTTCGAAGCTCAAGCTTCGCCAGAGCGGATAGCGCATCCCTCAAGGATTCGCTGTCTGTCGACTGAATGTCCCGGAGGAACTGGTCGGCTGCTCGGGGCGGCATTCGCAATGAGCCCTTGATTGAACCCGCGGCCTCGCCGGCCTCAAGTCGCTGGGCCGCGTCGACGGCCATCCGCAGACGGTTCGCCCCCACTCCGACAAGAGCACCTGCTCCTTCTCCCTGCTGTTCAAGTTCAAGCCACGAGTGAACGGCCCGTCGAGTCTGGCCACCCACGAGTGCGTCGGCAAGCCCCCAGACCTTCTTCTCCGCTGAGCCAGCGCAGAGTTCAAACACGGTCTCGGAGTCAACAGGGTCCCCTGGTTCAAGCGACAGGGAGATCTTTTCAAGCTCCCTAAGGATTCTCTGCTGCCTCTCCCCTACAACACCGACCAAAGTCTTTGCCGCGGCCGCGTTCATATTGATCCCCATCTCTGAGGCGCGGTCGCGAGTCCATGCGGGAAGGTCCCAGGACTTCACAGCCTTCTCTTCCTGAATCTTCCCCTTGTTCTTCTTGACCGCGTCGACAAGAGCCTTGGGGACGGTCTGGCGGCCATCCTCACGCGCAAACAGGGCCAAGGTCGTATCGGGCGGCATTGAGCCCAGAAGACGCTCAAGCGGCTCGGTTTCATCCGCTTTCCACTTTTCCACACCATCGACGATCACGAAACGACGCCCGATGCAGAGGCTCATCGCGCAGAGGGCAGCAACCGTGTCGTCCACTGTGGCTCTGTCCCCATCGAGAATCTCAAGCCCGCCTTCGCCACTCTCAGATTCAGCGAGGCGCCTGAGTTTGTTTCTGCGCTCAGCAATTCGACCGTGGTCATCGCCGTGAATCAGATAGGAGGCAGCAAATTCGGTCATCTGTCAGTGAGTCTAGGCAGCCTTCCGGCCGCGTCCAATGGCAAGTGGCCCAAAGACCGTGAGGATCAACATTGTCGCTACAAGCGAGCCAGAGGGATGCCAGCCAACACTTGCCCAACTTGGCGACGCCATCGCATGAGCCACCTCAAGGACACTTGAAACGGGGATCGCAGCCAACATCGCCAGGGGAGCCGCAAGTGAAGTGGAGATTTGACCGAGTGCGGCGGCAGTGATTCCCAGCCACATTGCCGGAGCTACCGCTGGGGCGGCCAGAAGGTTCGCGGGGATCCCAACCAATGAGAGGCGTCCAACCTTCCAAGCGATCAAGGGTGCCGTTGCAATCGTCGCGGAGATCGTTGCTGCTCCTGCCTCCGCGAGAACAGGGGGAATCCTCAGGGGTTCAAGTCGGTTCTTTAGGGGTGGACCGAGCGCCAGCATTCCAGCGACGGCCGCGAACGAAAGCTGCCAACCCAGTGACGCGCTTGATGCGCGGTCCGCCAAGAGCGTGACTGTCCCGGCAACCCCAAGGGCATGCCATGCGTCAGCCTGGCTTCCACGGACGCGCCCCGCCAAGCCGACCAATGCCATGACAGCAGCCCGTCTGATCGGCGCCTCGCCACCCGCGAGCGGGACATACAGAGCCACCAGGCCCACCGCCGTGACCAACCGAGCTCGGAGCCCCATCCCGAGCAAGCCAAGGGCCGGAAGGACCAATGCCAGAAGGAGCGCAATATTTTGACCCGAGGCAGCGACAACATGTGTCAACGAAGCCCGTCGGAAGTCCTCTTTGGCTCTGCTGGACATGTGGGAGGCATCTCCAAGCGCCATGCCTTGCAGAAGCGCAGCAGCATCCGGCGGCAATCCGGGATCCAAAGCATCTTCTGCTCGTGTGCGAACCTGAGTGATCAGCCCTGAGCCTGCTGCCCCACTATCACCGTGGGCTGCCTTCTGGGTGTAATGAGCATTGCTCACACCAGGATCTGGACCCGTCACGAACAGAAGGCAAAAGCAGAGCCAGACTGCCACGGTCCTCGGTCGCCTGAACACCTCCGGTCAGGGAACGACATGCGAGCGCAGGGCGGCAAGCTTGGCGGGCCCGATACCCGAAACTTGGTCCAGATCCCCAACGGACTTGAACCCACCGTGGGCTTGGCGCCATTCGATGATCCGGGCTGCCAAAGCGGGTCCGATTCCGTCAAGCGCGTCAAGGTCCTCTGCCTTTGCAGAGCTCAGACTGACGGGGCCACCTGATGCCCCTGCTCCCGACCCGCCAGAAGCCGCGGGTGTAGAAGGCTGACCCTTGAGGGGAATCAGGATCTGACTGCCGTCCAACGCCTTGGCCGCAAGATCAACGGCGCTTTCGTCAGCACCCCGTGTTGACCCACCTGCAGCCCTGACCGCTTCATAAACCCGAACTCCAGCGCGAAGCCGAAATACCCCTGGGTGCCTCACTGCTCCAACGACATGGACAACGATCACCGTCGGGGCTTGCTCCTCCCCCGCGCCGGCGCTCACCGATCCCGGAGAGCCAGCCGAACGAGGGCTGGTCGAAGCATTACCGCTGCTGCTCCGACCACCAGAACCTGCGTCGCCGCCTTGCGCGAGTAGCCAGCGCCCGCCCAACCCGAGAACAAGAAGCGCGCAAGCACCCCAAATCAACACAGTCCCGCGATCCCAATTGCCCATGCCTCGAAACTAGAGGCCGCCCACACATGGATCTGCGCAGTGCAGAATCAAATCAGGGACAAAGCCCGACTACAAACGTCAGCGAACGACGATGTTCACAAGACGGCCGGGCACGACGATCTCCTTGACCGTCTCCTTGCCATCAAGGTGAGCCTGCATATTCGGCGCAGCCTTGGCAAGACCCAGAAGCTCGTCTTCCGATGCTCCTGTTGGAGCCTCCACTCGGTCACGAACCTTGCCATTGACCTGACAGACAAGTTCGAATGTGTCGCGCTCAAGCATGGCCTGGTCGGCAACCGGCCACGGCTCCTCCCAGATCCGAACCCCGGCAAGCCGGTCTACAACTTCGCTTCCCAAGTGCGGCGCAAAGGGGAATACGAGCGACGCTGCTGTTATCGCAGCGAAGCGGACTGAATCCTCATCTGCCTGGTCCTTGAGTCGGTAGCAGTCATTGACAACTTCCATGACAGCGCTGATCGCGGTATTGAATGCGAACCGGCCGGCCATGTCAGCAGTAACCTTGTCAATTGCCCAGTTGGCCTTGCGAACGAGAGCAAGCCCGGCGCCTTGTGGATCCTCAGGTTGGCGGATTCCGTCCGTGCTTGGCTCAAGTTCATCAGCAAGCCTCCAAAGCCTGGAGAGGAAGCGGTGAACACCTTCAACTCCCTCGTCTGACCAATCAGCGTCCTGATCGGGTGGACCAATGAAGAGGACGTAGCAGCGTGCAGTATCCGCGCCGTAGTTGTCCACGTACGAACGGGGGCTGATCACGTTGCCCTTCGACTTGCTCATTTTGGAGCCGTCCCGGGTGATCATGCCCTGCGTGAAAAGTTTGCCAAATGGCTCATCGAAGCTGACAAGTCCCATGTCATGCACTGCTTTGGTCCAGAACCTGGCGTACAGAAGGTGGAGGATCGCGTGTTCAACTCCGCCGATGTACTGGCTGACCGGCATCCATGAGTCCACAACATCCTTGTCCCACGGCGCTTGGTCATTGCCTGCGTCGCAGTAGCGCAGGTAGTACCACGACGAATCGACGAAGGTGTCCATCGTGTCCGTCTCCCGCTTGGCGTCCTTGCCGCACGCGGGGCACTTGACGGATACCCAGTCTTCTGCAGCTGCCAACGGCGACTTGCCCTTGGGGGTGTAGTCCTCAAGCTCTGGCAGGACAACGGGAAGGTCCTCTTCTGGAACCGAAACCGTTCCGCAGTCTGCACAGTGAATGATCGGGATTGGGCAGCCCCAGTAGCGTTGGCGAGAGACAAGCCAGTCGCGGAGGCGATAGTTGACAGATGAATGCCCCTTGCCTTCACGGTCCAGCCAGTCGACAATTCGTTCAAAGGCCTCACGGTTCTGAACTCCGTCAAAGTCAGCCGCGGATCCTACGAGAGGCCCGTCCCCCGCGTATGGAAGCTCTCCCCCTTCAGGGTCTTCGATCACGCGTCTGATTGGAAGCTCGTGAGCAAGAGCAAAAGCGTGGTCTCGCTCATCGTGTCCAGGTACTGCCATGATCGCGCCCGTTCCGTACTCGAGGAGCACGTAGTCGGCGACGTACATTGGGATTTCTTCACCGTTTACCGGGTTGGTCACCGTTCGTCCGAGTGAAACCCCCGTCTTGGGGCGATCAGCAGATCCCCGCAGATCGTTCGACTCGGTCATCGCCCGGGTCACGTAGGCGCGGACCTCGTCCTCATGGACGGTTCCGGCTGCCAGCTTGAGCACATCGGGGTGCTCTGGGGCCATGACGAAGAAGGTCGCTCCAAAAAGGGTGTCGGGGCGGGTGGTGAAGACCGGATAGTCAACGCCCATCTCCTCACACCGGAATACAACCTCAGCGCCTTCGGAGCGACCAATCCAGTTGCGCTGCATTGTCTTGACGTGTTCAGGCCACTCGATTTTGACCAGGTCCTCTAGGAGGCGGTCCGCGTAGTCGGTAATGCGCAGGAACCACTGCTCAAGCTGCCGCACTTCGACTTCTGAGCCGCAGCGTTCGCAGCGACCATCTACCACTTGCTCGTTGGCAAGCACTGTCGCGTCACTTGGGCACCAGTTGACCGCGGCTTCACGGCGGTAGGCAAGCCCACGTTCAAACATTTTGAGGAACAGCCACTGAGTCCAGCGGTAGTAAGTGGGCTCGTGCGTTCCAAACTCACGGGACCAGTCAACGGAGATGCCCCAGCGCTTGAACTGCTCACGGAATGATTCGATTGATGCTGCGGTTGAAACCTGTGGCCGGACGCCGGTCTTGATGGCGTGGTTCTCTGCCGGAAGGCCGAATGCGTCGTAGCCCATTGGGTGCAGGACGATCCTCCCCGTCCTCCTGGTGAAGTGAGCAACGGCGTCGCCGAGTGCATAGTTCTTCAGGTGCCCCATGTGTGGCTCGCCGCTCGGGTACGGCAGCATCTCGAGCACGTAAGTGGTGCGGTCCGGATCGGCGTCGTTGCCTACTTCCCACGTCTTCTCTTCAGCCCAGACTCTCTGCCAGCGGGCTTCGATCGCGGTTGGGTCGTATCTGCGGTCTTCGCTCATTGAGAGATGGAGGGTACCTTCCCGACCCGGTCAGCACTTTGTTCCAACTCTGCGCAGACCCTTCCAATTGAGACCGCTCCCTTCTAGCTTCAACCTATGGGTGCCAAATCGAGCCAGCTATACGCAACGAAGGCCACATATGGCCGCTGAGCCCAGTCCGTCACAAAAGGGTCGAATGGCTGAGGCAAGCGTCGCGTTGGTGGCTACCAACTTGGGCTGGGATGTCTATCTGCCGTTCGGCGACGGATCGCGCGCAGACATGGTCCTCCAGGACTCAAGCGGCGATGTCTTCCGAACTCAGGTCAAGTGGGGCCGGCTTCATGGCGAGGTGATCAAGGTGCAACTTGAGACTTGCCGGGCGACTCCCAACAAGGGGTATGTCAGGACGAGATATTCGAGCAACGAGGTCGACGTGATCGGAGTGTGGTGCCAAAGCCTATCGACCGCGTATCTCATCCCGATGGAGGACGTTGTTGGCCTAACAATCCTCCACCTTCGACTCAGTCCGGCGAGAAACAACCAGATAGTGGGAGTGCGCTACGCTTCCACATACCAATTTGGGGCTGTAGCTCAGCTGGGAGAGCGTCGCGCTGGCAGCGCGAAGGCCAGGGGTTCGAGCCCCCTCAGCTCCACTAAAGAGTCTAAGCGACCAAGTCGTACCTAACCGTCACTTCCCAGCAAATCAGGGGGGTGGCGGTTTTGGTTTGTCGCCGGCAAGTCAATCCGTCAATCCCCGAGTCGTGACGCTGGTCCGGTCAGGTTGCAGACCTAATTCTGAATAAACGGCGTCCACAACTTGAAATGGATGGAGTCGTTTCCTGAATGCCCATTTGCATCGGTGACGGTGAGTTTTAAGACCCCTGGACCGTTCTGGCACGAGCCGGTAAGTCCTGCTGTGTCCCAGATGCTTGCCGCAGGACCCATCCAAGAGAAGTTGAACGAGGGCCCGGAAAGAGCCATCGATACTGTCGGACAACTGTCAGGCTGCCATGACCAGGCATAGTTCAAATGACCCGTTCCACCCACCCCGAAGCCGTCAACGTAGACGCTGTCACCAACATCGACCGTTCCAGAGGCTCCAGGGGCAGTAAGCGAGACCAACGGATAATCGGGATCTGGCGCCTGAACATCAACCCAGACTTTAGAGATTGCCGTGTTTTGGAACTGATCTGTCCCCGTTACTGTCAATTGCCGCATTCCGACGCTGGTAAATTTGTACAACGACGTGCAGCCATGGTTCCCAGAGGACGGAAATTGTGCGTCTCCAGCAGTGCTGGTCCAAGTGCACGTGATGGTCTTAAACGTGTTCCCTGGGAAACCCGTGTTTGCGACCAAGTTGACTGGAGTATTGAGGGGGACTGTATCGTCCCAACCTGGCTTGATAATGCTGATTTGAGGTCTACCAGCGTCCACGATCAGGTTCACTGCCGCTGAGCTGGTCAGGTTTACTGAGTTTTTGTAAGACGCGACAATGCGGTGGGTCCCGACGCCGGCAAACGAGACAACCAACGGCGACCCTCGCCCAAGAAAGTTCCCATCGGCATACCAGTCAATGGAACCGGCACAGCAATGCGCACCATCCTGAACGTCGTCAACCTTCGCCGCTAGCGTGAAAGTCTGAGGATCTGGCCCAACGGTTGCACCTGGCCACGGAGCTTGAATCGTCACCACCGGGGCTTGTGGGCCGAGTGCTGTGAGGACAGCTCTCTTGGCGTTGACCAGCAGGGCATCATCGAGCACTCGATGCGAGAGACTCCGGCTTGTTTCTATGAGATTTGATTCCAACCACGTCGGCGTACTGCCAGGATGCGCAGCGACCTCCATTGCAGCGATCCCGGACACATAGGCTGCTGCTGTGCTCGACCCGCATCTGAAGTTGTTATAGGTCAGATCGAGCATTCCCGCATTGGGAGGATCGGCTGAGGTAGGAACGCAACCCGGTGCGTAGATATCAACACTTCCGGAGTGGGACCCGTTTAACCCTCCGTTGTTTATGCTGCGTTGTCCAGTGCCCCAATTACTCGACGGCAAACGGTCGCCATTGGCCGCAACGGCTCCGACACACGTAACGAAATCGAGGCTGCAAGGAACCGAGTGGTATTTTTGCACGCAATTCTTGATAACCAACCCGAAGCAAATTTGTGCATCAATATTGGTTCCTTCGTTCCCAGCGGATGCGACAAGTAAGATACCTGTCTTGTGAGCAATTTCCGTTATTGTATCGGCGACCAAATTATATACCGGGCAGGTGACAAACGAACAGTAGCTAAAAAAGCTCCAGTTAATTATTGGGGTGTTATGCGTCTGGGCAAACATCATCTGCTTTGTCATTGACCATAATGACAAGGAAGATGAGTAACCAATCAGATTGGCAACCTGACCACCGGTCCCGGCTGTCCCATCGCCTGAATCAATCTGAGCCCCGATGACGCTGGCCACCTGCGTCCCATGCCAAGGAGCCGCAGTGTTACCGGAGGCTACTCCACTTTTCTCGATAGGCACCACGGATATGGGAGTATCGGAGCTCGGGTTGAAGCCATAGTCACCCACCAGAACATTCACTTGACTTGAGGTCTTGCCAGCAATCTCCATCGCCTGCCAGGCATAGGTGGTTCCGATATTCAATGGCCCGCCAACCTTATGTGAAGGCCACGTGAATGAATCCGGCTCCAGTCCGCCAGGCTCAAAAGACGCTTCCTGAGCTGAACCACTCAAAATCGATGCCGGTTCGTGGAGGACGTTGAGGGCAACCTTGGTGTGGAAAGCCGCTGCCTCGTGTGCTGTGATGGCCACTAATTTCTCAACATTGACATCACTGAACGTTAGGGTCCCCTGAGCCAATGGAGCGAGTGTTCGGAGATTGGAAGCCGCAGTTGTCGGTTTAAAACTAAAACTTGCAGTGGGAACGCGAGCCAAGACGCATTCGGTGGTCGCCGGAGCTCCGCCTCCAGGAAGATCCGGGCCATGAAGTTGCACAGTCCCGATACGCGTTGCACCAAGCCGCTTCAGAATCGCAGCGATCTTAGACGGTGAGGCAGCAACAATTATTTGGCCTTCGACCACATCGACATCTGTCCCGTAGCTATCTTTGAGGTGGCCGACCTTATAGACCACTCCGTTCTCGGTGTAGCTAGCCACCTTGGGCTTAAGCTTTGAGGACACTACGAACGAGAGAGACGGAGCGGCTGTGGCTACTGGAACGAAGACGAGGCCCACGAGCAGGCATAGCGCTAGAGAAAGACCCCGAACTACTTTAGAACCATCGATCATCTGAACGCTCCCCCATGAAAAAGTTACGCTATCACCCAATCAGACCGAAGTCTAGTCAGTAGGCGAGCTCGAACGAAGACGAGTGCTGGTCAGCCCTCTGACCCGAGAAAGCTCTGGTCTGGAGGCCCATCTTCATGCTCTGTCTTTGGGGCGTCGCCCCAAAGCTTTTCCAGTCGGTAAGTGTCCCTTGCCTCCTGCTGGAAGACGTGAACCACCACGTCAAAAAGGTCGATCAACACCCAGCGGCCCTCGGGGAGACCTTCAACCCGGCGAGGCAGGATGCCGTATTTCATTTTCAGCTCGCCAAGGATCCCATCGTGGATGGCCTTCGCCTGGCGGTCACTGCGGGCGGTAACGACCACAAAGCGGTCCGTGTAGTCGACAAGGCCGGTCAGGTCCATCTCTATGACCTGCGTGCCCTTCTTGTCGTGGGCAAGCCTCACTACCTCAGCGGCCAGCTCAGCGTCCGTAAGCACAGGTTGTGTCTCAGTCTTGTCTTCAGTCATTGCTGCCTCTCTCAAATCGTTGCTGCGATACAGCCCGCCCTGCTCAATGGCAACTGCCACCGCCTTGGGAACGAGCTCGTCGATCGGCTCAGCGGCCGAAATACGACGTCGCACTTCAGTTGATGAAACAGCATTGGGCTCCATCACGAGCAAAGTGGGCGCCTTCGCGGCTCCAAGTCCCATCGCCAGCTTCTCAATTTCATCCTTGCTCGCGGGATCATCAGACTGATCGTCCCGCGCCACCCAAGCCAGGTGCGCGAGCTCAACCACAGCTTCCGGCTCGCGCCATTGTGCCAACGATCGAATCGCATCCTCCCCAAGGATGAAAACCAGTTCGTCCTCACCCCTCTGTTGGCGAAGCTGACGGAGCGTCTCAACGGAAAATGAGACCCCGCCGCGGTCCAGCTCCACCCGAGATGCCGAAATCCGTGGTTCTGCCTCAACGGCGGCTGCGCAAAGCCCAAACCGCGCCTCAGCTCCTGGGTCGTCTTGCACCGGCTTGTGAGGTGGCGTTGAGGCAGGCACCAAGAGAAGCTCATCCAGCCCAAGCTGCTCCACCGCCGCCCTAGCCAAAGCCAAGTGGCCGTTGTGCGGAGGGTTGAATGCCCCGCCGAGAATACCTACCTTGGCCATTGATCAGCCCAGCCTTCCCTAGCCGCGAATCTGGCCGTCGCCGTCGATCAGATACGTGAAGGTGGTGAGTTCACGAAGTCCAATCGGCCCGCGCGCATGGAGCTTCTGTGTGGAGATTCCAATCTCAGCACCCATGCCAAACTCGGCGCCGTCGGTAAATCGAGTTGAAGCATTCACATAGACACACGCAGCATCAACCTCAGCCTGGAACCGACGGGCCACATCCCGATCAGATGTAACAACTGCTTCTGAGTGACCACTGCCAAACCGACCGATGTGAGCTATGGCTGCATCGGCGGAATCAACCACCGCGATGGAGAGAATGGGAGCAAGGAACTCAGTTGCAAAGTCTTCATCTGTCGCGGACACAACTTCCACTCCACTTCCAGCGAGGGCAGCTGCCCGTCCGTCACATCGAAGCTCCACTCCTTCCGCTGCCAAAGCGGCAAGCGCAGTAGGGAGAAACTCTGCAGCCACCGACTCATGAACAAGGAGAGTCTCCGCGGCATTGCAGACTCCAGGCCGCTGGACCTTGGCATTGACAATTATTGCCTGCGCCATCGCAAGGTCGGCCTCAGCGTCAACGTAGACATGGCAATTGCCCGCTGCCGCGTAGATCACGGGTACCGTCGCGACGGCCTCAAGAGCCTTCTTGAGGCCAGCTCCACCCCGTGGAATGATCAGGTCAACGAGGTCGGTTGCCGTTCCCAGCTCCTGCAGCTCCTCACGTCGCCCGCCACCGATCAGTGTCACCGCTGCTGCCGGAAGCCCGCTAGCTGTGATCGCAGCTGATGCGAGCCGGGCGAGAACCGCGTTGCTGTGCGCTGCTGTTGACGAGCCCCGGAGGACTGCCGCGTTCGCCGAGCGCAAGCAGAGGACTGCGGAGTCAATGGTCACATTCGGTCTTGCCTCGTACACGACTGCGACGACTCCGAGTGGCCTGCGAACTTTTCTGATCTCAAGTCCGTTGTCAAGGCGGTGTCCCTCAAGCTCCTCATCAACCGGATCCTCCAGATCGGCGACGGCTCTGGCACCTTCCGCAATTCCCCGGATCCGGTCTGGGGTGAGTGTCAGTCGGTCGATCAGCGCGTCATCAAGCCCGGAGACTTTGCCGGCTTCAACATCGAGGGCATTCGCAGCAAGAATCTCCTCGTGACCTGCATCAACAGCGTCCGCGATGGCGCGAATGGCAGCGGCCCGAATCTCACCTGAGGACGCGGCGAGAACCCGGGAGGCCTTCTTGGCTGCGATCAGCAGCTCGGTCGTGCTCTGTTCATTCGTTGTCATCATTTCCTCCGAGAATAGGGTTGTCAGGCAAGGACAAAACGGTCCCGGTGAATGGCCTCGTCTGGGGCGCCCGGCATCGCAGATTTCACAGCATCAGTCTTGAGTCCCTTGACCGCCTCCAGATCCGCGGCCGAGTAGGCAACCAAACCCTTCCCTACCGGGCGCCCTTCACAGAGAACTTCAACAGCGTCACCTGAGACAAAGTCGCCGGAAACCGCTGTGACCCCAACTGGAAGCAGGCTTGTTCCACCGGCTTCCAGAGCTTTTGCCGCGCCAGAGTCAACCTCAATCACGCCACGTGAGGTCTTTGCGAATTTAAGCCATGCCTTGAAGGAGCCGTGACCGTCGCCTCCCGGGTGAAAGCGCGTACCGGCGTCCTTGCCCTCCGAAGCCGCGCGGAGTGTCCCAGCGTCCTTCCCTGGGCCCACAACGGTCTCAATGCCGGCAGCAGTCGCCATCTCCGCACTGACGACCTTTGACCGCATGCCACCGGAGCCAAGGTTGTTGGCTTGTTGGGCGATCTCAAATCCCTCGAGTTGGGCGAAGTCGTGGACGTCTCTAACTATTGGAGCGTCAGGATTACTGCGGGGATCTGCCTCGTGCAAACCATCCGCGTCGGTCAGCAGGACCAAAATGCGTGCTCCCAACAAAATCGCAACCTGAGCAGCAAGCACATCGTTGTCGCCAAACGTGATCTCTTCAGTAGTTGTCGTGTCGTTCTCGTTGATCACAGGCACGGCACCCCATGAGAGAAGGCGGCGAAGAGTGGCACCGACATTCACATTCGAGGCGCGCTCCTCAATGTCATGGAGCGTCAATAGAACCTGAGCGGCTTTGATTCCATGCGCGCCAAGTTCAACTCGCCAACCCCCGAAGAGAGTGGCCTGACCTATCGCGCTGGCTGCTTGAAGCTCGTCGAGTGCCGCTGGCCGGCCATCCAGCTCCAACTCCGCGATCCCAAGCGCGATGGCTCCGCTTGTCACGACCACGACTTCATCACCGGCGTCCCTGATCGCAGCGATATCCGCGCAGACATGAGAGAGGACATCTGCTCGCAGATGTCCCGCCTCGTCAACCACGATGCTCGACCCAAGTTTTACGACAACGGTGCCCATAGACACCCGAGATTACTCCGGGTCAAGCTCGAAGACGATGCCTGCGATCTCAACATCTTCGCCGTGCTCATAGCCAGCCTTCTCGAGCGCCCTGATGACCCCGATGCTCTTGAGCCTGCGCTCAAGCTCTGCGACCGCCTCCTCGTTCTCAAGGTCGAACCGCTCAACGAGCCGATCAATGCCCTCTCCTCCGACCTGCCAGAGCCCTTCCTCGTCCTGTCCAATATCGAATGGCTTGCGCTCCGCTGGCTTGAAGAGAGTCCTTCCTTCAGGGATCTCAGCTGCAACGGGGACAAGATCAGGGACGGTCCGGACCAGCAATTTGGAAAGGTCGTCAACTCCGGCAGCCGTTGCAGAGCTTGTGATCAGCACAGGAACTTCGGACCCAAGGCGCTCACGCCAGAAGGCGGCGGCATCCTCGGCTTCCTCCGGAGTGACGAGATCGGCCTTGCTCAGTGCAAGAACTCGGGGAAGACTTGCGAGCTTGGGGTCATGCGCCGCGAGCTCTGTCTCAACTGTGGCGTGATTCTCAATCGGGTCGGACCCGTCGAGCGGACCAAGGTCCAGGACGTGCACAAGCACACGAGTTCGTTCAATGTGCGCGAGGAACTCATCTCCGAGTCCCGCTCCTTCGCTTGCTCCCTCGATCAGGCCCGGGATGTCCGCAACGATCAGCTGCCGTTCGTCGGCTTGGATCGTGCCCAGAACGGGCTGGAGAGTCGTGAAC
>Ga0194051_1000815_pt1 | contig 17457 bp, 17 predicted proteins | sample SepL2320m_MetaG_FD_161275 | JGI IMG/M metagenome (GOLD analysis project Ga0194051, IMG submission 161275) | Anoxic zone freshwater microbial communities from boreal shield lake in IISD Experimental Lakes Area, Ontario, Canada - Sep2016-L239-20m | ecosystem: Environmental > Aquatic > Freshwater >... | reverse complement strand
ATCTTGAGATTGGCTCGGCGCGCGTTCTGGGTGCTGCGCAGCAATTCGGCGCCGCAGATCAGGGCGAGCTGGGTCTCGCCGCGCGCGATCTCCTCGGCGAAGCGGTTGACCAGGTATTGGGGCATGTTGCCGCCAGAATGGCTGTAGAGCAGCTGTCGCGGCTGAGCATGCAATCGGTTCGCCACGCTTTGGGGCGGATTGCTGGAGCGGCCGTAGGGCGAGGCGAAGCGCGGGCTGATGTCGCTGAAAAACTCCATCACGGCCAGCGCGTCGATCTCGTGGCCGAGCGCATGGCCGCCGATCGCGGCCTGGGTGTCCGCGAGTGCCAGGTTGGCCGCCTCGGCGCAGAACGCCACGCGCGAACGCTCGCTCGATGGCTCGCCAGCCCTGTCCGTGATCTGGCCACAGCCGACGAGGATGGGCGTGCGTGGGTCGATCATTTCAGCAACGCCTCGATTTCACCCGGCGCCAGGCCGGCGTCGGCCAGGACGCTTTTCGTGTGTTCACCAAGGCTTGCGACCTTGGGACCGCTTTGCAGGGCTGAGCCGGAGAAGCGGAAGGGCGGCGCGGGCGACTTGAAGGCGCCGGCGCTGTCCTCAATGGTGCAGAGCGAGCCGCGATGCTCGACCTGCGGATCCTTCAGGGCTTCAGTGACGGTGAGATAGGGCGAACAGGGGACGCCGTGCTTTTCGAGCGCGGCGACGCATTCCTTGACGGTCATGGTCTTGGACCAGGCCTCGAACTCGTCGACGAACTGACCCCAGTTCATGCGCCGGTCGGCGTATTTCTCGAAGCGCGGGTCGGTCAACCAGTCTCGCCGCCCCGCCGCTGTCGCCATGTCCTGGAAGGTGCGCTCGCTTGCCGTCGCCAGCATGACATAGCCGTCCTTGGCTTCGACCGGCCCATACATCGGCCGCGACGGCATCTCGAAGTCGAATTGCGCGCGGTTGACCTCGCCCAGCAGCATGCCGACCAGGCTCTCGAACATCGAGACGTCGACCATCTGGCCCTTGCCGGTGACGTTTCGCTGATGAAGCGCCGCCAGGATGGCGCCCATCGCATAGGCACCACTGGCGTAGTCAGCAACGAAGATGCCGCAATTGTCGGGCCGCTCGCGGCCCTGCTGGTAGAAGAGATGCGCCATGTCGTAGCCGGTCGAGGCATGGATGACCGGCGCATAGGCCGGCCGGCCGGCGGCAGGGCCGGTCTGGCCGTAGCCGGAGATGGCACCATAGATGATCTTGGGATTGATCTTCGCGAGCTCGGGATAATCCAGGCCCAGGCGCTTCATCACGCCCGGCCGATAGTTCTCCAACACGATATCGACCTCGGCGACCAGCTTCTTCACGGCGGCGATGGCTTCCGGCCGTTTAAGATCCAGCACAATCGATCGCTTGCCGGCGTTGAGCTGGCCGAACATCGTGCCGGCGCCGTTGCGTTGCACAGGGCGCGAGCGCATCAGGTCACCCTCCGGCGACTCGACCTTGATGACGTCGGCGCCCATGTCGGCCAGCAGGCGGGTGCAATGCGGTCCTGCGATGGTTGTCGAGAAGTCGAGGACGCGCAGGCCGTGGAGCGGCCTTGTCTGTTCAGTCATGAGATCACCGCGTTACGAGGATGAGAACGACGCCGCCGATCACGAGGATGCTGCCGATCCATTCGCCGAGGGACGGGCGCTCCTTGAGGACGAGGCGCGAGGAAATGAAGGTGAAGACCAGCTCGATCTGGCCGACGGCGCGCACGAGGGCAGCGTTCTCCAGCGTCATGGCGAGCGCCCAGCCGGCCGAGCCCAGCACGCTGAAGATGCCGACCCAGATCGAGGAGCGCCAATTGTGCCAGACCTTGCCGAGCTGCGGGCGGTCGCGGCGTGCGAGGTAGGCCGCCATCAGCACGACCTGGATGGTGTTCATGCAGGCGAGCACCGTGATGCCGCGGATTATGAAGTCGCCCTCGGGCAGCAGCTTCGAAGCCTCGCGGATCGTGCCGGCGGCGATGGCGAAGACCGCACCGGAGAGGATGCCGTAGACCGCACCCTTGTGCGTGAGGTCGGCGAGCAAGCCGCGTATGTCGGAGAGCTTGCCACGTACGCTCAGGACGGCAACTCCGCCCAGGCAGACGAAGATGCCCATCCACGAACCGAAGGCCAGCGGTTCGCCGGCGATGAAGGTCGCGAACAGCGCCACGAACACAGTCTCGGTCTTTGAGTAGACCGTGCCGACCGTGAAGTTGCGCAGCGAGAAGGAATGGATCATCAGCGAGGTGGCCACGATCTGCGCCACGCCCGCGATGGTGACCAGGAGCAGGAAGGTCCAGGAAATCGTGGGCACCGTGCGGCCGGTGCCCCAGACGAGGAAGGCGAGGGCGCCCAGCGCCAGCGGGGCGCCGTAGAGGTAGCGGACGAAATTGGCACCGTCGACGCTCAGAATGCCGCGAATCTTCTGCTGCATCGTCGTCCGGATGTTCTGGCACAGCGCGGCGGCGATGGTGATCGGTATCCAGAGCGGCACGGCATATTCTCCCTTGGGCGGAGTGTATGGCTTCCCTGGGGGCGCGTCTGCCGTCCAGATTTCCGCGATGCAGGCCTCATTCCGGCTGCAGCCGACCTATGCGCCGGGCAAAAGCGTGGCTAGAGTCTCGACCGGTTTCAGCGGAGATAAAGCGCCAGCAAAGAGAGCCACGTCTTCGCGGATATCTTGGGGAGGAAATCAATGTCGCGAAAAGCGATCGGTCGGCGAAGCATCGTTGGGGCGGCGCTTTCCGTGCCTTTGTTCGGCTCGGCGGGTAAAACGCAGGGCATCTGGCCGGCCAAGCCCATCCGGATCGTTGTGCCGTTCAACCCGGGTGGGGCAATCGATGCCCTGGTCCGCGTCATCGCCGACAGCCTCTCGGCACGCCTGGGCCAGCAGGTCCTGGTCGATCCCAAGCCGGGTGCCAACACGATCATCGGGGCAGACATCGTCGCCAAGGCCCCACCCGATGGCTACACCTTCCTGATCACGACGAATTCCACCCACACCAACAACCCAACGCTTTACGCCAAGCTGCCATTCGATCCCGACAAGGATCTGATCCCGGTGTCACTCGTGTCGCTGGGAACGATCCTCGTGGTGGTGAAGGCCGATGCACCGTTCAGCGATCTCCGCGGCATGGCCGCCTGGGTCAAAGGGCTGGGGCGGCCCGCAACCTACGGCAGTTGGGGGATCGGCTCGAGCGGCCATCTCTACGGGCTGATGTTCGAGAAGGCCCTCAGCGGTCCGAACGGGGGCGGGCTTTACAACCATGTGCCCTATCGCGGCGACGTGCCGGCCCTCCAGGATGTCGCGAACGGGACACTCGACATCACTTGGGCGAGCCCCACCAGCGCCAAGACGCAGATCGCCGCCGGCCGGGTGAAGCCGCTCGCCGTTGCCGGCGCCAAGCGCTCGGCGTCGATGCCCGAACTCGGCACCTTCGCCGAACAGCTGGTAGCCGGCTTCGACCTCAGCCTGTTCGTCGCGGCCTATGCACCGGCCGGAACACCGTCCGACATCGTCAATCGCCTGCAGCGCGAGATCGCGGCGGTGATCCGCCAGCCCGACATTGCCGAGAAACTGATCGCCCAGGGACAGACGCCAGTGGGTTCCACACCCGCCGAACTTGCCGCGGTTCTCGCGCGCGAGACGCCGATCTGGGCCGACCTCATCAAGCAGTCTGGCGCCAAGGTAGAGTAGGGAGTTCGGCATGACCGCAACAGCGAATGTTCGCTCCGCGTACGATCTGAAGGCGCCTACCTACAATGCGCGGCTCACAGAAGTCGGGCGCGGGACGCCGATGGGTGAGTTGCTGCGGCGCTACTGGCATCCCGTCGGCATGGCAGCGGACGCCGGCGCGACGCCGCGACCGGTCAGGATTCTCGGCGAGGAGTTGATCCTGTTCCGCGATGGGCGAGGGCAGGCAGGCCTGGTCTACCCGCGCTGCTGCCATCGCGGCACGACACTGTACTACGGCAAGGTCGAGGAGCGCGGCATCCGCTGCTGCTACCATGGCTGGCTGTTCGACGTCGAAGGCCACTGCCTCGAGATGCCGTGCGAACCCAATCCGACCGGCGCGCAGTGCCAGCGCGTGCGCCAGCCGTGGTATCCGGTCGAGGAGCGCTACGGGCTGGTCTTCGCCTATCTCGGGCCACCGGCGAAGAAGCCACTGCTGCCGCGCTACGAGTGCCTGGAGGTGCTACAGCCCGGCGAATTCATCGAGGCTGACGATTCCAGCATCGGCAGCGGCGGTATCGCGATCGCCCCCTGCAACTGGCTGCAGCATTTCGAGAACGTGGTCGATCCCTATCACGTGCCCATCCTGCATGGTTCGTTCAGCGGGCCGCAGTTCGTCGAGGCGATGAATGCCTTTCCAAAAGTGAAGTTCGAGTACGGACGTCAGGGCGTGAAGTCGACCTCCATTCGCCCCGGACCGGAGGGAAAGCGCTTTCGTCGAGTCACCGAGGCCGTGGTGCCGACCTTGCGGGTCGTGGCCAATCCGCGGGTCGCGCAGTACGGCATGGTCGAATCGATCGGCTGGACGCTGCCGATCGACGACACGCACTACCGCATCTATGTCGCCGGCCGGGTGCGCGAGAAGGGCGAACTCACCAAGTTCAAATCGCGCTACAATGGCAAGGCCTGGGCCGAGCTGACGCCTGAGGAACACCAAAAATTTCCCGGCGACACCGAGGCTCAGGTCGGGCAGGGCGCGATCACCTTCCATTCGGAGGAGCACCTGATGTCGTCCGATCAGGGCGTGTCGATGCTGCGCGTCCTGCTGCAGAAGCAGATCGATATCGTGGCGTCAGGGGGGGACCCGGTGGGCGCGGCCTTCGACGCAGAGAGTGCCTACGTCAAATTCGACGCCGGCCAATACCTCGACGAACCATCAGCGTAGGTCGGCGCCGATCGCGTCGGTCACCGCGGTGAAGCCGTCGCGGGCGAGCAGAGCCGCCAGCTCGTCCTTGATGCGGCGGATCAGCGGCGGGCCCTCATACACCATGGCCGAATAGAGCTGCACGAGGGTCGCACCGGCGCGGACCTTGGCATAGGCATCGGCGCCCGAACCGATGCCGCCGCAGCCGATCAGAGGGAACTGACCTTCGACGCGTTGCGCCGTTCGGCGCAGGACATCGGTCGACAATGTCGTGAGGGGCGCGCCTGAAAGACCGCCGGTCTCTTCCCGCCGCGCCGACCGCAGAGAGGGCGGACGCGACAGCGTCGTGTTGCCGACGATGATGCCGTCCATGCGGAGATCACGGCAAACCGAGACGATGTCGTCGAGATCGTCGTCGCTGGCGTCGGGCGCGATCTTGACCGAGAGTGGCACAGGCTTGGCCGCGATCGCGTCCTGGACACGCTTGAGCAAGTCCGAGAGCTGGGCCCGACCCTGGAGATTGCGGAGGCCCGGCGTGTTAGGCGACGAGACGTTGCACACGAGGTAGTCGGCATAGGGCGCCAAGGCCACGCTGCAGGCCACATAATCCGCAGCCCGATCGGTACTGTCCTTGTTCGCCCCGACATTGACGCCGACGAAGCCGCGCCGGGGGCGGGTCGCCAGCCTCGACCGCGCGGCCTCCAGGCCCTCGCCGGGGAAGCCCATGCGGTTGATCACGCCGCGATCGTCAGGCAGCCGGAAGAGGCGGGGTCGCGGGTTCCCCTCCTGTGGCCGGGGCGTGACGCTGCCGATCTCGACCAGACCGAAGCCGAGGCCGAGCATGGCGTCCGGCACCTCGGCATTCTTGTCGAAGCCGGCGGCGAGGCCGATGGGGTTGGGCAGACGACGACCCCAGACGGAAACCGAAAGGGACGGTGGGTCGTCACGGCGGTCGCCCGGCATCAATCCGCTTTTCAGGACGCGAAGCGCTAGTCCGTGTGCCGTCTCCGCATCGAAGCGGGACAGAACCATGTCAGCGATGGAATACCAGACGGCCATGCCCGTCTGGTTAGCAGAGAGTCCCTGTGGAGCGCTTCGGTCCTTAGCGGCGATCGGAGCCACTCTGCGGCCGCAGGAATATCGCGTCGCTGAACACGACCATGAACAGCTCCCGGAAGAGCTGCTGGATGCGCGGATCGTCGGGACCGGTTGCGGGCGTCCATGCCGTCGTCGTCGACATCGTCATGTCGTTGCGGCAGTAGATGGCAAAGACCTTGAAGACGCCTGGCTTCGCAGGGCCGGTGCGGTAATTGCCTTGGCAGACCGCATCGGAGCCAAGGTCGTTGGCATAGTCGAACACCAGCATCAGCCGGTAGTAGGGACGCGGATCCTCGGACGGCTTCGAATAAGTGAAGGTCAAGTTGGGCCGAGGCTTAGCCGCCTGCATGGCCGGCAGCAGCGCCTGCGCAACTTCGTCGAACGGCACGTTGGAAAAGGGGTTGCCATGGATGATGACCTGGAACGGCTTGTTGTCCGTGGCGGCCCAGAAATCCATGTAGTCGTACTGGGGGGCGTACCAGACGCCACCGATGGTGGCGGCACAGGCGATGGCCGGCAGGATGATGAGCGCGGCGACTGCCGCGGCAATTCTCTTGGCATAACGCATGTGGACGTTCTCCTCAGCGCCTTTTCCGCCCATGCACGATACGGCGCGAGTGCAGCCGCATCACATCACATTGTCGCGCACCTGCCGTCAGGCCGCCGTAAGCTGGATCAGACGTCCAAGTCGCGCGCGAACTTGGCGTTTTCCTGGATGAAGGCGTAGCGCTTCTCCGGTTTCCGGCCCATCAGGTCTTCCACCAGCGTGCGGGTTCTCATTTCTTCAAGACGGTCGTCGGCGCTGACGCTGGTTGGCACATCGACCTTGAGCAGGATGCGCTTGGTCGGGTCCATCGTTGTCTCGCGGAGATGCACCGACTGCATTTCGCCCAGACCCTTGAAGCGCGTCATCTCGGCCTTGCCACCGAACACGGTGCGCAGGAGCTCGTCCTTCTGCTGCTCGTCGTGGGCATATTCGGTCCGGCCGCCCTTGGTCATGCGGAACAGCGGTGGCTGGGCGAGGAAGAGATGGCCGTTCTCGATCAGCTTCGGCATTTCGCGATAGAAGAAGGTCATCAGCAGCGAGGCGATGTGGGCGCCGTCGACGTCGGCGTCGGTCATAATGATGACCCGCTCGTAGCGTAGCCGCTCGTCGCTGTAGTGCGCGCCGGTGCCGCAGCCCAGCGCCTGGATGAGATCCTGGATCTCCTGGTTCTCGCGCAGCTTGTCGGCGCTGGCGCTGGCCACGTTCAGGATCTTTCCACGGAGTGGCAAAATGGCCTGGGTTTCGCGGTTGCGCGCCGCCTTGGCCGAGCCGCCGGCCGAATCGCCCTCGACCAGGAAAATCTCGGTGCCGATCGACCCTGTGCTGCTGCAGTCGGCGAGCTTGCCGGGCAGGCGCAGCTTGCGGGTCGCGGTCTTGCGCTGCTGCTCGCGGTCCTGCTTGCGGCGAAGCCGCTCCTCGGCCTTGGCGACGACGTGTTCGAGCAGGACGTTGCCCACCTCTTTGTCGCCGGTCAGCCAATGCTCGAAATTATCGCCGACGATGGTCTCGACCAGCTTGGTCGCCTCGACGCTGACCAACTTCTCTTTCGTCTGCCCCTGGAATTGCGGCTGCTCGATGAACACCGAGACCAGTCCGGCAGCGCCTTCGATCACATCCTCGGCCGTAATGACCGAGCCCTTGCGGTTGCCCGTGAGCTCGGCATAGCGCTTGAGGCCGCGCAGCAGCGCGCTGCGAAAGCCTGACTCGTGTGTGCCGCCTTCGGCTGTCGGCACGGTATTGCAGTAGGAGCGGACGAAGCCTTCCTCATCGTTCGGCCACCACACCGCCCATTCGACCTTGCCGCCGGCAGTGCCGTTGCTTTCGCTCTTGGCCTCGCCGGCGAAGGGCTGCGGCACGACGGTCGGCCGCTGGCCGATCTCCGACGTCAGGTAATCTTTCAGGCCGCCGGCGAAGTGGAACGACTCCTCGGCCGGGATCGTGCTGCCTTTGGGCAGCAGCGACGGATCGCATTTCCAGCGGATCTCGACGCCGCGGAACAGGTAGGACTTGGATCGCGCCATGCGGTAGAGCCGCTCGGCGGCGAAGGCATGTTTGCCGAAGATCTCTGGATCGGGATGGAAAGTGACTGTCGTGCCGCGGCGGTTCGGCGCCGGGCCGGCCGACTTGAGCTTGGAAGTGGGCTTGCCGCGCGAGAAGGTCTGGACCCAGGCCTGCCGATCGCGCGCGACCTCGACGATCAACTCGTCCGACAGCGCGTTGACCACCGAGACGCCGACGCCGTGCAGGCCACCCGAGGTCGCGTAGACCTTGCTGTTGAACTTGCCGCCCGAATGCAGCTTCGTGAGGATGACTTCGAGGGCCGACATGTTCTTGTACTTGGGATGCGGATCGACCGGCATGCCGCGGCCGTTGTCGCGCACAAGGATGCGGTTGCCGGTCAGCATCTCGACCCAGATCGTGTCGGCGTGGCCCGCGACAGCTTCGTCCATCGAATTGTCCAGCACCTCCGCCACGAGGTGGTGCATCGCCCGTTCGTCGGTGCCGCCGATATACATGCCAGGGCGCTTGCGGACGGGTTCCAGCCCTTCCAGAACCTCGATGTCACTGGCGGTGTAGGAGGTGTCCTTGGTCGCCGCGGCGCGCTTGCCGCCACCCGACTGACCGAAGAGATCGCCGTTCTTGGCCATGTTTGCTTCTTTTGTTACCGGCCGCGCGAGGGGATCACTTGATGGCCGGTGGAGCATGGGTATGGTAGCAAAATCGCCCGAAATCAACCATATCCGGTGGGGAATCGATGTCTGAAAGTCGCCGCGATCCCATCGTAAGAACCGTGCCGCAGCCCGCCGATATGAACGGGAATGGCGACATTTTCGGCGGCTGGGTGCTCTCCCAGATGGACATCGCGGGCGGCTCGCTGGCTGCACGGGTGGCCAAGGGCCGGGTGGCGACCGTGGCGATCACGGCCATGACCTTCGTCCAGCCGATCAAGGTGGGAGACATGGTGTCGATCTATGGAGAAGTCGTGAAGGTTGGCCGGACCTCGATCACCATCGCGCTCGAGACCATGGTGCAGCGCCGCCACGAACAGGTCGACATTCGCGTGACCCACGGCACCTATGTTTTCGTGGCGATCGACGATCACGGCAAGCCTCGGCCCGTGCCGCCGCAGGAGACTACGGCATGAAGGCGGCTTTCGGAGTGTTCCTGGCGATCGCCGGAACTTTGATTTCCACCGCGGCATTTGCTCATCCGCACATCTGGATCCAGGAAGTGGTCCGCGTCGTGGTCAAGGACGGCAAGTACACCCACGTCGAGATCGAATGGCGGTTCGATCCGTTTTCGAGCGAGATCGAGATTCCCCTGATCGACGAGAACAAGGATGGCAAATTCTCGGCAAAGGAGACGAAGGTGCTGGCTGACGAGATGATGCCCGAACTCAAAAAATACGGCTATCTCACCTGGCTGAACACCGGCGCCAAGGATTTCCGCCCGTCCCAGCATCCGGCATTCTCGGCGCGCATCGACGATCCCGCGAGTTTCATCCCGCCGGAATGGGACCGCGCGGCGGGTGACAACGCCGGCATGCCGATGCCGGCCAACAAGAGGGCCGCGCAGCCGGACGCACCGCGGAAGCAGGGGCCGCGCAACCTGGTGTACGTCATGCGCTTCACGCTGCCCGAACCGGCCAAGATGTTTTCGGTCGTGACCTACGATCCGGAGGACTTCATGCGGCTCGAGGTCGACAAGGCATCGGTACCGGCGGGCTGCTCGCTGTCGAAGAACCCTGCGCACAAGACCGAGTTCGTGCGCGGCTATCCCGTCTTTGCGGACATCGTGACGTGTCGACTTCCGTGAAGTCGACCGTCCTACGCTCGCCGTTCCTCTGGGTCGGCGTGCTGTTGCTGCTGACGCTGATCGGCGCGCTGGTCTTCAGCGACGGTGTGGCCGAGCTCGCGCGCTACAGCGCCGACTACCAGCGGCAGATCCAGCAATCGCTATCGACGGCGCTGCGCGACATCCAGTCCGGATCGGGATCGGTGGCGCTGTGGACGCTCATGGCCGTGTGCTTCGGCTATGGCGTGGTGCATACGCTGGGCCCGGGCCACGGCAAGGCAGTCGTGGTTGCCTATTTCCTCGACAGCACCAAGCCCAGGGCCTGGATCGAGGGCATCTTCGCCGGCGCCTGGATTGCCTTCACCCACACGCTGGCGGCGCTGCTGCTCGCCGGGGCCTTGAAGATGTTTTACGCCGTCGGCCTGCTCGGCGCCCTGCGCGAAGTGCGCAACGTAGAGATCGTCTCCTATGTCCTCATCCTGCTGGTCGGCTTCTGGCGGCTGTGGGCGGGACTCACCGGCCGGTTGCACGAGCACGCGCACGGGGTAGAGCACGATCATGACCATCACCACGGTCATGATCACGAGCATGCCGCGCCGCGGCGGACCATAGCCGGCTGGCTGCTGCTGACGGCGGCGGGTATCGCGCCCTGCGCCGGCGCCCTGGTGGTGATCCTGCTGTCGGTGGCACTGGGCGTGCTGTGGGCCGGGGTCATTGGCGTCATTGCCATCGCCTTGGGCATGGCCATCACGCTGGCGGCGATCGGCATGGCCTCGATGGTCGCCCATCGCCTGATCATCGGCGACGGGCGCTCCCAGGAAATCGGCCGCTTCACTTCCATTGCCGCGTCCCTGATCGTGATCGCGACGGCCGGAACGCTGCTGCTGGGCGCACTCGAACGCTTCATCCGCTGAGACCTGCGATGGCCGAAACGAGGGCGCCCAGCCGAACGTCGCGGCCGCTGCTTGGCGTACTCTTCATGTGCACGGCCTGCGCGCTGTTTCCCATCATGAACGGGATCGTGAAGCTCCTGGCCGCAAGCTACGAGCCACAGCAGATCGTCTGGTTCCGCATCGTCTCGCATCTCGTCCTGGTTGCCGCCGTTTTCATGCCGCGCATGGGGCTCGGGCTGCTGCGTACGCGGCGAATCGGCACGCAGTTCGTGAGCTCGGTGATGATGCTGCTGTCGACGCTGTTCTTCTTCTCCGCGGTGAAGTCGATCCCGGTGGCAGAGGCAATTTCGGTCGCCTTCGTGGCGCCGCTCGCGGTGGTGCTGCTCGCATGGCCGCTGCTCGGCGAGCGCATCACGTTCTTCCGGTTGGCCGCCGTAGTCGTGGGATTCGCAGGCGTGCTGATCGTGATTCGGCCGGGCAGCGCGGTGTTCCAGTGGGCATCGCTGCTGCTGCTCGGCAGCGCGATCTGCTACGCGGTCTACCAGATCCTGATCCGCCGCCTCGCCGGCGTCGACGCGCCGGCGACCTCGATTTTCTACAGCGTGCTGTTGGGCGCGATCATCATGTCGATCTGGCTGCCCTTCGTGTGGAAAATGCCGACGGCCTGGACCGACTGGGCGTTGCTCTGCTCGCTGGGCGTCTTCGGCGCACTCGGCCACTACTGCGTCGCCAAGGCCATGACCTACGCCTCGGCCAATTTCGTGGCGCCGTTCAACTATACGCAGATGATCGGCTCGGTCATCGTGGGCTATCTGATGTTTGCCGAGGTGCCGGACTTCTATACTTGGCTTGGCACCGCGGTTGTCGTCGGTGCGGGCCTGATGGTCGGCTGGCAGGGTCGCCGGCCTCAAAAGACTTAGGGAGAGGGAACATGCCTTATCTCGTTGCCGCCGATTTGCCGACCGATGCGGCCGGCATCCGCTTCCACGCGCTGCTCGAGCGGCCGCAGATCCTGCGCATGCCTGGCACGCAGAACGGCTTGGCCGCCCTGCAGGCCACGCGGGCGGGCTTCGAGGCGCTCTACCTCTCCGGCGCCGCCATGTCGTCGTCGATGGGACTGCCCGATCTCGGTGTCATCACGGTCGACGAGGTCTGCTTCTTCATACGCCAGGTGGCGCGGGCGTCCGGCCTGCCGGTGCTGGTCGACGGAGACACCGGCTATGGCGAGGCGCTGAACGTCATGCACATGGTCCGCGCCTTCGAGGAAGCGGGCGCCGGCGCCGTGCATATCGAGGACCAGATCCTGCCCAAGAAGTGCGGCCACCTGAACAACAAGAAGCTGGCGGAACCGCACGACATGGCAGCCAAGGTGGCCGCCGCCGCCAAGGCGCGTCGCAACCTTGTCATCATTGCGCGCACCGACGCGGCGGCCAGCGAGGGCATCGAAGGCGCAGTGGCACGGGCCAGGCTCTACCTCGAGGCGGGCGCCGACGCGATCTTCCCCGAGGCCTTGACCAACGCCGAGATGTTCCGCGCCTTCGCCAAGGCGCTGCCGGGCGTGAAATTGCTCGCCAACATGACCGAGTTCGGCCGCACGCCGTTCTTCACGGCGAGCGAGTTCGAGGCCATGGGCTATCGCATGGTAATTTGGCCGGTGTCTGCACTACGTGCGGCGAACAAGGCGCAGGAGAAGGTGTTCGCGGCCATCAAGCGAGACGGCGGCACGCAGAACGTGCTCGACCAGATGCAGACGCGCCAGGAACTCTACGACACGATCCGCTATCACGAGTACGAGGCGCTGGACGCCTCGCTGGTGAAGACGGTCGTGCCGCAGGGCATGCCCCAACGAGACTGACTGCTCGAGACTGGCGACTAAAGCCCCAGCGCGGAGAGATCGGGCGCGCGACGGTGGAAATCCGTCGCGTCCTGGAAAGCCTTGCCGAGGCGCAGCACGTCGCCTTCGGCGAACGGCTTGCCGACGATCTGGATGCCGAGCGGCAGGCCATCCGACTGGCCGGACGGCATGGCGAGGCTGCAGAGGCCGAGGTAGTTGGCTGGCCTCGTCAAGAATCCCGGAATGGGCGAGGTCTCATCGACTTCGGAGAGCGGGATCGCCGGCACCGCCATGGTCGGCATCACGATGGCGTCGTAGGGCCGGAACCAGTCGGCGAAAATCCGCCGGCGCTCGCCCATCATGCGAATCTCCTCGGCGTAGGCGCCGGGTAGCAGCATCTTGGCAGCCTGGGCGCGGGCGCGCACGCCGGGACCGATCGCCTTGCTCATGTCCTCGATATAATCGCGGTGGAGCGAATAGGCCTCCGACGAGATCATCGTTCCGGCCGGCCGCGAGAGATCGAAATACCAGTCCGGCAGACGCACCGCTTCCACCACAGCGCCAAGGCTTTCGAATGTCCGGGCCGCGGTCTGCCAGGCCTTGATCACATCGGGATGCGTGAAGTTCGGCATCTGCTTCGTGTCCGGCACGGCGATCCGCATGCCCTCGATCGACCCCGGCCGCGTGGCGAGGGTAAAATCCTCCAGCGGCTGGCCTAGGGTCGTCGGGTCGCGTGCATCCGGCGCGGCAAGCGCGTTCAGCATCAGCGCGCAGTCCTCGACCGAGCGGGCCATCGGTCCGATCGAATCAAGACTCCAGCTCAACATGATTGTGCCGGAGAGGCCGATGCGTCCGAACGTGACTTTGAGTCCGACCAGCCCGTTGAAGGCCGCGGGTATACGCACCGAACCGCCCGTGTCGCTGCCGATGCCGGCCGGCGTCAGCCGCGCCGCGACGGCGACGCCGGTGCCGCTCGAGGAGCCGCCGGGCACGCGATGGGTCGCGAGGTCCCAAGGATTCCACGGCGCACCCATCAGGGGATTGGTGCCCCAGCCGCCGAAGGCGAACTCGACCATGTGCAGCTTGCCGAGCGGGATCATGCCGGCGGCGGTGAGGCGCTCGACGGTGTTGGAAGTCTCGGTGGCGATCCGCGCCTCGAACATCTTCGAGCCGCCGGTGCCGACCTTGCCGGCGATGTCACAGAGATCCTTGTAGGCGACCGGCAGGCCGTGCAGGGCCGGCAGCGGGAAGCCCGCCATGCGGGCCCGGTCGGCGCCGTCCGCCATGGCCTTCGCGGCATCGGCGTAGACCTCGGTGAAGGCATGGAGCTTGCCGTTGGCCTTGGCGATCCGGCCGAGCAGGGCATCGACGATCTCGCGCGATGAGAATTTCTTGGCGGCGAGGCCAGCAGAGAGTTCGGTCAGCGTCAGCGTATGGAGGGTCATGTCAGCAACTCGCCTTTAGTAGGTTGCGCGTCCGCCGGAGAGATCGAAGGTGGCACCGGTCGCGAAGGTGCAGTGGCTCGACGCCAGCCACGCGACCATCTCGGCCACTTCGTCGACTTCTCCAAAGCGGTTCATCGGGATCTTCGACAGCATGTAGTTGATGTGTTGCTCGGTCATCTGACTGAACAGCTCCGTCTTCACCACCGCCGGCGCGACGCAGTTCACCAGCACGCCCGTCGTAGCAAGTTCCTTGCCGAGCGACTTGGTGAGGCCGATGACGCCGGCCTTCGAGGCGGAGTAGGCGGAGGCATTGGGATTGCCTTCCTTGCCGGCCACCGAGGCGATGTTGACGATGCGTCCCCATCCGCGCTTGGCCATGCCGTCGGCCACGGCACGGTTGCACAGGAACACACCGGTCAGGTTGATGTCGATCACCTGCCGCCAGGCGTCGACGGGGTAGGTGGCGACCGTCGTATTCGGTCCGGTGATGCCGGCACTTGCAACCAGGATATCGGAAGGCGCCAGCCGCTTCTCGGTGGCGGCGAGCGCCGCGGCGACGGACGTTTCGCTGGTCACGTCGACCTCGATCGCAATGGCGCCCTTCAGCGCGGCCGCCGACTGTTCGGCACGTGCGAGGTCGCGATCCCACAATGCGACACGCCCGCCGCCGGCCGTGATTTTCGCCGCACAGGCGAGGCCGATGCCGCGCGCGCCGCCGGTCACGATCGCCGTCCGGCCCTTGAACAGTTCTGCCTCCATGTCCGCCTCCCAAGCGCTTGATCTCTCCAGAGATTCCCACCATATCGGCGGCCCGCGCCATCCGCTACACTGAGGCTTGCGCGTTCCTTCAGCGTTTTCCCTTAAGTGTTTCCCGGGAGTTGCATGTCCTCCGCCACGCCGGCCTCCATCGACGCCACCGTCGAGCTTCTGAAGAGCGGCGACTACATCGCCGATCGTAGCCTCGCCACCGTCCTTTACCTTGCCCTCAAGCTCGGCCGTCCGCTGTTCTGCGAAGGCGAGGCGGGCGTGGGCAAGACGGAGATCGCCAAGGTGTTGGCGGCGACCCTGAAGCGTCCACTGATTCGCCTCCAGTGCTACGAGGGCCTCGACGTTTCCTCGGCGGTGTACGAATGGAACTACGCCCGGCAGATGATCGAGATCAGGCTTGCCGAGGCGCAAGGCGTGCACGATCGCGGCCAGTTGGCGGCCGACATTTTCGACGAGCGATTCCTGATCCGTCGTCCGTTGCTCGAAGCCCTCAGCCCGCACACCGAAGGCGCCCCGATCCTGCTGATCGATGAATTGGACCGGACCGACGAGCCGTTCGAAGCCTACCTGCTCGAATTGCTGTCAGACTTTCAGGTGACGATCCCCGAGCTCGGCACGGTGAAGGCGGCGGAGATCCCGATCGTGATCGTAACGTCCAATCGCACCCGTGAAATCCACGACGCGCTCAAGCGCCGCTGCTTCTATCACTGGGTCGACTATCCCGACCTGAAGCGCGAACTGGAGATTCTCAAGGTGAAGGCGCCGGGATCGAGCGACCGGCTGTCGCGCCAGGTCGTGGGCTTCGTTCAGGAACTGCGCAAGCTCGACCTCTTCAAGGCGCCGGGCGTGGCCGAGTCGATCGACTGGGCCACAGCGCTGTCGGAGCTCAACGCGCTCGACCTCGACCCCAGGACCATCAACGATACGCTGGGTGTGCTGCTGAAATACCAGGACGATATCCAGCGCCTGCAAGGTTCCGAAGCGGCGGAGATCCTGCGAAAAGTGAAGTCCGACATCGCCGCTGAGCCGCTGGGCTGAGGTCACGATAATGGACGCGCCGCCCGACACATCGGCCGCGCCTGATCCGGGCGGCGGCAAGCTCGCCACCAATATCGTGCACTTTGCCCGCACGTTGCGCACCGCCGGGCTGCGCGTCGGTCCGGGACAAATCCTGCGCGCCATCGAGGCAGTCGAAGCAGCGGGCCTGAAGAAGCGCGACGACTTCTACTGGACCCTGCATTCGGTCTTCGTGAACCGACGCGACCAGCGCGAGATCTTCGACCAGGCGTTCCACGTCTACTGGCGCAACCCGCGTCTCCTGGAAAAGATGATGGAGATGCTGCTGCCCCAGGTCGGCGTGCCGGCAGACCAGGATGAGCGCAAGCAGCTCAGCCGCCGCCTGCAGGAGGCGCTACAGCCCGGCCGCGGCGAGGCGCCGACCGGCGAGGACGAACCACCGGAAGTAGAGGTCGAGGCCACCTTCACCGTCTCCGACCGCGAGATCCTGCAGCACAAGGACTTCGAGCAGATGTCGCAGGCCGAGATCGACGACGCGCTCCGCGCCATCGCCCGGATGCGCCTGCCGGTGCCGGAGCGGCGCACCCGCCGCTTCCGTCCGGCGCGGCGCGGGCCGCGGGTGGATTTTCGCGCCTCCCTGCGCCGGGCGCTGCGCCCGGAAGGCCTGACCGAACTGCGCCGCCGCGAGCCTCGCCGCCGGCCGCCGCCGCTCGTCATCCTGTGCGATATCTCAGGCTCGATGTCGCGCTACACCCGCATGTTCCTGCACTTCATGCATACCATTACCAATGACCGGGACCGCGTCTATTGCTTCACTTTCGGCACCCGGTTGACCAACGTGACCCGAGCCTTGCGTTATAGGGATGTGGATATAGCGCTAGTCAAAGCCTCGGCGCAGGTCGAAGATTGGTCGGGTGGCACGCGGATCGGACAGACACTTCATGAATTCAACAACAAATGGTCGCGCCGGGTACTGGGGCAGGGCGCGGTCGTCGTGCTGATCACCGACGGGCTGGATCGCGAAGGCGGCGGCGGGCTGGCCGAGGAGATGGACCGACTGCACAAGTCCTGCGCCCGGCTGGTTTGGTTGAACCCGCTCTTGCGCTACGGTGCCTATGAACCCAAATCTCAAGGCAACAAGGCGATGTTGCCCCATGTCGATGAATTCCGTCCCGTCCACAACCTCGAAAGCCTGACCGGGCTGATCGCGGCGCTGGGGACGGTGACGCCGGGCGCCGACAGACGGCTCGCCACATGGCAGACGGAACTGCGCAAGGAGTAGAAATCATGAGTGACGCTCTCGATGTGCTGGATCAGGTCGGCAAATGGAAGAACTCGGGCAAGGGCGTCGCCTTGGCTACGGTGATCACCACCTGGGGGTCCTCGCCACGCCCGGTCGGCAGCCAACTCGGCGTCGATGACTCAGGCGCCATGGTCGGTTCGGTGTCGGGCGGCTGCATTGAGGGCGCCGTCGTCAAGGAGGCGCTGGCCGCGATCGCCGACGGCAAGCCGCGGCTGCTCGATTTCGGCGTCACCGACGAGCAGGCCTGGGATGTCGGCCTCGCCTGCGGCGGCAAGGTCCAGGTGTTCGTCGAGAAGGTGAGCTGATCCGATGAAGACCGAGACCCTTGCGGCCCTCCAGCAGGCCCGCACCGAGCGCACCGCCGTTAC
>Ga0194051_1000814_pt1 | contig 17461 bp, 20 predicted proteins | sample SepL2320m_MetaG_FD_161275 | JGI IMG/M metagenome (GOLD analysis project Ga0194051, IMG submission 161275) | Anoxic zone freshwater microbial communities from boreal shield lake in IISD Experimental Lakes Area, Ontario, Canada - Sep2016-L239-20m | ecosystem: Environmental > Aquatic > Freshwater >... | reverse complement strand
TGAGTTCTGTCGGTTGGTATCAGAAGTCGAGTGCGCTGGCACTCAATTCGCCATGGTGGGTGCGCGATCATGAGGCCGATCTGGCGGCAGCCGAGGCGAAGGCCAAGGAGACAATCCCGGAACCCGAGATCATGCTGTCGCGCATTGCCGCAATCATCGCGCACGACCGGTACGACCAGTTGCAGCAGGTGAAGGCGCGGACCCTGGCGATCTGCGCCCGGGACGATATGGTGACGCCGCTCTATTTCACGGAAGAGCTGGTACGATTGATCTCTGAGGCTCGATCCTACGTGCTGCCCGATGGCGGCCACTTCTATCCGCACGTGCACGGTGCCGAATTTTGTCGTGTACTGACGTCCTTCCTGTTGGAGTCCTGATTCATGAACATCGAGCCCAAGATCGCCGCCTTCGCTTCCGAGCTGACCGCCATCCGGCGCGACATCCACGCCCATCCCGAGCTCGGCTTCGAGGAGGAGCGGACCAGCACCATCGTGGCGCAGAAGCTGAAGGAGTGGGGCCTCGAGGTCACGACCGGCATCGGCAAGACCGGTGTCGTGGGCACCATCCGGGTCGGCAACAATCCGCGCGCGATAGGGCTGCGCGCCGACATGGACGCCCTGCCGATGGACGAGCTCAACACCTTCGACCATCGCAGCACGCACAAGGGCCGCATGCACGCCTGCGGCCACGACGGCCACACCACCATGCTGCTGGGCGCGGCAAAATATCTTTCGGCGACGCGCAACTTCGACGGCACCGTGCACCTCATCTTCCAGCCGGCCGAGGAAGGCCGCGGCGGCGCCGAGGCCATGGTCAAGGACGGGCTGTTCGACAAGTTTCCCTGCGAACAGATCTTCGGCATGCACAACCGGCCCAAACTCGACGTCGGCAAGTTCGCCATCCGCTCCGGCCCGCAGATGGCGGGCGGCGGCCTGTTCGACATCCACATCACCGGCAAGGGCGCGCACGGCGCGCGGCCGGAGAGCGGCATCGACCCGGTGATCATCGCCACGCAGATCATTTCTGCCCTGCAGACTGTGGTGTCGCGCAATGTCGCGGCACTCGACTCGGCGGTGATCTCGGTGACGCAGATGCATTCCGGCGACGCCTACAACGTCATCCCGCAGGAGGCCGTGCTGCGCGGCACTGTCCGCGCCTTCCGCAAGGAGACGATGGCGCTGATCAAGGAGCGCATCGAGACGATCTCGGCCGGCATCGCGCACACGCTGGGTGGCAGCGCCAAGGCCGACGTGCGCATCGCCTTCCCACCGCTGGTGAACGACAAGGATGCGGTGAAGTTCATCGCCGATGTCGCCGCCGAAATCGTCGGGCCTGAGAACATGAACCGCGAGGGGCCGTACGTCATGGCCTCGGAGGACTTCTCCTACATGCTGGAGAAGGTGCCCGGCGCTTTCATCAACATCGGCAACGGCGGCGGCGAGGGTGGCTGCGAGGTGCACAATCCCAGCTACGACTTCAACGACGAGATCCTGACCCTCGGCGCCACGCTGTGGTCGCGCGTGGTCGAGACCAAGCTGGCGAAGGACGCCCGATGAGGGCCATACAGTGACCGACAGCGCGACCAGCACCCGGCACTGGCTGCTCCGGGACCTGCCCTATGCGCTGATGCTGGCGCTGGCAGTGGGCGGCATCGTGCTCACCAGCTTCCGCGGCCCGACGACCTACTACTACTGGATGGCCCTCGCGCCGATCTATGGCTTGATCTGCGTGATCTCGGGATGGCGCATGCTCGAGACCGGCGCCGAGCGCATGCAGCTGGTGCTGACCCAGGCGCTGCACTGGTTCGCCCTGGTGGCGGCGATGTGGCTGATGTTCCTCCCCGAGGTGCGCGGCGTCATCAACGATAACGCGACCAGTCTCGCCCTGCTGATCCTGCTGGCGCTCGGCACTTTCCTGGCCGGCGTGCATGCCCGGGTGTGGCGGATCAGTCTGGTCGGCGTCTTTCTCGCGATGTCGGTTCCGGCGGTGGCGTGGATCCAGGAGTCCGCCGTGCTGCTGCTGGTCGGCGGGCTGCTGGCGGTTGCCGTTGTCGCGGTTTTCTGGTGGCTGTGGCGGCGCGAAAGCGCGCGGCTGTGAGCGAGATCGTTCTCTGGAGCGACTATGTGAGTCCCTATGCCTTCGTTGCCAAGGCGTGGGCCTATGAACTCGAGGCCGACTACGACATTCCCGTCCTGTGGCGGCCCTACACGCTCGACATCGCCTCTTTCCAGGGCTCGGTGGCCGAGCGCGATGCCCATCACTGGCGCCGCGTGCGCTACGCCTACATGGATGCGCGGCGCTTCGCCAACAAGCAGGGGCTCACCCTGATGGGGCCGAGGAAGATCTTTTACGCCCGGCCGATCAATGCCGGCATGCTCTATGCCCAGAAGCATGGTGTCTTCCGCGGCTACAACGACCGGGCGTTCGATCTCTTCTGGCGACGCGAACTCGATCCCGAGAGCCCCGAGGCCGTCGCCGCGGTGCTTGTCGCGGCAGGCGCACCTGCGGGTTTCGAAGACTTCCTCGCGGGCGAGGGTGGGACGGAGCACGACCGCCTGCGCGGCGAGGCCGAAGCTTCGGGTGTATTCGGCGTGCCCAGCTTCTCCTTTGACGGTGAGCTGTTCTGGGGCGGAGACCGGATCGGCCTGCTGCGCGAACGGCTCGACGAGAAGGGCGTGAAGCGGCGCTAGGCGCCCAATCTAGGCATCTGGTGGCTGGTCGATCGTGCGTTCGATGCGCTCGTGCAGGGTTTTGACGGCGCCGCGCTGCTTCTGCGCTCGCTCCTTGAGCAGCCGCTTGGCGCGCCGGAAGGCGTCGTTCACTGCGAATTGCGGGCTGGAGAAGCGGTCGTCGGCCTGGGGCGTATGGTCGATGTTGATGTCGATTCCGCCCGGCAAAGTCATGTGGATGTTGGCGCTGAACAGGCCACTGCTACGGTGATGCTTGTCGGGAATCTTGACCGCGACATGGCATGCGGTCATCCGGCCGTACAGTTGCTCCAGGGCCTCGACATGCCCGGTAATCATCTGGCTCAACGCATCGCTTGTATCGCCGCCCTGAAAGCTGATCTTGAGGGGTGTTTCCATGTCGATCCTCCCTGCGATGCTTCAACGTCCTTATTCAACGTGGGGCGTACGTGGTAGGTTGCAAGCGGCAATTAAGGTGCCTTCGCCGGCAACCCTTGCGCCGCGAGATAGGCTTCCAGCGCGGCCGTCCATAGCGATGGCGCCGAACTGATCTGATGGCCGTTCAGACCGGCGGGCGGTTCGTATTCGTGAAATGCACCCCTGCCGCCAGCCTGCTGGTACGCGGCGAAGTTCGAGCGGCTGTGCCACAGCGGATAGTACGGATCCTGGTCTCCATAGAGCCAGATCGTGGGCTGGCCGAAGGCGGCGCCGCGATTGAACAGGTTCGGGTTGATCACGCTCGCGTTGGCGCAGACTGACCCCCTCCAGCCGCCGACGAAGTTGATCGCGGCGCGCGGTACGGCGGACTGGCGGGCGCTCCAGGCGATAGCGAGGATGCCGCCGCGCGACAGGCCGCCCACGGCGATGCGGGCGCGATCGACGAAGGGCTGTGCCAGGATCGTGGGTGTGATGGCATCGATGTCGCGCAATGCGCGTTCGGCGCCGGAAATTGAAAGCGTCGGATCGCAGCTATAACCCTGCTCGCGGTCGTTCGAGAGGCCTTCGTCATAGCGGCCCTCCGAGCCGCCGCGACCCCGTCGCGAGGGCAGCACCACGGCCCAGCCTCGCGCCGTGAACCATTGGGCGAGTGTCCTGGGATCGTAGGGCCGCGTGAAGATCGAGGGATCGTTGCCGCGGCCGGCCGAGCCATGATGGAAGATCAGGGTCGGGAAGGGGCCAGGGCCAGTCGGCTTGTAGGTGATGGTGGCAAGCTTCACATGCTCGCCGTCGATCATGACCGGCACCATCGCCCGATCTTGCGCGGCGACCGGGAGGGCCGCGATCAGGCCAACAGCAAAGAAGAAGGAACTTAGTCTCCCGCCGTGGCGGCCGTGGTCGAGACGGTCTCGATCGGCCGGGCGACACGATGCGTCACCATGCTGTGATGCAGCGCACGGACGGTATCGCTTCCCCGGGTCAGGCAGAGCCATGGGAAGAAACCATGCACGAAGCAGCCGAGGCTGCCTAGCAGCATGCGCCCGCCAAAACTGAAGGCCACCCCCATGTGCTGGAAGTAGGTCTCGTTGACCGTGGCGGGGTGAGCGGTGAAGCGGCGGATCATTGTTGAATTTTACCGGCTGTTTCAGGAAACGGCTTGCTACCTTTGCGCAATCCGGCCAAATTTTGAGAAATTCATTCTAAAGGACCGACGATGGCCGCGAAATTGTCGCTGGATTCCTTCGACAAGAAGATTCTGGATTGCCTGCAGGACAATTCGGACATGCCTCTCGCCGAGATCTCCCGCCGGGTCGGGCTGTCGACGACGCCGTGCTGGCGGCGCATCAACCGGCTGCAGGAGCAGGGCATCATCCGTGCGCGAGTGGCTCTGCTGAACCGCAAGGCGGTGAACGCCGGAGTGACGGTGTTCGTGGCTGTGCGCACTGCCCAGCACACGGCCGTATGGCTCGGCCGCTTCGCCAAGGCCGTGGCATCGTTTCCCGAAGTGATCGACTGCTACCGTATGAGCGGCGAGATCGACTATCTGATCCGCCTCGCGCTGCCCGACATCGAGGCCTACGACGCCTTCTACAAGCGCCTGATCGCCAAGGTCGACCTCAGCGACGTCACCTCCATGTTCGCCATGGAGGAAATCAAGTCCACCACGCGGCTCCCGCTTTCCTACCTCCCCTAGCCTCGGGCCGACCCGGGCTCTAGGATCGCCCCAGTTCGACCTAGGAAAAGCAGGGGAAACGATGAACACGGGCCCGAATACTGGCAAGAATCGCAAGAAGGTGCTGATCGTCGGCCGCATGCCGCAGGCCGGCCTCGACGTCCTGAAGAAACGCGACGACGTCGATTTCGAGATCCTGGCCGACGATACGGTTCCGTCGCTGCACCCCAAGCTCAAGGACGCCAATGCCGTGACCCTGGGCGGCACGGCCTTCCGCCAAGCCGAACTCGACGCCGCGCCCGGCATGATGGTGGTGGCCCGCCTCGGCGTCGGCTTCGATGCCGTCGAGGTGCCGGCCCTCAACAAGCGCAAGATCCCGCTCATGACCACGGGCATCGCCAACTCCGTGTCGGTGGCCGAGCATGCGATGTACATGCTGCTGGCCTCGGCTCGCCTGGTGAAGAAGTACGACCGCTTCGTGCGCGAGGGCGGCTGGGGCCAGCGCCTCGCCGACCTGCCGGCCGATCTTTCCGGCAAGTCGATCCTGGTGGTCGGCATGGGCCGCATCGGCTCGCGCACCGTGAAGCGCTGCGCCGCCTTCGAGATGGACGTCCTCGTGCTCGACCCCAACATCTCCGAGGCCGAGATCAAGAAGGCAGGCGCCACCAAGGTGAAAGATCTGAAGGCAACCCTGCCCAAGGTCGACTTCGTCTCGGTGCATTGCCCCAAGGCGCCCGAGACGATCGACATGTTCAACACCGAGACGCTGGCGCTGATGAAGCCCGACGCCTTTCTGGTGAACACCGCGCGCGGCGGCATCATCAATGAGGACGCGCTCTACAAGGCGCTCTCCACCGGCAAGCTGCGCGGTGCCGGCCTCGACGTGCTCGACAAGGAGCCGCCCGATCCGACCAACAAGCTGTTCAGCCTGGAGAACGTGATCTTCAGCCCGCACATGGCCGGCGTCACCAAGGAAGCGAGCGACCGCATGGCGGTGACCGCCATCGAAAACATCCTGAGCGTCTTCGACGGCCGTCCCAACGCCGCCCATTGCGTGAACAAGGAAGTGCTGGGCTGACGCACCCTGTCGTCCTGAGTCGCGCGGGGGTTACCCCCGCGCGACTCAGGATCACAAGGCTTCGTCCTAACCCTTCACGAACGCCAGCAAGTCGGCGTTGAGCTGGTCCTTGTGGATGATCGCGAGCCCATGAGGGCCGCCCGGATAGATCTTTAACGTGGCACCCTTGACCAGTTGCACCGAGTGCTGCGCGGCAGCGCCGATCGGCACGATCTGGTCGTCGTCGCCGTGGATCAGCAGCGTCGGCACGTCGAACTTCTTCAGGTCCTCGGTGAAATCGGTTTCCGAGAAAGCCTTGATGCAGTCGTACTGGCCTTTCAGCCCACCCATCATGCCCTGCAGCCAGAAACTGTCGCGCGTGCCCTGGCTCACCTTGGCGCCGGGACGGTTGGCGCCGAAGAACGGCGTGGTCAGGTCCTTGTAGAATTGTGAGCGGTCGGCGGCGACGCCCTTGCGGATGCCGTCGAACACATCGATCGGCAGGCCGCCGGGATTGGCCGCGGTCTTCAGCATGATCGGCGGCACGGCGCTCACCAGCACGGCCTTGGCGAGGCGCTTGGTGCCGTGGCGGCCGATGTAGCGCGCGACCTCGCCGCCGCCGGTCGAATGGCCGATCATCGTGGCGCCCTTGATGTCGAGCTTGTCCAAAAGCTCGGCGAGATCGTCGGCATACTGGTCCATGAAGTTGCCACCCCACGGCTGGCCCGAGCGGCCATGGCCACGGCGGTCGTGTGCAATGGCGCGGAAGCCGTGCCCGGCAAGGAACATCGCCTGGTCGTCCCAGGCATCGGCCGAGAGCGGCCAGCCATGCGAGAAGATGACCGGCGTGCCAGTGCCCCAGTCCTTGTAGAAGATCTCGGTGCCGTCCTTGGTCGTGATGGTGCTCATGGTGTTTCTCCAAGATCCTCGATCTCGTCGTCGGTCGGGAAGCGGCCGGTCTTGCTGCGGGTGTATTTGAGCGCGCCGTCGACGGTGACGTCGAACTGGCCGGATTTGCCGGGGCGCAGCTCGATGTCGGCAGCGCCCAGCCTCTCAAGGTGTGCCCTCACACGGAGGGCCTGCGGCTTATAACCTCAAGCGCCGCAATACTCGATCAGGACTTTCATCCTGCTAAGGTGGCGGCCTGGGCTCGCGCCATCAAGGGGGAGATTTTATGAAATACGGACCGCTCGGCCGCTCGGGCCTGATCGTGAGCAGAATCTGCCTCGGCGGCAATTCGTGGGGCGCCAAGGGCCGCCGCGGCTGGGGCAAGTTCGACGAGGCCGAGGCGCCGGCCTACTTCAAGCGCGCCCTCGACGTCGGCATCACCTTCTTCGACACCGCCGATGCCTACAATGCCGGCCGCTCCGAGGAGATCATGGGCGCCACGCTCATGAAGACAACGAAGCGCGAGGAGATCGTGCTGTCGACTAAGGTCGGCATTCGCATGAGCCCTGTTGCGAACGACCAGGGCACCGGCCGCAAGCATTTGATGGCCGCGGTCGACGCGCAGCTGAAGCGCCTGCAGACCGATTACATCGACGTCTATCAGGTGCATCGCCTCGATCCGCACACGCCGATGGAAGAAACGATGTATTCGCTCGACCAGCTCGTGCGTTCCGGCAAGGTCCGTTACATCGGCGGCTCGACCATGCCGGCCTACAAGTTCGCGCAGATGATCGCGATCGCCGACTGGAAAGGCTATGCGCGGCCGATTGCCATGCAGAATCTCTACAATATGGTTCAGCGCGAGGAGGAGCGCGAGATGAACCGGCTCTGCCACGAACAAGGCGTCGGCCTCATCCCCTATTCGCCGCTGGCGCGCGGCTTCCTGGCCGGTAATCGCAGCAAGGACGGCGGCGGCTCGACCGAGCGCTCGAAGAACGACACGGTGGTGAAGGACGGAACCTATCGCGATAGCGACTGGGAGATCGTGAAGCGGCTGAAGAAGATCGCCAAAGGAAAGGGCGTGACGCCGGCCCAGGTGGCGCTCGCCTGGCTGCTGCACAAGCCCTACATGGGCGCCCCCATCATCGGCGCCACCGACCTCGACCAGCTCACCTCGGCCGCGAAATCGACCGAGATCACGCTCACGGCGGAAGAGTCGAAACTGCTCGAGCAGCCCTACGAGTTCCGGGTGTCGCCGGAGAACTGACAGCGGTAGCTGTCATCGCGGGCGGAGTTTACTCCGCCCTGGAGCGAAGCGAAGGATCCCTCGGCTTCGCCTCAGGATGACACTGCACGCTTTCTGATCGCGTGCGCGAACCAGAGCGCGAGCAGCGGCAGGAAGATCGCGGCGGCCCAGAACACCGGCGGCGCGCCCCAGCGGTCGACGATGGGCGCGGCGACGGGCACGCCTATCGCCTGGCCCAGAAACAGGCAGAGCGCGAACAGCGCCATGCCGGCGCCGCGCGCCTCGGGCGCCATCTGCGTGCCGTGGGTCTGCAGCGTGTTGTGGAACATGTAGAACGATACGCCTGAGAGGACGATGGCGGCGAACTCGACCTCGGCCGAGGGGGCGAGCGCCATGCCGGCGAAGGCGATGCCGAGACCCGCGCCGCCCCACAGGCAGAGGCCGCGCTCGCCCAGCAGGCGCACGAGATGGTGTGCCGACATCACATACAGGAAGCCGCCGGCGCCGAAGGCCGCGACCGCGAGGCCGATGGCGGCGAAGCCCAGGCCGAAGCGCTGATGGAGATCGGCGCCGACGAAGGTGAAGGCACCCCAGAACACGCCGCCCTCGAGCGCCACCACGATGATGACGGTGAGCGCCCACGGCCGGCGCAGCACGCGGACCATCTGGCCGACCATCGAGCCCTCGGCGCGTTCGCCGGGCCGGGCAAGATCCGGGCGGGTGCGCATGACGGCGATCAAGGCGCCGCCGGCCATCAGATAGATGGTGGCCAGCACCCAGAAGACCGAGCGCCAGCCCAGCCAGTCGCCGATCGCGCCGCCCAGCGCGGCGCCGGTCATCAGGCCCAGCGTCTGGCCGGTGAGGAAGCGCGCCAGCATGGCCTGGCGCCGCTCGTAGCTCACGTTGTCGCCGACCCAGGCGATGGCCAGCGGAATGATGGCGGCACTCGCGGCGCCGGTCAGGAAGCGTGCCAGGGTGAGCAGGCCGAGCGAGGCCGCGAGCGCGCTCAGGATGCAGCAGAGGGCGGCGCCGATGCAGGCGATCGTCACCACCGGCATCTTGCCGTAGCGGTCGCCGAACGGGCCGTGCACCAGGACGAACACGCCGTTGGCGAACAGGAAGGCCGTGGCCACGATCGAGGCGCCGCCGACGGTGACGCCGAATTCGGCCGCAAGCTGGACCAGGAGCGGGTCGGTCACACGCATGTTGGCGGCCGACGCGAAGGCAGCGACCGACAGGAACACGATGGCGAGGGTGGGCGCACGCGCCGGAGGTGGGGTGGGCCGCGGCACGGCGGCGGAGGGAGGCATCGGCAGCGGGCTTAGCGGCTGGAACCGGTAAAAGAAAGGTCTCTTGGCGGGCAGCTGCAATGACTTATGGTGCAGGGATGATCGAAGAGATTCTCATCCTCGCCCGCGACCCCAACGCCTGGGCGGCACTGGCCACGCTGGTGGTCATGGAAATCGTGCTCGGTATCGACAACCTGATCTTCATTTCCATCCTGACCAACAAGCTGCCCGAGGAACAGCGCCCACGGGCGCGCCGGCTCGGCATCGGCCTGGCGGTTTTTCTGCGGCTGGCGCTGCTCGGCACGGTATCGATCATCGTCCAGCTCACCCAGCCGCTGTTCACCCTGCTCGGGCATGCCTTCTCATGGCGCGACCTCATCCTGATCGCGGGCGGCCTGTTCCTGATCTGGAAGGCCACGACGGAGATTCACGACAGCGTGGCCGGCGGCGAAGGGCACGGCGACAAGCCATCGGCCGCAGGCAGCGTCACGGTCGCCGCCGCGATCGGCCAGATCCTGGTGCTCGACATCGTCTTCTCGCTCGACAGCATCATCACCGCCGTCGGCATGACCGACGATCTGCCGATCATGGTTGCGGCCGTGCTGGTGGCGGTGGCGCTGATGCTGCTGGCCGCCGATCCGCTGGCCCGCTTCATCGGCAACAACCCGACCATCGTCATGCTGGCGCTGGGCTTCCTGCTGATGATCGGCGGTACGCTGCTGGCCGAGGGCATGGGGGTGAAGATCCCCAAGGGCTACATCTACGCCGCCATGGCCTTCTCGGCGCTGATCGAGGGGCTGAACATGATGGCGCGGCGCGCGCGGCAGAAGAAACGCTGACTTAGTGCGTGGCTGGAGTGCCCCACAGGCGTTCCAGCCGCCGATCGCGGCCGCAGCTCCATCGGTAGTAGGTGTAGGCCGTCGGGTTCTTGCGGTAATAGTCCTGATGATACGCCTCGGCCGGATAGAATTTGGCCGCCGGCAGAATCTCCGTGACGATCCGGCCCGATAGCTTGCCCGACTTCTCCAGCGCGGCCTTCGAGGCTTCGGCCTGCGCGCGGTGGCTCTCGTCGGCCACGAAGATCGCGGCGCGGTATTGCGGGCCCTTGTCGCAGAACTGCCCGCTCGCATCGAGCGGATCGACGTTGTGCCAGAACACGTCGAGCAATTTCTCGTAGCTTACGCGCGCCGGGTCATATTCGACTTGCAGTGCCTCGTAGTGGCCGGTGCGGCCGGCCGAGACCTGCTCGTAGGTGGGATCGATCTTCGTGCCCCCGGTGTAGCCGGAGGTCGTTGCCAGGACGCCGTCGACCTTGTCGAACGGCGGTTCCATGCACCAGAAGCAGCCGCCAGCGAAGATGGCGACCGCGCGGGTCTGGGCCTGTGCGGACGCCAGGGTCGCGCCGATCAGCAGCACCGCGAGGAGGGCGAGCTTTTTCATGCGCCTGTTCCGGTCGGCTTGAAGATCATCGCCACGCCGTTCATGCAATAGCGCAGGCCGGTGGGTTTGGGGCCGTCCTTGAAGACGTGACCGAGATGGCCGCCGCAGCGCCGGCAGTGAACCTCGGTCTGGGTCATGAACAGGAACCCCGACTCCTGCTTGGTGCCGATCGCATTGTCGAGCGGCTGCCAGAAGCTCGGCCAGCCGGTGCCGCTGTCGTACTTGGAGGCCGAGGAGAACAGCGCCAGGTCGCAGCCGGCGCAGCAGAAAGTGCCGGCGCGTTTCTCGCGGTCGAGCGGACTGGTGCCGGCGCGCTCGGTGCTGGCCTTCCGCAGGACGGCATATTGTTCCGGCGTCAGCAGGCGCCGCCATTCGGCATCGCTGCGCGTGATCTCGAAGGCCGCGGCTTGTGCGTGCGCGGCTTTGGCGCCGAAACCGAAGGCCATGAGGGTGGTGCTCCCCAGGAGGAAATGTCGTCGATTGATCGGCTTCATGATGTTGCTCATAGCGCCGCGCGCGGGCCGGAAGTAAGGCGATCCACCATCACCGATGGTCACTTTGTCGTGCGGCCGCCGTGCTCCGAGGCTAAACTCGCCATCATGAAACTCAAGGATCAGGTCGCCATCGTCACCGGCGGCGCCTCGGGCATCGGCGCCGCTTCGGCCCGCCTGTTCGCCGCGGAAGGCGCGAAGGTGGCGCTGGTCGATCTCGACGAAGCAGGGCTGGGCCAGGTCGCGGCCGACATCGAAGGCAGGGGCGGCACGGCGATGACCATTGCCGCCGACGTCAGCCGGGACGATCAGGCGCGTGACGGCGTGGCCCGGGTCATGGAGAAGTGGGGCCGCATCGACGTGCTGCTGACGGCGGCAGGCGCCTCGACCGGCGGCACCGTCGACACGATCGAGGAGGCAGCGTGGGACCGCACCTTCGCGATCAACGTCAAGGGTACCTATCTCTGGATCCACTACGCCATCGCCCCGATGATCGCCGCCGGGTCGGGCGCCATCGTCACCATCGGCTCGCAGCTCGCGCAGTCGAGTCCGGGCAAGAACGCGGCCTACATCGCTTCCAAGGGTGCCATCGCGTCCTTCACCAAGACCATGGCGGTCGACCACGCGGCCCAGGGCATTCGCGTCAATGCGCTGATGCCGGGCGTCATTGATACGCCGATGCCGGCCAAGTCGCTGACACGCTACGCCGATCCCGAGGCGATGCGGACCTTCTGGAAGCATCGCCATCCCATGGGCCGCATCGGCCAGCCGGAGGAGGTGGCCAAGGCGGCGCTGTTCCTTGCCTGCGATGACTCATCCTTCGTCACCGGCACGCTGCTGTTCGTCGACGGCGGCTGGACGGCGCACTGATGGCCAAGAAACTCACCGAGTCCCAGATCGCGGCCTACGAGCACGACGGCTACATCTGTCCGGTGGATGCGTTTTCGACCCAGCAGGCCACGGAGTGGCGCAGCCAGCTCGAGTCGTTCGAGCGCGCCGAGGGCCAGAAGATGACGCGCGGCCACAACTTCAAGCCGCACCTGCTCTTTCCCTGGGTCGACGAGATCGTGCATTCGCCGGAGGTGCTCGACGCTGTCGAGGACCTGATCGGACCGGACATCCGGCTGTTCCATCTTACGGTATGGCCCAAGGACGCGCATTCCGGCGCCTACGTGAGCTGGCATCAGGACGCGACCTACTTTGCCCTCGATCCGATCTGCCACGTCACGGCCTGGGTGGCATTGACCGATGCGCCGGTCGAGGCGGGCTGCATGGAAGTCGTGCCGGGATCGCACAAGTTGGGCCAATTGCGCCACGCCGAGATGCAGGATCCGGAGAATCTGCTGTCGCGTGGTCAAGCGTTGGCGGTCGACGTCGATCGCACGAAGACCGCGTTCATGCCGGTCAAGGCGGGCCAGTTCTCGCTGCACCACACGCACCTCGTGCACAATTCGCGGCCCAATAAGTCCAACGACCGGCGCATCGGCCTCGGCATCAGCTACATCCCGACCCACGCGCGGTGCACGGCTGCCAACCGCGTGACGGCAATGCTGGTGCGCGGCCGGGACAATTATGGGCATTTCGACGAGGAGCGCCGGCCTGAAGCCAACGCCGGTCCGGAGGAGCGAGCGTTCCATGCGCGCGCTGTCGCCACGTTCCGCGACATGAATGCCAGCCTGAACAGGAAGAGTGCCTGATGCATACGATCCGCATGCCGTATCACGACCGCTATCCCTATTCACCGATCACCGAGCGCAAGGATTACTCCTGGCCCGAGGGCAAGCGGCTGGCCGTCTATCTCGGTCTCAACATCGAGCATTTCGCTTACGGTGCAGGTGAGGGGCACCTGCTGACGGTGGCCAATCCGCCGCCCGATCCGCGCACCTTCGCCTGGCGCGATTATGGGAACCGGGTCGGCGTGTGGCGCTGCCTCGAATTGTTCGACGAGCTCAACCTGCCGGCCTCGCACCTCATTAATACGACCGTGTTCGAATATGCGCCGCAGATCGTCGATGCCTTGAAGGCTCGCGGTGACGAATTCGTCGGCCACGGCCGCACCAACGCCGAACGTCACGGCAGCATGTGGGAAGCCGACGAGAAGCGTTTTCTCGAGGAGGTTCGCGACGCCATCGAGAAGGCATCGGGCAAGCGCCCGCGTGGCTGGATGGCGCCGTGGATGGCCTCGACGCGCTGGACACCGGATCTCCTGAAGGAAGTAGGCTTCGACTTCCTGATGGATTGGCCGAACGACGACCAGCCCATCTGGATGAAGACGCGATCGGGTCCGCTGATGAGCGTGCCCTATCCGATCGAGGTGAACGACAGCCCGCAGATCCTGGTACGCCACCATTCGGGCGACGAGTTCCGAGACATGATCATCGGCCAGTTCGAGGAACTTCTCCGCCAGTCGGCCAAGCAGCCGCTGGTCTGCGGCATCGCGCTTCACACCATGATCGTGGGTCAGCCCTATCGCCTGAGGGCGTTGCGCGAGGCGCTGACCCACATCGCCAAGCACCCGCAGAAAGACAAGGTGTGGTTCACGCGGCCATCCGACATCTACGATCATTGCGCGGCATTGCCCAAGGGCACGATGGTGCCGCCGACGGCCTAGACCCAGCAGGAGGAAATCATGGCGATCGAGATTGTCGAACTCCACCATCCCGGCTATCGCATCGACGAGACGCTTCTGGACACCACGGTGGATTTTTACACCGACGTCCTCGGGCTCGAGCGCGACAAGAGCCGTCCGACCATTCCCGGCATTCCGGGGGCCTGGATCAACGTCGGCGAGGTCGGCCAATTGCACCTGATCGGCGGCGCGCAGCCATCACCCGTCGCCAAGGGGCCGGGCGAGGACCCGACCCGGCCGCACGTTGCCTTCGCGGTGGCCGATATTCTCGCGGCCAAGAAGGAACTCGATCGCATGGGCGTGAAGTACTGGCAGATCGAGGGCCTCACTAGTCCCGACGCGCTGCAGGTCTTCATGAACGATCCCTGCGGCAACATGGTGGAACTGCACCAGATCGACAAATGCAATTGCCGCGCGAGCAATCGGGCGAAGGCCTAGGTTGACGACCGGCGCCGAGATCGCGACCTGGCTGGCCGATGCGGGCCTGCGCAACCTGCCGATCGAGGAGATGGTCGATGGTGTCGCGCGCCGGCTGAACCAGGCTGGCGTGCCGGTCGCGCGCATCTTCGTGGGTACCAACACGCTGCATCCGCTGATCCGTGCGCGCAGCATGATCTGGGACCGCGCCACCGGGCCCAGCACGCATTTCGAGTTCCCGCACGGCCAGATCGATGCGGAGGTGGTGCGTCAGAGCCCGTTCAACTCGATGCTGCGGGGCGGCATCTCCGAACGGCGCCACGACCTTGCGCGGACTCCGGCCGAGGACGAACTCCCGGTGTTCGCCGAGCTGCGTGCGGCCGGCATGACCGACTGGCTGGGCCGCGTCTTTCCCTTCGGCGAGCTGGCGCCGCACGTCGGCGGACCGTCGGGACCGGAGCGCGCCGGCGAGCTGTGGCTGGTCTGCTCCTTCTCCACGGACCGGCAGGGCGGCTACACCGAGTCCGATTTCGCCACGCTTGCCGCCCTGGCGCCGCTGTTCGCGCTGGCGGCCAAGGCCACGATGCTTCGCACCGTCGGCGAGGGGTTGCTCGCCACCTATCTCGGGGCCGATCCCGCCGCCCGCGTCCTGGCGGGCACGGTGCTGCGCGGAGAGCCGCAGAGCGTGGAAGCGGTGCTGTTCTACGCCGACCTGCGCGGCTTCACGCCGTTCGCCGACACCTTGTCCGGCCGCGAGCTGTTCGTGCTGCTCGATGAGTGCTTCGCCTGCATGGTGCGGCCGGTCAATCGGCATGGCGGCGAGGTCCTGAAGTTCCTAGGCGACGGATTGCTCGCGATCTTTCGCATCGAAGGGCACGCCGACGAGCGGCGTCGCGCCGAAATCTGCGCCGCCGCCCTCACCGCAGCCAGCGAGGCGCTCGACCTGATGGAAATGCTCTCGACCGAACGCACCGGGGCGGGCAAGTCGACCCCGGGCCTCGACATCGCGCTCCACATCGGCACGGTCCAATATGGCAACGTCGGCACCGATGCGCGGCTCGATTTCACGGTGATCGGCCCGGCCGTCAACGAGGCGGCGCGTATCGAAGTCCTGTGCAAGGAACTGGGCCAGGATCTCCTGGTCTCTCAGGCCTTCGCGGTAGCGGCGACCGGCAGCCGGGCGCATCTGGTCTCGCTCGGTCGCCATCGCCTGCGCGGCGTGCGCGAGGACACTGAACTGTTCGCGCTCGCCTGACCGTTAGCCGGCGTAGACCGCTTTTTCGAACTCGTAGAACAGCGGCAGCGACTTGGTGTCGGCGAAGGGCAGGATCTGGGTCACGTAGACGCCGCCCAGGCCCTTCTTCTGGTCGATCCAGTAGTAGGTGTTGGCGAGGCCGGCCCACGCCAGCGCGCCGGCCGAGCGTCCTGTCGGCGCCTGGGCATTGTTGATCATGAATGAGAGCCCCCATTGCTTGTCGATGCCGGGGAAGAATTCGGCGTCGTTCGACAGCGGCGGCATCACGGTCTTGAGCAGCGTGACCTTGGTCTCGCCCATGGCGTTCTTCGACATCAGGGCCGCCGTCTCGGGCTTCAGCACGGCCCGGCCGCGATCCGACCGGCCCTCGTTCAGCATCATGCGCACGAACTTGAGATAGTCGCCGGCGGTGGAATAGAGGCCGCCGCCGCCCATCTCGAACTCGGGCTGCTGCGGCAATTCGAGCGCCAGGTCCGGTGCCAGCGCGCCGTCGGGACCGCGATGGTGGATCTTGGCCAGCCGCGCGCGCATCGTCGGCGTGATGAAGAAGCCCGTGCTGTCCATGCCGAGCGGCCCCAGCAGTTCGTCGCGGAAATACTGGCCGAGCGTCTTGCCGCTCGCCGCCTCGACCATCTTGCCGGCCCAGTCGATGTTGATGCCATAGTCCCAGCGTTCGCCGGGATCGAACAGCAGCGGCGTGGTCAGCGCCTTGTTCTCGCAGCCGGTGATGCCGGGCACGCCCATCGCCTCCTGGTACTTGCCGATGTCGGCGTTCCAGATCTCGTAGGAGAAGCCGGCGGTGTGGGTGAGCAGATGGCGCAGCGTGATGTCGCGCCTGGGCTTGCGGGTCCTGGGCTTGCCGGCCGCGTCGAAGCCCTCCAGCACGCCGACCTCGCCGAGATAGGGGATCGTGGCCTTGGCCGGCGCGTCGAGCGAGAGCTTGCCGCGCTCGACCTGCTGCATGGCGGCGGCGCCCGTGATCGCCTTGGTCATCGAGGCGATCCACGCCACGGTGTCGGGCGTCATGTCGGCGGCTTCGCCCAGCACGCGCTTGCCGAAGCCGGCCTCGTAGGTCTGGCCCTTGGCGTCGGTCGCGACCGCCACGACGCCGGGCACATCGCCCCTGCTCACGGCCTCCTTCAGGACCTTGTCCGCCTGGACTTTCATGGTGCGCTCCTCCGGTTTCAATTCCCGTAGAGATAGTTCGGCAGCCACAGAGTCATGCCCGGCCACGCGTACATGATCACCATGCACAGGATGACGATCAGCATGTACGGCATCATGCCGGCGAAGATCTGGTTCAGCGTGACATGCGGTGGCGAGACGCCCTTCAGGTAGAAGGCCGACATGGCGACCGGCGGCGACAGGAATGCGGCCTGCAGGTTCACGAAGACCAGCGTGCCCCACAGGATCGGGTCTATGTTGAAGTGCCGCAGCATGGGCAGGAAGATCGGCACGAAGATGATGATGATCTCCGTCCATTCCAGCGGCCAGCCGAGCAGGAAGATGATGGCCTGCGACAGGATCATGAACTGCACCGGGCTCATGTCGAGCGACAGCACCCAGTGTTCGAGCAGCGCCTGGCCGCCCAGGATGGCGAACACGGCGGAGAACAGCGCCGAGCCCACGAACAGCCAGCACACCATGGCGGTGGTCTTGGCGGTCAGGAACACCGCCTCCTTGGTCCGCTGCCAGTCGAGGGTGCGGGCATGGAAGGCCAGCACGAAGGCGCCGGCGGCGCCGACCGCCGCCGATTCCGTGGCCGTGGTGATGCCGAACAGGATGACCGCCAGCACGATGACGGTGAGGATACCGAGCGGCATCACCGATGCCGTGAGGAGCTTCAGCACCACGAAGCGCGCGGCATCCATGCGCCAGTAGTAACGCACCAGCATCAGCGCCAAGAGGGCGGCGCAGATCCAGAAGTAGAGGTAGAAATCGGACGGCGGCCC
>Ga0194051_1000809_pt1 | contig 17504 bp, 14 predicted proteins | sample SepL2320m_MetaG_FD_161275 | JGI IMG/M metagenome (GOLD analysis project Ga0194051, IMG submission 161275) | Anoxic zone freshwater microbial communities from boreal shield lake in IISD Experimental Lakes Area, Ontario, Canada - Sep2016-L239-20m | ecosystem: Environmental > Aquatic > Freshwater >... | reverse complement strand
GCGTGATCGCCAACGACATCCCGACCTCCTCAACGACACTGTCGCTTCAAAGAATCGAGCCCCGACCTCCAGCGCAAATCACATAAGAGTCATCGGTTCAGACGGTTGGTATCAGACATACCTGTTCAACATCGACGGCGAGAACAACCTGCTGCGCATCCTGCGCCGCAGCGATGGCCAGGTGGTCGGCGGCTTTGGCCGCTCCGGCCGCCAGGCCGGCAACTTCCACTGGGTCCACAGCATCGCCGTCGATTCCAAGGGCAATATCTACACGGGCGAAGTCGACAACGGAAAGCGCGTGCAGAAATTCAAGCCAACCAACGGCGCACCGCAGTGAGTTAGCCGAGCCGCCGACGATAGAGCGCGATCAGCCGCTCCCAGTGGCGCTCGGCGGCCGGCTTGTCGTAGCACCAGCGTTGCGGGAAGGCGAAGCCGTGGTGGACGCCCATCTGGATTTCCAGCTCGCCCGCATTACCTGACTTGTCGAACAGCTCCTTCAGCTTCTTGACCATATCCGGCGGCGCCAGCTCGTCGTGCTCGGCGCAGGAGATGTAGAGTTCGCCTTTCGCCTCGCCGAGATTGAGGTGTGGGCTCTCGACCGCGTCGCTCACGAGCCAGGTGCCGTAGAAAGAAGCAGCGGCGGCAACCCGGTCGGGGTAACGCGCGGCGGCGGCTAGTGAATAAGGTCCACTCATGCAATAGCCGTGGGTCCCCACCGGCCCCTTCTTCGCAGCTTTCTGTCGGTCGGCGAACGCAATCATCGTGGCGACATCGTCCATCACCGGCGGAATGGTCATCTTGGTGCGCACGGCGCGCATCCGCCCGTGTTCTTCGCTGCCATGCTTCAGCACGTCGGGTCCGTATTTCGTATCGCGGCCCGCGCGATAATAGAGATTCGGCAACATCACGTAATAGCCCGATGTCGCGAGCCGGCGCGCCATGTCGTGCAATTCTTCGCGGATGCCGGGCGCATCCATCAGCAACAGCACCGGCGGATACGGCCCGCCGCGTTCCGGGTGGCAGATGAAGGTCTCCATCGCACCGTCCTTGGTCGCGATATCGAGAGTCTGTTCGAGCATTTGGGTGATTCCTCCTATTTGCAGCATGCCAGCACCTTGCTAGGCTTCACACAACAAGAAAGCCTAGGGAGCGAAATGATGAAGCGTCTTATGTTCTGCGGCGCGGCGCTGGCTGTCGCGGCGTGGGCGGCACCTGCGTCGGCCCAACAAATGACCGACGGCGTGGTGAAGCTGGGTGTCCTCACCGACATGTCGAGCCTCTACGCCGACATCAACGGTCCTGGCGCCGTCATCGCCGTGCAGATGGCGATCGAGGATTTCGGCGGCACCATCGGCGGCAAGAAAATCGAGATGGTCCAAGCCGACGTTCAGAACAAGGCCGACGTCGCCGCTACAATCGCCGGCCGCTGGTTCGACACCGAGCAGGTCGACGTGATCCTGGGTGCCGGCGCGTCGTCCTCGTCGATCGCTACGTCGCGCGTGGCCGGTGACAAGAAGAAGATCTATATCGCGCCCGATCCGGCGTCGTCGGACATCACGGGCAAGCTCTGCAACGCCTACACCGTTCACTGGGTCTACGACACTTTCGCGCTGGCCAACGGCACCGGCTCGGCGGTCGTGAAGGCCGGCGGCGACAGCTGGTTCTTCCTCACCGCCGACTATGCCTTCGGCTACGCCCTGCAGCGCGACGTCGCCGCTGTCGTGACCAAGGCCGGCGGCAAGGTGGTGGGCGAGGTGCGCCATCCCATCAATACCAACGACTTCTCGTCGTTCCTGCTGCAGGCCCAGGCCTCGAAAGCCAAGGTCATTGGGCTCGCCAATGCCGGAGGCGACACCATCAACTCGATCAAGCAGGCGTCCGAGTTCGGCATCGTCAAGGGCGGCCAGAAGCTTGCCGGCCTGCTCGTGTTCGTGTCCGACGTGCATTCACTCGGGCTGGAACGCGCCCAGGGGCTGAACCTCACAGAAGCCTTCTACTGGGACCTCAACGACAAGACCCGTGCCTTCGCCAAGCGCTTCGCCGCCAAGCACAACGGCAAGATGCCGACCAGTGTGCAGGCCGGCTTCTATTCCGGCGCCTTGCAATATCTGAACGCCGTGAAGGCCGCCAACACCGACAACAGCGACGCTGTGATGGCCAAGCTCAAGGAGATCAAGTGGGACGACCCGGTCTTCGGCCAGAGCTACATTCGCGCTGACGGCCGCAAGATGCACGACATGTACCTGTTCGAGGTCAAGAAGCCGTCGGAGTCCAAGGGTCCATGGGACTACTACAAGCTGGTCTCGAAGATGTCCGCCGAAGAGGCGTTCCGTCCGATGGACCAGGGCGAGTGTCCGCTGGTGAAGAAGAACTGAGCCGAATCGAGAGGACCGCAATATGGCCGATCAATCCAACATCTATGTGGGCGTCGCCGGCTATTTCGGGAAACCCGACCATCCCGGCCGCGTCGGTGTCTTCCGCCGCGGCACTGGGGGCGGTGACTGGCAGCATGTGCTGGGCACCGTCCAGACCTACACGATCTTCGTCCATCCGACCGATCCGACGATCGTCTTTGCCGGCACCAAGGATGGCGTGTGGCGCAGCACAGATTCAGGCGCCACCTTCCGGCGAACGGAATTCCCCGACGCCAACAAGGAAGTCTGGTCCTTCATGGTCGATTCGCGCGATCCCAAGCGGATCTTTGCCGGGGCCTCGCCGATCGACGTCTTTCGCAGCGATGACGGCGGCACGAGCTGGCGTAAGCTGCCCAATCCAGGCATGGCCACCCACTGCAAGGGCCCCTTCGCTTCGCGGGTGATGCGCCTGGTCCAGCACCCGAAGCGGCCTGACGAGATCTATGCCGCGCTCGAGATCAACGGCGTCATGCGCAGCACCGATTCAGGCGAAACATGGTCCGATTGCAGCGCCGGCCTGATCAAGCTCGCCGAGTTGCCCCATCTCCAGAGCAAGATCGTGAGCGACACTACGGCTGAGGGCATGCTCGACAGCCATGCCGTCACCATCAATCCGGCCGACCCCGATGCGGTGATTGCGGCGATGCGCATGGGCCTCTTCCGCAGCGTCGACCAGGGCCGCACCTGGCAGGATATGGAGGTCGGCCGCTTCTCGCCCACCACCTACGGCCGCGACATCAAGGTTTCGGCTGTCGAACCCAACACGCTCTATTCGGCGCTGAGCGTCGCGGCTTCCAGCCACGATGGCGGACTCTATCGCAGCGGCGACGGCGGCCAGAGTTGGAAGCGCTTCGACAAGGTTCAGGTCCACGGCACCATCATGTCGATCGGCCTGCATCCCCGCGACGCAGCGCAGGTCTACATTGGCGCCCGCTACGACGGTGAGGTGTTCGGCACCCAGGATGCCGGCAAGACGTGGCAGGCCATGCCACTGCCGGGAGAAGTCCAGCACATCTATTCGGTTACCTGCGGCTAACGGGCTAGGGGCTTAAACACAAAAAAGGCGGCCTTGCGGCCGCCTTTTCTATGACTGGGGACCGGCGGTATGCCGGTCCCCGTCAAGTCTGATCGCTTAGTACGGCGCCGTGTACGGCTGGCCGGGCCAACGATAGCCAGGAGCCGGCAGCGGCAGCTTGTTCTCGATATGGGCCTTCTCGAGCGTCAGGATACCAGGCTCGTAGTTGCCCGCCTCGCACTGGGCCATAGCTGCGGCCGTGATGGTATCGACCTGCGAGGTGCGGAACTGGCGCCACTTGTCGCTCAGCGCCTTACAGTAGGCCGCCGGATCACGGAAGATCGCGGGGATGGCAGCGCCATCCATCACGATCTCGACACGACGGTTCTGCGGCTCGCGCACGCCATCGGCCGTCTTGACGAGCAGGCCAGATTCGCCACGACCAACGGTGGTGATCGAAGCTGCCGGCACGCCTGCCTTAACCAGGGCATCCTTGACCGTGTTCGCACGACGCAGCGAGAGCGCCATGTTGTAGGTCTCAGAGCCAGACGTATCGGTATGACCGGTCGCCGTGACGCGAGCAGCACCACGGGTCTTGTAGGCGGCAGCCGCCTGCTGGATCGTGGTCATCGCCTGGGCCGACAGGTTGGAGCGGTCCCAATCGAAGAACACCATGAAAGAAGGTGCAGGCGGCGGCGGCGGCGGAGCTGCTGCCGGCGGCGGCGGCTCGTCGCATGCGCCCAACAACAGCGCTGCGGCGATAACGGCGAACAGTGACTTCAACATAGAGATCATCCCCCCATAAAAAAGCTAGTAGCACTGGCCATGATGGAACACTCCGGGGAAAACGTAAAGCTACGTTTCACATTCCTAGGGTGCCTATTGGCAGCTGCGCTTTCAGAATTGGCGTCCCCAGCGGGATTCGAACCCGCGTCGCCGCCGTGAAAGGGCGGTGTCCTAGGCCTCTAGACGATGGGGACGAAGCCAAAAGCGCGGCTGCATGTAGCGGTTGGAGGCCCCGAAATCAAGCAAGCACCGCCCCGGCGCCGGCCGCGGCATCGTCGATTTGAAGGCGGACTGTTTCACGCCCTCCGAAACGATCGATACGAAGCGCTCCAGCGACGTGAAGGACCGGTCGCGCCGGGTCCAGAAGGGCCGGTCCGAGGGCCGTCTGGTTGGCCCGGAAGGCAATCGCGTCGACCCGGCCGCGTTCCGCCCCGATCAGGGTGCAGCGCACATGCCCCTCGCCCACCGTCTGGGCGTAACTTACCCGGGCATTTGTGAGAACGAATCGCGGCAAGGCGTTGCCAGCACCGAACGGCCCCACACGCTCGATCATATCCACCAGTTCCCGGCTCGCAGCCCCCGGCGACAGGGCCGCATCGATACCGAGCTCCCGTACCGGCGGCGCCGCGCCGAGCTGCGGGGCAATGCGCTCGTCGAGAAAGCGCGTCAGACCGGGCAGCGCGTCTCGTGTCACCGTCAGGCCCGCCGCCATGGCATGGCCCCCGCCGTTCACGAGCAAACCGGCCTGGCGGGCTGCGATGACTGCCGCCCCCAGGTCGACGCCACGCACGGAGCGGCCCGAGCCCTTGCCGAGATCGCCGTCGAGCCCAATCACGAAGGCCGGACGGCCATAGCGTTCGACCAGCCGGCTGGCGACGATGCCGATGACGCCGACATGCCAGCCCTCGCTTTCGACCACGAGGGCCGCAGGCATGCCTCCACGGTCCGGGCCGTAGAGCCCTTCGACCCGCGAAATCGCCTGATCGAGCACGTCGCGTTCGATGGCGCGCCGCTCGGCATTGAACTCGTCCAATCGGAGTGCCAGGGCGCCGACTTCGTGTGGGTCGTCGCTCGATAGCAGTCGTGCGCCGAGATCGGCCTGGCCGACGCGACCGCCGGCATTGACCCGGGGTCCGAGCAGGAAGCCCAGGTGGTAGGCGCCGGGCGCCTCCTTGAGGCGGGCAACGTCGGCGAGAGCCGCGAGGCCGATATTGCGCCGTTCGGCCATGACCTTGAGGCCCTGGCGAACCAACGCCCGGTTGACACCCGTAAGCGGGACGACATCGCACACCGTGCCGAGCGCCACGAGGTCGAGCCATTGGCGCAGATCGGGCTCGGAGCGGCCCGCCGACGCGTACCAGCCGGCTTCGCGCAGCTTCCGGTTGACGCCGATGGCCAACAGGAAGGCCACACCCACCGCCGCCATTTGCTTGTGCGGGCTCTCGTCGTCGATCCGATTGGGATCGACCACGGCCACGGCATCGGGCAGCGAGATCTCGGCCATGTGGTGGTCGATGACGATGGTATCGAGCCCTGCCCGCCTGGCCTCGGCCAGCGGCTCGAAGGCGGTCACACCACAATCGACGGTGACGACGACCGCTGCGCCCTCGGCCTTCAGCTTCAGGAGCGCGGCAGTATTGGGGCCATAGCCTTCCTTGCGGCGGTCGGGAATGTAGACGCCGATATTGCCGCCGACGGCGCGGAAGAAGCGCAGCAGCAATGCCGAGGAGGTTGCGCCATCAACGTCGTAATCACCGAACACGACGATGCGCTCGCCGCCCTGTACGGCATGCGCCAGCCGCGCGACGGCGACGTCCATGTCCTTGAGATGCGACGGATCGGGCAGGAAGCGACGCAGCGTAGGGTCGAGAAAGTCCGGTACCGCGTCGAGATCGACATCGCGCGCCGCCAGCAACCGCGCCACCGGCTCGGGCAGTCCATGACGCTGTGCGATGGCAAGTGCCGTGCGCTCATCGGCCAGGCGCGCCGCCCAGCGTCGTCCGGTCAGTGACCGCTCGACGCCGAGGAATGCCGCGCGTTCGGCCCTGGAATTATCGGACATGCCTGCACCTTAACCCAAAGTGCTGTGGACGACTTGGCAGACGCCGCCTGCTAACATTCATGCAGGGGCTTTGGGGGAACGGAATGACGAGAATCCTGGTCGCTGCGCTGCTGGTCGCCGCCGCATTTGCAACGTCTGCAGCCGCGCAAAGCAGCCTGGACTGGATCACCGGCTTTCAGCGCGAGCAGATGCAAGTCAAAGCCTGGCCGGAGGGCCGCAAGGTCGCAATCTGCTTCGTTTTCTACGTGGAAGTGTGGGGCAAGGGCAACGGCCCGAACTTCCGGCCCGACATGGTCGACCGCAAGCCCGACGTCGTCGACGAATCCTTCCGCCAGTACGCCATCGAATGGGGTGTGCCGAGGATCGGCCGCTTGTTCAAGGAACAGGGCGCGCCACTCAGCATCGCGCTCAACGCGCAATTCCCCGAACAGCATCCCGAGATCTGGAAGCAGTTCCGCGCCCTGGTGCCCAAGGCGCCGATCGTGGCACACGGCATCAACAACTCGACCGACCAGTTGCCGCTCGACAAGGGCATCGAAGCGCAGATGGCCTATGTGCGCCGCACGCTCGACATGATCCAGAAAAGCACGGGGATACGTCCGACCGGCTGGTCGAGCCCCAGCGTCTATCCCAACGTAGAAACCTTTCCCGCAACGGCGGCCGAAGGCATCAAGTACACGCTCGACAGCATGGACTCCGACGTGCTGTCGCGGCTCGTCACGCCCTTGGGCAAGCTGATCATGGTCCCCTACCCGGCCGTCACCGTTGACATGGGCCACTATCTCTCGCGCTTCAAGGAGCCACTCGACCTGGAGCGCTTCTGGATCGACTACATCTCCGAGCTGGCGCGCGAGGCGGAAAAGAACCCTGGCCGTCCCGCCACCGTCGTGGCGATCGGCATCCATCCGTTCGTCGTCGGCACGCCCGCCGGCGCCGCTTCGCTGCGACGCGTACTCGACGTCATCAAGAAGCAGAAGCTCGTCTGGATCACCGACGTCGAGGCCGTCGTCACAGCAGCCAGCGAGAAACCCTAGGCCCAGCTCGGCAGGCCGGTCTTGATCGAGAAATTATGGTGCGCCGAGATCCAGCGTACGGTGCCGGTCTTCGAACGCATCACGATCGAATGGGTCTCGGCGCCGTTGTGGAAGCGGCGCACGCCCTTCAGCATCGATCCCGACGTGACGCCTGTCGCGGCGAACATGACGTCGCCCTTGGCCATGTCCGTCATCGAATACTTGCGGTTGAGGTCGGTGATGCCCCACTTGCGCGCCCGCGCCTTCTCGTCGTCGTTGCGGAACAGCAGCCGGCCTTGGATCTGGCCGCCAATGGCGCGCAGAGCCGCCGCCGCCAGCACGCCTTCCGGCGCCCCGCCCGAGCCCATGTAGATATCGATGCCCGAATCGCCGGTCGAGGTCGCGATCACGCCCGAGACGTCGCCATCGCCGATCAGCATGATGCGGGCACCCGCCTCACGGACCTTGGTGATCAGCTCGGCGTGACGCGGCCGATCGAGGATGCAGACGACAAGGTCGGCGATCTCGACCTTCTTCGCCTTGGCGAGATCGGCTAGGTTCTGCTTCGGTGTCTTGTCGAGGTCGACGACACCGTCGGGCAACCCGCCGCCGACGGCGATCTTGTCCATGTAGACGTCAGGCGCGTTCAGGAAGCCGCCATGCTCGGCCATCGCCATGACGGCGAGCGCGTTCGGCAACCCTTTGGCAGTGATGGTGGTGCCTTCCAGCGGATCGAGCGCAATGTCGATCTTGGGTCCGCCGGCGCCCACCTTCTCGCCGATATAGAGCATCGGCGCCTCGTCGCGCTCGCCCTCGCCGATCACCACCGTCCCGTCGATCGACAGCGCGTTGAGCGACGTGCGCATGGCATCGACCGCCGCCTGGTCGGCCATCTTCTCGTCGCCGCGCCCCATCAGCTTGGAGGCCGCGAGCGCGGCCGCTTCGGTGACGCGGACCGCTTCCAGCGCCAGATTGCGGTCCATCTTCCCTTCGTCCGACATCGCTTCCTCCGTGTGGCGTCTAAAGCGCCTTCCTAGAATGCCTCGATCCTGATCAGGCAGGGCTCCTCGGCCACCGCCTTCAGCTTGGCGATATGCGCCAGAGCGCGCCGCATAGCCGCCTCTTCCGTCGCGTGCGTCGTCAGCACTACCGGCACTTCACCCGACTCCGAGCGGCCGCGCTGCAGCATCGATTCCAGCGAGATGCGTTCCTTGGCAAGCGCCCCCGATACGGCCGAGATCACGCCGGGCCGGTCCTGCACCATCAGACGCATGTAATAGGCACCGACATGGCGGTCCATCGGCGAGGCCGGCCTGTCCGCCAAACGGTCGGCCGGGACCACGAAGGCCGGCATATGACGGCCGCGCGCGACGTCGACAAGGTCGGCCACCACCGCCGAAGCGGTTGGCCCCTGCCCCGCACCGCGGCCCTGGAACATCGTGGTGCCAACGAAGTCGCCATCGATCACGACGGCATTGAACACGCCCTCGATGTGCGCGATCGGTGTGGCGAGCGGCACCATGCACGGATGCACCCGTTGCTCGATGCCGTATTTCGTCTCGCGCGCCAGTCCCAGCAGCTTGATGCGATAACCCAGTTCCTCGGCGAACTGGATGTCCATCGACGTCACGCGCCGGATGCCTTCGACGTGGATGCCGCCGAAATTGACCCGCGCGCCGAAGGCCGCGCCGGTCAGCACCGCGAGCTTGTGCGCGGCATCGATGCCGTCGACGTCGAAGCTCGGATCGGCCTCGGCATAGCCTGCGGCCTGGGCTTCGGCCAGCACGACATCGAAATCGCGCCCGGTCTCGCGCATCGTCGTCAGGATATAATTGCAGGTGCCGTTGAGGATGCCATAGAGGCGTTGCACGCGATTGCCGACCAGGCCTTCGCGCAGCGCCTTGATGATCGGGATGCCGCCCGCGACGGCGGCCTCGAACGCGAGAATGCGGTCCTTCTTTTCGGCTTGCGCCGCGATCTCGGCGCCGTGCAGTGCCAGCAGCGCCTTGTTGGCGGTGACGACGTGCTTGCCGGAAGTGAGCGACTTCTGCACCAGCCGGCGGGCGATACCGCCGCTGCCACCGATCAATTCGACGACGACGTCGATATCGGAGGCCGTGGCCAGCGCCAGCGGATCCTTCTCCCAGCGAACGCCGGCGAGATCGATATCGCGCTTCTTGGAGCGTGAGCGGGCGCTGACCGCGACCAGCTTCAGCGGGCGTCCGCCGCGCAATGCCAGCAGTCGGCCGTGTTCGGCCAGCAGCTTGACCACGCCAGCGCCGACCGTGCCGAGACCGGCGATGCCAATTCTGAGAGGTGTTTTCATGGGCGCCTGATACGACAGGATGTGGCTAGGCGCGAGCCTTGATCGGCGTGATGTTGTCCCCAACGCCACGCAGGTAAAGGTCGATCGAGCGTGCCGGATCGGCCATCACCTGGCGGATATTGCGGACGGCCTGGCGGATGCGGTGCTTGTTCTCGACGAGCGCAATACGCACATGGGCGTCACCATGCTCGCCGAAACCGATGCCCGGAGAGACCGCGACGTTTGCCTGGGTCAGCAGCAGCTTGGAGAAAGCCAGCGATCCCAGCTCCGCGAATTCCTTGGGGATCGGTGCCCAGGCGAACATGCTGGCCGACGGCGCCGGCAGGTTCCAGCCCGCCGCGAGCAGGCCTTCCATCAGCACGTCACGACGTTCCTTGTAAGTGTTGCGCGCCTCGGCAACGCAATCCTGTGGGCCATTCAGCGCCGCCGTCGCCGCGACCTGGATCGGCGTGAAGGCGCCGTAGTCGAGATACGACTTGATACGTGTCAGCGCCGTGATCAGCGTCTTGTTGCCGGCGGCGAAGCCGATGCGCCAGCCTGCCATCGAGTAGGTCTTGCTCATCGAGGTGAATTCAATGGCGATGTCGCGCGCGCCCGGGACCTGCAGCACCGAGGGGGGCGGCACGCCGTCGAAATAGATTTCGGCGTAGGCGAGGTCCGACAGGATCCAGATGCCCTGACGTTTGCAGAAATCGACGATCGCACCATAGAAATCGAGATCGACGACCTGGGCCGTCGGGTTCGACGGATAGTTCAGCACCAGCGCCAGCGGCTTGGGCACCGCATGCTGCACGGCGCGCTCGAGCGCCGGCAGGAATTCGGCCAGTGAGGTGCTGCCGGGCACCGGAATATGGCGCACCGCGCCGCCGGCGATGATGAAGCCGTAGGGATGGATCGGGTAGCTGGGATTGGGCACCAGCACCGTGTCGCCCGGCGAGGTGATGGCCTGCGCGAGATTGGCCAACCCTTCCTTCGAGCCCAGTGTGACGATGATCTCGCTCTCAGGATCGAGGTCGACGTTGAAGCGGCGCGCGTAATAGGCCGCCTGCGCCTTGCGCAGACCGGGGATGCCGCGCGATGCCGAGTAGCCGTGGGCGCGCGGATTGCCGGCGGCCTCGGCGAGCTTGGCCACGATGTGCGGTGCGGTCGGCAAGTCGGGATTGCCCATGCCGAGATCGATCACATCCTGGCCGGCGGCGCGGGCGCTCGCTTTCATGGCGTTCACTTCCGCGAACACATAGGGCGGCAGGCGCTTCAGCCGGTGGAATTCGGAATCGTCCATCGTGTTCTTCCCTGGCAAACTAGAAGTCGATGAAGACTTCGGCACGCCGGTTGGCGGAGATGCCGCGGGCGGTGCTGGTCTGGTAGATCGGCTCGTCGTCGGAGGCGGCCTCGGCGACGATGCGGTCCCTGGGAACGCCGAGCGCACGGAGCTGCTGGGCCACTGCAAGCGCACGACGGCGCGAGACATCGAAGTTGCCACGCTCGAGCTGCGCCGCCGAGGCGCCGTAGGCATCTTGATCGGAATGCGCCACGATCCGGATCGTACCGCCATTGCGGCGCTGGATTTCCGCCACGCGCGCCAACACGTCGTAGTCGTTTCCACCCAGCCCGGACGAGCTGCGCCCGAACTGGATCACGGCGACCTGCATCGGTCCGCCGAAGGGCGGCGACCTGATGTCCTTGAACGGCACCGCGCCCGATTGCGCGGTCGCGATATTGGCCTCGATCGGTGCCGATGGCGGCGGGGCCGGCATGGCCGCGGGCGTCGCCACGACAGGTGGCTCCGCTGGTGTGACGACCACTGGCTTCTGGCGTGGCGGTGACGCCATCGCTTCCGAGGCCTGAGGTTGGCTCGGCGGGGTCCAACCTGGCGGTGGGACGAATGCCTTGCTGGTATCGACCGCTCGAACCGGCGGCATAGCGGCCGGCGGCGGTGAAGCAGCGGCCGTCATGACCGGCGCTGGCGACGATGGCCTGATCGGCGTTGATACGACCGACGTTGATGCGACCGGCGCCGACACAGCCGGGGCCGGCGCGGCAACAGGCGGAGCTACATCCCGCACCATGGGCGTCGGGGATACGTCGGCGACCATCGGTGCCATCGTCTGGTTCGGCGGTGACCAACCCGGCGGCGGGACAAAGGCCCTGTTGGGATCGGCTGGACGTGCCGGCGACGCGACGGCGCGCGGTGCCGGCTCGGCTGCCGTCATGACGACCGGGACGGGCGTCGGTGCAGTGGCTGGCGGCGGTGCCGCCTTTGCGACGACAGGCGCCGCAGTCTGGCCCGGCGGCGTCCAGTCCGCCGGCGGCACGAAGGCCTTGTCGGGATCTCCACGACGCGCGGGAGACGGTGAAATGGCCATGGCCGGAGTAGGCACCAGGCTGACTGGTTGGGCCGCCGCCAAGATGACCGGCGCCGCTGTCGGCGCAGTCACGGGCGAGACCGACGGTGCGGGAGCTTCCGCGGCCGCAGCGACAACCGGTGCTGCCGGCTGCCCCGGCGGCGTCCAGCCTGGCGGTGGCACGAAGGCCTTGCTGGGATCGCCAGAACGTACCGGCCCCGCCGCAACGGTCATGGGCTGTAATGCAGATGGCGGTACGACTGGCTCGGCTGCAGTCACGGCGACCGGCATGGGCGCCGGAACTGGCGCGGGTGCGGCCGACGCAAAGGCAGGTGTCGCAGGCTGACCCGGCGGTGCCCAGCCCGGTGGCGGGACGAACGCCTTGTTGGGATCGGCGGGCCGTGGCGGCGCCACCTCGGCAACGATTGGCGCTGGCGCAGGAATCGGCGCAGCCGGTCCAGCTATCGTCGTCACAGCGGCTGCCGGCGGCGGTGCAGTCGACGTCGCCTCGGGCACGGTGGACCCAGGGGCAGCCGCTGCCGGCTGGCCCGGAGGCGCCCAGCCCGGTGGCGGAACGAACGCCTTACTCGGATCGGCGGGCCGTGGCCGTGCCACCTCGGCAACGATTGAAGCTGGCGCAGGAGTCGGCGCGGGTGGCTCAGCCACCGTCGTCACGATGGCTGCTGGCGGCGGTGCGGTCGGCGTCGTCACGGGCACGACCGACGCGAAAGCAGGCGCCGCGGGCTGGCCCGGAGGCGCCCAGCCCGGTGGCGGGATGAAAGCCTTGTTGGGATCGGCGGGCGGAGCCGGCGGAGGAGCTGGTTCTGGCACGGCCGCCGGTGCGGGAGCTGTAGCTGGCGTCGCTGGCGCCGGCTCTGCAGCGGGGGGAGGAACCGGGGCGGAGACGATGGGCGCCGGTGCGGGATCTGTCGACGGTGCGGCGGTGGCCGGCGGCTTACCGGCGGGCGGTTCAGCCGGCGTCTTGCTCTTGGCCTCCTTTTCGGCGGCGGTGCGCGCCAGGCGCTGCTCCCTCGCCTTGGCATCACGATCAGCAGCTTCCTTCTCGACGGCTTCCTTCTGCGCCTTCTGGCCGCCACGGCCGGCCACAATGGAGCCGACCTGAGGTCCCCGTGTCTCGTCGACGGGCGCAACGCCGGCATCGTACTGACGGCCGGTACTGGCGGAGGGCAGGCTGGCGCTTGCCGTGACCTGGGCGTCGGCACCCGGGCGCGCCTTCACGCGTTGCGGCGGCGGGCTGCTGTCAAACATCCCGCAGCCCGACAGAATCGCCAACGCAGACACGCCGACCAGGCCGAACCAAAGGTGACGGCCACCGATCGTGTCTTGTTCTCGCTGCATCGTCGTCACCCGCTTGAAGTCCGGCCCCTTGTTGTTTTAGCTGAAGCCGAGAGGAAGTTTGACCCGTCTGTTGTCGCAGCCTACCTATACACAAGTCTTCGGCGACTTGGGCAGACAAGCACAAGGTATGGTACCGGGACGGTGAAAGTTCCGCAAGAAACGCCACAAGGCCTATGATTCAGAAGGGGAAACGCATGTCGGAGACGCCCGCCCCAGCTGCCTTTCCGGGAGTGTCGCCCGTCGAAGCCGAGAAGATGCAGGTCGCGTTCAAGGATATCGCCGAGCGCAGCCAGAAGTTGCTTCAGGACTTCGCCGAACGCTACAAGGCTGACAGCACGCAACCGGCCGATCCGCTCGGTCTCACCCAGACCTTCATGGACTTCACGGCCAAGATGCTCGCCGACCCCAACCGGCTGGTTCAGGCCCAGATGGAACTCTGGCAGCAGTACCTGAAGCTGTGGGAAGTCACCACCCAGCGCATGATGGGGCAGAAGGTCGAGCCGCTGGCGGAGCCTGCCAAGGGCGACAAGCGCTTCAACGATCCCGCCTGGAAGGACGAGGTGGTCTTCGACTACCTGAAGCAGTCCTACCTGCTCACCGCGCGCTGGCTGCAGGGCACCGTCAAGGAAGTCGAAGGCGTCGACGAGAAGACGGCGAAGAAGGTCGACTTCTACACGCGGCAGTTTATCGATGCGGTATCGCCCTCGAACTTCGCGCTGACCAATCCGCAGGTCGTCAAGGCCACCGTCGAATCGAAGGGCGAGAATCTCCTGAAGGGCCTGCAGAACCTGTTGGGCGATCTCGAGCGCGGCAAGGGCAAGCTCGCAATCCGCCAGACCGACATGGACGCCTTCAAGGTCGGCAAGAACGTCGCCACCTCGCCCGGCAAGGTCGTCTTCCAGAACGAACTGATACAGCTGATCCAGTACGCGCCGGCGACCGCCGAGGTCTACACCGTGCCGCTGCTGATCGTGCCGCCCTGGATCAACAAGTTCTACATCCTCGACCTCAAGCCCGAGAACTCATTCATCAAGTGGGCGACCGAACAGGGTTACACGGTGTTCGTCATTTCCTGGGTCAATCCCGACGAGCGCCTCAGCAAGCTGGTGTTCGAGGATTACATGAGGCTGGGCCCGCTGGTCGCACTCGATGCCATCGAGCAGGCGACCGGCCAGCGCCAGGTGTCGGCGATCGGCTACTGCATCGGCGGTACGCTGATGGCAGCGACGTTGTCCTACATGGCGGCCCGCGGCGACGACCGCATCGCCGCCTGCACCTTCTTCACTGCCCAGGTCGACTTCAGCGAGCCGGGCGAGCTCGGCGTCTTCATCGACGAGGACCAGCTCGCCGGTATCGAGGAGATGATGTCCAAGAAAGGCTATCTCGAGGGCAGCGAGATGGCCACGACCTTCAATCTCCTGCGCGCCAACGATCTCATCTGGTCGTTCGTGGTGAACAACTATCTGCTGGGCAAGGACCCCTTCCCGTTCGACCTGCTGTTCTGGAATGCCGACGCCACGCGCATGCCGGCGGCAATGCACAGCTACTACCTGCGCAACATGTACCAGAACAACCTGCTGAGCCGGCCAGGCGGCATCGTGATCGACAATGTGCCGATCGATCTGCGCAAGATCACGATCCCCGTCTACATCCAGGCCGGCAAGGAAGACCACATTGCGCCCGCCCGCTCGGTCTACAAGGCGACCCAGATCTACAGCGGGCCGATCCGCTTCATGCTCGCGGGCTCCGGCCATATCGCCGGTGTCGTCAATCCGCCGCGCGCCAAGAAGTACCAGCACTGGCTGAACGAGACCGCCAAGAACCCGCCGACGCTGGCCGAATGGCAGGCCGGCGCCAAGGAATTCCCCGGCTCGTGGTGGAACGACTGGGACAAGTGGCTGTCGGAAAAGTCCGGCCCCAAGGTGCCGGCGCGCGTGCCTGGCGAAGGCACCCTGCCCGCCATCGAGGACGCCCCCGGCAGCTACGTGCAGGTCCGCTCCGGTACGTAACTGGAGGCGCGTGTTGCTCGAACCCAACACGACTCCCCCTCCAAGTCCTCGGTACCAATTTCGGCTCTCCGCACGCCGGAAAGCCAATACGGCGGGCTTTTCGCCCGTTATTTGTGGACGCCTGAATGTAGCGCGTGGTGTCCGCGTCCCTGTCCGGGATTCCGGGATAAGCCTGATTCCATTGGCTTTTAGACGACTCCCGACTTCTTCGATCACACATACCCCGGCGCGCTCTGTTTCCCAGGCGTCGTTAACTGTCTGTCCCCACGTCGTTATTCGGCGTGTGGTTGGGACGGGGTTGTTGTTGGGACTGTCCACGGGTCAGCACCCGTGGCGGCTGCACCAAGCCATAAAGGCGACCCGCGGGCGTGCCGCGGAAGGTCGTGCCGGAATGAAAAAGGCCGGCGCAGTCCAAGCGCCAACCTACCAAAATCTATAGCATTTTCCTGCTGAACCTGCGCATCATATCGGCGTGAGCAAATGCTGGCAGTGACTGCACTCTGCTTGCGCCGCCTAAAATCCCGCCTTCAGTCGGTCGGCCATCTTCTCGGCCATCATCACGGTCGTGAGGTGCGTATTGGCGCGCACCACCTCCGGCATGACGGAGGCGTCGATCACCCTGAGGCCCGAGCAGCCGATGACGCGGCACTCTGGATCGACGACCGATCCTTTATCCTCGCGCGCACCCATGCGGCAGGTGCCGCTGGCGTGCTGGGCGTCCGAGCATTCGGCGAACAGCCAGTCATCCAGCTCTGCGGGCGTGAGATTCTCCTCGATCGACCGGCCGGTGGAACCGTAGTCGACGCGGGTCGTGATCGCGCGCACGCTGACGTGCCGCCCGAGTTCCCGCAGCCGGCGCACGCCGTCGCGCATCCGCACGAGGTCGCGCTCGTCCGACAGCATCCGCTCGTCGATCCGGGGATCGATCGCAGGATCGGTCGTCGTGATGCGCACCTCGCCCTGGCTGAAAGCCTGATAGACCGAAACGACGAGGCGTCCTTTCGATGTGTCGCCGCCGCCCAGCGACACGAGATTTCCGGCGATGACGATCATGTCGTTTTCGCCCGCTCCATCGAGGCCCGACGAATAGCGCAGGCAGCAATTGGTGTGACGATGCATCATGGTGCCGACCCGCGCCTCGTCCTTGAGATGCAGGTAGAGCGGCATCATCGGATGATCGAGCAGGTTCTCGCCGACCGGCAGATCGGCGATCACGCGCACGCCCAGCGACTTCAACAGGGCAGCAGGTCCGATGCCGGAGCGCTGCAGAATGGCTGGAGAATGAATGGCGCCGGCAGAGAGAATGACTTCTCGGATGGCGCGCGGCGTAAAAATCTGGCCCTTCACCTGCACCTGCACGCCGCTCACATGCGCGCGGTTGCCCTCGAACTGGAAGGCCGACACCAGGGCATTGCCGACGATCTGCAGGTTGGCACGACCGCGCGCCGGCTCGAGATAACCATCGTTGGTCGAAACGCGGACACCCGCCCGGCTGTTGATCGCGTAGGGCGACGCGCCGGTGCCCTCGGGCGCGTTGTGGTCCTCGCACCAGCCATAGCCGAGCGCGACCGAGGATTCCTTCAAGGCCCGATCGACCGGGCCCCAGTCCGGTACCGGCGCGCGATAGACCGGGATCGGCCCGTCCTTGCCGTGATAGGGCGCATCGCCGAAATTGACGTCGGTCTCTAGCTTGTTGAAATACGGCAACACGTCCTGCCAGCCCCAACCGCTGCAGCCGAGCGCGCGCCAGCGCTCGAAATCGTCGGGCACGCCGCGAATGGCGATTTGTCCGTTGATGGTCGAACTGCCGCCTACGGCCCGGCCGCGCCACAGCAGCTTCGGCTCCTGCCGCTCAGTGCGGCGCGCCAGAAGGTTGGGCCAACGATAGTCGTCGTCGCCGATCGCCCGCATGGGATTGGGAATACGGATGTGCTCGGGCGTCTCGGCCGAACGGAAATCCCGCCCGGCCTCGAGCAGCAGCACCCGGATGCGGGGATCCTCGCTCAATCGCGCCGCCAGGACGGCGCCGGCGGATCCCGCGCCGACAACGATGTAGTCGTAGTCGCGCGCGAGCATGTCCGCCTCTACTCCGCCGCCTTCTGTTCCGCTACCTTTTGCTCGATGGGCCGATGGGCGTTGGCGAGCTCGATGTAATGACCGACCACGCGCCTGAAC
>Ga0194051_1000808_pt1 | contig 17505 bp, 18 predicted proteins | sample SepL2320m_MetaG_FD_161275 | JGI IMG/M metagenome (GOLD analysis project Ga0194051, IMG submission 161275) | Anoxic zone freshwater microbial communities from boreal shield lake in IISD Experimental Lakes Area, Ontario, Canada - Sep2016-L239-20m | ecosystem: Environmental > Aquatic > Freshwater >... | reverse complement strand
GATCGGATCGCGCGTGTTGAAGAGATCGAGCTCGGGATTGAGGAAGCGGATCTTGCGGCTCTGGCCTTCCATCTCGAAGTCGACGGTCTTGCCAGCGAGCAGGCCGTAGACCTGATGGATGTAGGTCTCCATGTCCTTGATCTTGATGGCGCCGAAGCCCATGGCGCGCCGCGCCGTGAAGCCGGTGCCGACACCGAAGTCGATGCGGCCGGGCGCCAGGCTGTTGAGCGAGGCCAGCGCATTGGCGGTGACCGGCGCGATTCGGTTGGACGGCACCAGCACGCCGGTACCGAGACGGATGCGGCTCGTTTTGACGGCAGCGGCGCCCATGGCGACGAAGCAATCGGCGCTCAGCATCTGGGTGTCGTAGAACCAGGCGTGGCTGAATCCCAGTTCCTCGGCCCGCTGCACGTGCTTCCAGGAGTCTGCCGCCGTGGGCAGGGCAATGCCGAATTCCATTTTTCTCTCCGGTCTCAGGTGTCGGCGAGCGCCGCCAGCATGCGGTCGCGGGCGGCGAAGTCTCCGTCGTCGTGGACGGGTTGCAGGCAGACGTGGGTGGCGCCTGCCTCGAAATGCGCCCGCAGGCCTTTCTTGATGGTGGCGGCGTCGCCCCAGAGGACCATGGAGTCAATGAAGCGGTCGCTGCCGCCGTCGGCCAGTTCGGCCTCGCTGAAACCTTCGCGCAGCCAGTTGTTGCGATAGTTCGGCAGCACCATGTAGCGCGAGAGCTCCTTGCGACCGAGCGCGCGGGCGCGCACGGGATCGGTTTCCAGCGTGACCTTCTGCTCGACGGCCAGGGACTTCTTCGGTCCGAGAATGGCGGCGGCCTTGGCCGTGTGCGCAGGCGTCACGTTGTAGGGCACGGCGCCCATCGATTTCTCGGCGCTGAGCGCCAGCATCTTCGGCCCGAGTGCCGCCACCATCACAGGCGCATCCTCGCCGGCGGGCAGGCCCTTGTGGATGCCGTCGAGATAGGCGCGCATGGCACCGAGTGGCTTGTCGTAGCGATGGCCGCGCAGGCCTTCGACCATCGGGATATGGCTGACGCCCAGGCCCAGGATGAAACGGCCGCCGTAAAAGTTGTTCAGCGACACCATGGCCCGCTGGGCGGTGAAGGAGTCGCGGGCGTAGATGTTGGCGATCGAACTGCCGACGACCAGCTTGCTGCTCTTCGACAGCAGATAGGCCGCCAGCGACATCGATTCGTAGCCGCGCGACTCGGGATACCAGAACGCCGAATAGCCGGCGCCCTCGACGACTCGCATCATGTCGGCGAGTTGCGCTGCGTTCAGCTTGTCCGTCGAGTACCAGACTCCCAGGCGTCCCAGTTTCATGACTTGGCTCCATCGGATTGAATGTCTTTGGCGATGCTGCGCAGCATTTCCCGGTCGGCGTCGTTCTTGACCGCGATCGAGAACTCGCAATGGGTAACCACATGACCGAAGCGATCGCAGAGCTTGCGCGCGATCGTATCGTAGGTGCCGATGGTGGCAAAGGCTTCCAGCACGTCATCGGAGATGTGCTGCGGCATTTCCTCCCAGCGCTGGGCGCGCGACAGCGGTTTCAGCCGGTCGGCGAGATCGCCGAGGCCGAGATGGTCGAAGGCGGCGCGATACTGCGGCGTCGAGGCGTAGAAGGCGACGCGCGCCCGCACGTCGCGCACCTTGGAGGCGAGCTCGGCCTCGGTGGCAGCCGTCGCGACCAGCGGCTTTATGCCGATCTGGAAATCCCTTAGCGAGCGACCGGACTTGGCCGCACCGGCGCGGACCGCCGGCATCATCACCTGCTCGATGTAGGAGGGGGTGCAGACCGGGTGCGGGCGGATGCCGTCGGCCACTTCGCCGGCGACCTGGCACATCACCGTGTTGACTGCCGCAATCTGGATTGGAATGTGCGGATGCTCGATCGGGCCGGGATTGAACAGCGGCACCATCAGATTGATGTTGTAGTGCTCACCCTTGACGTCGAGCGGTGTGCCATTCTGCCAATTGTTCCACACCGCCCGCACAGCGTGGACATACTCGCGCATCCATGGTCCCGCCGGCGTCCAGGGCATGCCGTAGCGGCGTTCGATGTGCGCCTTCACCTGCGTGCCGAGGCCCAGGGTGAACCGGCCGCGCGACAGTTTCTGGACCGTCCAGGCGCTGAGCGCCGTCACGGTGGGGCTGCGCGGAAAGGCGATGGCGACCGAGGTGCCGAGCTTCAGTGTCCGTGTCGCCTGGGCCGCCAGCGCCATGACGATGAACGGATCGTCCTTGGTCTCCTCGACGACCAGGCCGTCGTAGCCGATCTCTTCCAGCAGCCGTGCGTTCTCGCCGATGCTGTCGAGGTCGAACGGCACCTCCGGCGCGCGAAGGCCAGGATCGACCTTGCCGAGGGGCAGAAGAGTTTCTAACAGCACTTGTCTGCTCGGTGATGAATGCGGATTTCTCGCGGGCCGTGAGCCTAGCACCGGGGGTTGCCCGGGTAAGCTGCCCCGTCCCGCAATGCGATCCGGCTGGGGTGAACGGGAAAGGAAAAAAGACGGTGATCGTTGTCGTCATGGGCGTCTCGGGATGCGGCAAGACCACGGTCTCGGCGCTGCTCGCTGCCCGGCTCGGCTGGCGCTATCGCGAGGGCGATGACCTGCACCCCAAAGAGAACGTCGAGAAGATGGGCGGCGGCACGCCGCTCACTGACTCCGATCGGCTACCCTGGTTGCAGAAGATCGCACAGGAAATCGACGTCTGGCGAACGCAAGGCGAGTCCGGCGTCGTCACCTGCTCGGCTCTAAAACGGTCCTATCGCGACATCATCATCGGCGATCGGGTCGAAGTGGCGCTGGTCTATCTCAAAGGATCGCCTGACCTCATCGCCAGGCGCATGGCCGCCCGTCACGAACACTTCATGCCGACTGCCCTGCTGGACAGCCAGTTCGCGACGCTTCAGGAACCGACGCCCGACGAACGCGCGATCGTCGTCGATGTCGGCGGCGCGCCGGGCGAGATCGCCGACAGGATCGCGCGCGAACTCGAATTCCGCTCCCGCGAAAGCGGCACGGCTTCGAGGTTGCGGCCAGGCCCTCAAATCCCATAGCCTCCGGCAAACGGCGACGAAGATCGCCTTCCCGGAGGAAGCCATGCATCCGATCGTTCGGTCCGCCGCCGCGTTCCTGCTCGCCTTGGGCCTGGCCTCGCCGCTCGCGGCGCAGACCAATTGGCCGGAAAAGCCCGTCAAGCTGGTCGTGGGCTTCACGGCCGGCAGCGCCACCGATGTCACCGCCCGCATATTCGCGCAAAAATTCAGCGAGGCCTGGGGCCAGCCCGTCATTGTCGAGAACATCGCCGGCAACTCGGGCGCCATCGGCGTCGACCGCGTCGCCAAGGCTGCCCCCGACGGCTACACGCTGATGTGGTCGGGCAATGCCGCCATCACCATCCTGCCCAGCCTGCAGATGCTGCCCTTCGATCCGGTCCGCGATTTCGCGGCGATCTCGACCTCTTTGTCGATGCCTTCCGTCTTCGTAGTCAACAACGACCTGCCCATCAAGTCGATGGCCGACCTGATCGCCTATGCCAAGGCCAATCCCGGCAAGCTCTCCTACGGCACGCCCGGCGTCGGCACGCCGCAGCACATCGCGGGCGAGCTTTTCTGCGTCCTGGCCGGCATCAAGATGGAGCACATCCCCTATCGCGGCGCCAACCTCACCGACGTGATGAGCGGCGTCGTCGCCGTCGGCATCCAGAATGCCGGTGCGGCGATGCCGATGGTGCGCGACGGCCGCGTGCGCGGCATCGGCGTCACCTCGCTCAAGCGTTCGCCCAATGCGCCGGACCTGCCGACGGTCGTGGAGGCGGGCTTCCCCGGCTTCGAGGCGACGTCGTGGTTTGCCTTGCTGGCGCCGGTCGGCACGCCTCAGCCCATTCTCGACAAGGTCCGTGCCGAGTCGCTGAAGGTGCTGGCCGATCCTGATATGGCGAAGAAATTCGCCATCATGGGTCTCGACATCGTCGGCAGCACGGCGGCGGAGACCAAGGCCGCGATTGCCGGTGACATTCCGAAATGGGGTAAGGTCATCAAGGACGCCGGCATCAAGCCGTCGAACTAGCTCTCAACACACACTCGAGGATGCCGTCATGAATAGCCCCGATCGTCTGCGTGCCCTGCTGGCCGAGCCCGGCCTCGTCGTGATGCCCGCCGTGTGGGACGGGCTGAGCGCCAAGCTGGCCGCCGGTGCCGGGTTCAAGACGGCGTTTCTCTCCGGCTCCTGCGTCGCGGCCAGCCGGTTGGGTGGACCCGACCTCGACCTGATCTCGTTCGGCGAGATGTTCGATTCCTTCAACATGGTTCATGCGGCGGCACCGCAGATGCTGGTGCTGGCCGATGGCGATCACGGCTACGGCAATCCCATGAACGTGCAGCGAACGGTGCGGGCCTATGGCCGTGCCGGGGCGGCGGCCGTCCTGATCGAGGACAAGATCACGCCGCGCGCGCTCACGGCCGCAGGCAAGCCCTGCCTGCCGCGCGAGGAAGCGCGGATGAAGATCCGTGCTGCGGTCGAGGCCGCCAAGGAGTCCGGCATCCTGGTCCTGGCGCGCACCGATTGCCGGCCGACCCAGGGTATCGACGAGGCGGTGGCGCGGATCGAAATGTACGTGAAGGAGGGCGCCGACATCCTGTTCCTCGACTCTCCCGCCGATGATGGCGAGATCCGTCGCGCCGTTGCGGCGGCGGGGGGACGGCCGTCGTTCGCCGTGCTGTCGCCGGGGGCGCCGCGGGCGACACCGTCACAGACTGAGGCGGCAGCATTGGGCTTCAAGATCGGCACCTATCCGACGGGCATGCTTTCTCCCGCGACCGCGGGGATGAAGGCGGGCCTCGCAGCGCTGGTCGCGGGCGATGCGGAGGCAAAGAGCGCGCTGCCGCCGGCGGAACTCCGCGCGACGCTGGGCTACGCGGACTACGATGCCGCGGCGAAGCCCTTCATCGTGCCGTCCTGAAATTGTGCATGGGCGAAAGGCCGTTCCGCGTCGCGGGGCGGTCTTCGCATTGACCGGCCTCGCTTTCGGGCGATAGGGTGTGCGTGAATTGGTAGCGTTACCAGGAGCGTTAAGACTCAAAAAACATTCGTCGTGGGAGGAAGATTATGCCGATTAGTCGCCGCCAGGTTTTGGCCGGATCCGCCGTCAGCGCTGCCGCGCTGGCTTCGGGTTTCCCGGCGCCAGCCATCGCACAGAACGAGCCGATCAAGATTGGCTACCTGCCGGCGTTGACCGGCCCCAGCTCGTCGACCGGCGTCGGCATCAATCGTGGTGTCCAGCTTGGTATCGAGGAGATCAACAACTCGGGCGGCGTCAACGGCCGCAAGCTCGAGCTGATCAGCCGCGACACGCAGAGCGACCCGACCAAGGCTGTCAACGCCGTGGCCGAACTCACGCAGCGTGCCAAGGTCAGCATGATCTTCGGCCCGGTCAATTCGGGCGAGGCGCTGGCGGCGACGCCGCTGATCGCCCGCGACAAGGTGCCGATGATGCACCCGTGCTGGGTCGACGAGCTGATCGACGTCAAGAAGTACCCGATGGCGTACCGCATCGCGCCGACCAACACCCAGGTCGGCGCCGGCGCGAACTATTACGTCGTCGACGTGCTCAAGCTGAAGAAAGTGGCGGTGATCAGCGACACCACCGGCTACGGCACCGCCTCGGTCAACACCTACGTGCCGATGCTCAAGACCAAGGGTGCCGAGGTCGTCTACCAGAACCATATCGACGCGGCGAACCCCGACCTCAAGCCCGAGATGCTGCGTATGCAGGCCGCCGGTGCGCAGGCGATCATGCCGTGGAGCGTCAACGCCGGCTTCCTGTCGCGCATCTGCAACACCCGCGGCGCGATGGGCTGGGATGTGCCGATCGTCGGCCAGACCACGCTCGGCTCCGGCCAGACCAAGGCCCTGCTCGAGAAGCCCGAGTACTGGAACAAGGTCTACTCGAACAACTTCCGGCAGGTCTGCTACGCCAACGGCAAGCTGCCGGCGCGCGCCCAGGAATTCGTCGAACGCCTGAAGAAGTCCAAGATCGAAATGGGCGACACGCTGCTGTGGTGGATCGCGCTCGGCTGGGACAGCGCGCAGATGATGGCCAATGTCTTCAAGGCCGCAGGCACCAAGAACGACGACATCGTGGCCTACATGAACAAGGTCAAGGATTGGCCGGGTGTCTACGGCACGGTCACCTGGACGCCCGAGCAGCACAACGGCTTCCCGGACTCGGAAGTCGTGATGTGCGAGGTCAATTCGCTCAAGGACGGCGCCTTCAATCTGGCCCCGGGCTACAGCGCCTAGACCATGTTCGTATCGATCGTCTCCTACGGGCTCGCGGTAGGAGCGGTCTACGCACTGATCGGCATCACGTACAACGTGATGTTCTCCGCGTCGCGTGTGTTCAGCTTTACCGCTGGCATGCTGGGAATGCTGGGCGGTGTGCTGGGCGCGCTCTTCATCAACAAGATGGGCATGAACGCCGTATTGGCGTTCATGCTGGTACTGGCATGCGGTGCCGCGATGGGCATCGTCACCGAGATCCTGACCGTGCGGCCGGTGCTGAAGAGCATCGAGCAGCATCTCTACGTGCTGTCGACGCTCGCTTTCGCGTTGATGATCCAGCAGGTGACGGCAATCGAATACAACACCGAGCCGCAGCCGTTTCCGGTGCTCTTCCCGATCGATCCCAACTCATGGTTGGGCATCGTCGACCAGAAATTCTGGCTGCCGGTGCTCGCCTGCATCGTCACCATCCTGGGCCTCGAGTTTCTCTACCGCCGCACCCTGATTGGCCGCGCCTTCCTCGCGATCGCCGAGGATAGCTACGCAGCGCGCGCCTTGGGCCTGCCCGAGACGCGGCTGCGCATGGCGAGCTACGCCATCGCCGGTGTCATCGGGGCGCTGGCGGGCTTCACCGGCGCGCAGATGCTGCTCGCCTTCATCGGCAACCAGGCGATCCTGAACTTCTACGGCTTCGTGCCGGTAGCGCTGGGCGGCATGGGCTCCAACCGAGGCGCCGTCATCGGTGGCATCGCGCTCGGCCTGTTCCAGCAGGCGGCCAACTTCCTGGTCGGCGGCATCTTCGCCTCGGTCGCGGTGTTCGCGGTTTTCATCGTCGTCCTGCTGCTCCGTCCCGAGGGACTGGCGGGCGCGGCGACGGCCAGAAGAGTATGAGGCTGCGCGCATGACGGACGCAGCGTCTCCGATAACGACAGCCAAGGCGCCCGCCGGATTGCTCGGCAGGCTCGAAGGCAGCTGGTCGTGGATCGCGCTCGGGTTGGTCGGCCTGCTGCTGCCGCTGCTCGACGATTCCTATTTCGGCGTTATCGCCCAGCGCGCCTACATCTACTGGATCCTGTCGGCCGGGCTGAACCTGGTGGTGGGCTACGCCGGCCAGATCGCCATCGGCTGGGTGGCGATGCTGACGCTCGGCGCCTACACCACGGCGGCGTTGGCCGCCGGCCGGGTGGGCGGCGTGGAGTGGCACCCCTATCTCGCCCTGATCGCGGGCGGCGCGATGGGCGCGGTGTTCGGCGTGATCGTGGGCCTGCCGGCGCTCAGGCTGCGCACCTTCTACTTCGCCATGACGACCTTGGGCTTCGCCACCATTGTCACGCAGGTGGCGCTCGCCTGGAAGGACGTCACCGGCGGCGGCGTCGGCACGCCCGGACCGGTGTTCCCCTGGCCGTTCGAGCCGGGCTGGGGCTTCTACTATTTCTGCTTCATCCTGGCGGCACTCGCGACCTGGATAACCGCCAATATCGGCTCGAGTCGCTACGGCCGGGCGCTGGTCGCGATCCGCGACGCCGAGGTCGCGGCCGAAGCATCGGGCATTGCCAAGCCGAAGCTCCTGATCCTGGTCTTCCTGCTCGCGGGCGGGTTGGGCGGCATCGCGGGCGGCCTGTTCTCCTCGCTGCAGTCCTACATCACGCCCGATGCCTTCACCTTCGAGATGTCGGTGCTGTTCTTCATCGGCATCCTGATCGGCGGGCGCGGTTCGATCCTGGGGCCCTTGCTCGGCACCATCATCCTGACAGTGCTGCCGGAGTTCGCGGCGCCGCTGGTGCAATGGTCGACATTCCTCTACGCCGCCCTCCTGCTGGTGATCGTGCTGGTGATTCCGGGCGGCATCGCCGACCTTCTCGATTACAAGAACCGCCGGCCGCTCGAGCAACACCGCGAGATCGTGCCGCGGCCCGAGCTGCTGTCGCGGGTCTTGGACGCCAACGGCGAGCCGAGCGCCATCAGGCTCACCGGTATTGCCCTGCATTTCGGTGGCGTTCGGGCGATCGACGGTCTCGATCTCGAGATCCGATCGGGCGAGGTCCACGGCCTGATCGGGCCCAACGGAAGCGGCAAGACCACGACGCTGAATGTGATCTCAGGCTACTACAGGCCGAACACGGGCACTATGAAGCTGAACAGTGCCGACTTGCCGTTCGACAAGCCTCACGCCCGCGCCCACTACCGCATCGCCCGCACTTTCCAGACTCCGCGGCTGGTCGGCGCGGCCTCGGTGCTGGAGAACGTCATGATCGGCGGCACGGTGCGCGGCCACGGCACCTTCGCCGAATCGATGCTGTCGCTGCCGCGCCACCATCGCGATGAAAAGCAGCTCAAGGACGCGGCGATGCAGGCGCTCGCCACCGTCGGCCTCGAATCTCTCGCCAATGCGCGCGCCGACCGCCTGCAGCACAGCGAGCTCCGCTTCATGGAGATCGCCCGCGGACTGATGCTGCGGCCTGCGTTCCTGCTGCTCGACGAGCCGGCAGCCGGCCTGTCGGCGGAGGAGATCCGGCGGCTCGGCGCGCTGATCAAGGCGATCAGCCGCGAGGGCACGGGCGTCCTGCTGGTCGAGCACCATGCCGACCTGATCTTCGACATCTGCGACCGCGTGACCGTGCTCAACCTCGGCAAGGTGCTGGCGGCCGGGACGCCGGCCGAGATTCGCTCGCATCGGGAGGTGGTCAGTGCCTACCTCGGCGCCTAGATCTCGGACCCACGAACCGCTGCTCCAGGTGAGTGGCCTGTCGGCCGGCTACGGCAAGATCGGCGTGCTGAGCGGCGTCGACCTCACCATCGGCGCGGGCGAGGTCGTGGCCCTGCTCGGTCCCAACGGCGCCGGCAAGAGCACGCTGCTGAAGGCTATCTCCGGCCTGCTGCCGCGCACCGGCAGAATCACTTTCGGCGGTCAGGACATGAGCAAGGCCGACCCCGGTGAAACGGTCCGGGCGGGCCTGGTACATGTGGTCGAAGGCCATCGCGTGTTCACGCAGCTCTCGGTGATCGACAATGTCATGCTGGCCGGCTACGGCCTGTCACGCGAAAAGCGCGCGGTGCAGGTCGAGGAAGCGCTGGCCTACTTTCCCGACATTGCCGCCAAACGAAACGACCGCGCGGTGACGCTGTCGGGCGGACAGCAGCAGATGCTGGCCGTTGCCCAGGGCCTGGTGCGGCGGCCTCGCCTGCTGATGCTGGACGAACCGTCCGCCGGGCTGTCGCCCGTGCTGGTGGATCGCGTGCTGGCCGCCGTGGCGCGGCTGCGCGAAGGCGGCACGGCGGTCCTGCTGGTCGAACAGTTGATCGAGAAGGCGCTGGCGGCGGCCGACCGGGTCTATGCCCTGGCGCGGGGCTCGATCGTTCTGGAAGCTTCGACCGACGAAGATGATTTGCCGAACCGGCTGGAACGGGCGTATTTCGGTCAGGACGCCCACGCGCCACTGGAGTCGTGAGCGATCGAAGGAGGCAGGCGATGGACAAGCAGTACGATCGTGGCGCCGATGATCTCGGCAATATCGTGGGGCTGGAGCACGTCAATCTGCAGATCGAGGACCAGGGCCTCGCCACGCTCTTCTACATCAGTGGGCTCGGCCTGACGCGCGATCCCTTCATGATGACCAGCATCGACAATATGTGGGTCAATGTCGGGCGCAGCCAGTTCCACCTCGTCACGGGAACGCCGCAGAACCTGCGCGGCCAGGTCGGTCTCGTCGTGCCGGATCGCGCGGGCCTGCTGCGGCGCCTGGAAAATCTCCGCAAGCCGCTCAAGGGAACGAAGTTCAATTTCACCGAACACGGCGATCATGTCGAGGCGATCTGCCCGTGGGGCAACCGCTTCCGCTGCCATGATCCGGCCCCGCAGTTCGGCCGCATCAATCTCGGCATGCCCTATGTCGAATTCGACGTTCCCGTCGGCGCGGCGAAAGGTGTTGCGGACTTCTACAGCCGCATCTTTGGTACGCCGACGAAGGTCGATGGCGCCGCTGCGCGGGTTTCGGTCGGCATGGACCAGGAGCTGGTCTTCCATGAGACCAAGGCGAAGCTGGCGCCCTATGACGGCCATCACATCCAGGTCTATGTCGCGAACTTTTCAGGCCCGCATCGTGAGCTGCTCGAGCGCGGCCTGATCACCGAGGAAAGCAACCAGCACCAGTACCGTTTCGACAGCATTGTCGATCTGAAAGACGGCAAGCCGCTGATCCAGATCGAGCATGAGGTGCGCAGCATGCGCCACCCGCTCTACGCCCGGCCGCTGGTCAACCGCAACGCCGAGCAGACCAACAGGAACTATGCGCCGGGCTACGATGCCTTCATTCCAGGGGCGGCGGCGGAGGAGATGGACGATCCGCGGGTCGCCATGCGCCAGCGCCGCTTCGAGAACGTGACGCCCCAAGGCACCGCGCGGCGGCGCGCTGGATAGACGGGCGCCAGCGTGCTGGATAGGTCGTCGCCCTTGTCCCCGCTGCCGGATGCCCTATATCCAACGCCGGCTCAAGTCATGCTTTGCGGGTGGCAGAAATGAACGGCGACGCCGGTAGCGCTCAGGCACATCAATTTCAGGCGGAGGTCGCCGAACTCCTGAACCTGATGGTCCACTCGGTCTACTCCGAGACCGATGTTTTCCTGAGGGAGCTCATTTCCAACGCTTCCGATGCCCTGGACAAGGTCCGCTACGAGGCGATCGCCAAGCCGGAGCTGCTGGCCGGCGATGAGAAGCTCGCCATTCGCCTCAAGCCCGACGCCGCGGCCAAGACGCTCACGATCTCCGATTCTGGCATCGGGATGGATCGCCAGGAGCTGATCGACAATCTCGGTACGGTCGCGCGCTCGGGCACGAAGGCCTTCCTGAAGGGGATCAAGGACGCCAAGGAGGGCCTGGGTCTCATCGGCCAGTTTGGCGTGGGCTTCTACGCCGCCTTCATGGTGGCCGATCGCATCGACGTGACGAGCCGCCGGGCCGGTGCGCCGGACGCCTGGGTCTGGACTTCTTCGGGGGGCGCCGGCTTCGAGATGGCGCCGGCCAGCGACGAGCAGGCCAAGCGTGTGCCGCGGGGCACCGAGATCGTCCTGCATATCAAGGACGAGGCCGCCAAGTACCTTCAGCCGTTCGAACTCGAACGCATCGTCAGGACCTATTCCGACCACATCCTGTTTCCCATCGAGCTGGTCGACGACAAGGGCGAAGCGCGCCAGGTCAATGCCGCCAGCGCGTTGTGGCAGCGCTCGAAATCCGAGGTCAAGCCTGAGGACTACACGCAGGCCTACCGCTCGATCGCCATGGCCTTCGATGAACCGGCGCTGACGCTGCACTACAAGGTGGAAGGCCGTCAGTCCTACGCCGTCCTGCTGTTCGTGCCATCGAGCCCGCCGTTCGACCTGTCGGATCCCGGCCGCAAGGGCCGCGTGAAGCTTTATGTCCGTCGCGTCTACATCACCGACGATGCCGATCTGCTGCCAGCCTATCTGCGGTTCGTGCGCGGTGTCGTCGACAGCGAAGACCTGCCGCTCAATCTCTCTCGCGAGATGCTGCAGAACAATCCGCAGGTGGTGCAGATCCGCAGCGGCCTCACCACCCGCGTGATCGGCGAACTGGAGACGGCGGCCACCAAGGATGCCGAGACCTATGCCAAGATCTGGGCCGCGTTCGGTCCGGTCCTCAAGGAGGGCCTCTACGAAGATCAGGAGCGCCGTGGCCAGTTGCTGGCGCTGGCGCGCTTCGCCACGACCAACGGGGATAGTCTGCGCGCGCTCAAGGACTATGTCGCTGACTTCAAGCCCAACCAGACGGAGATCTACTATCTCGTGGGTGAAGGTGCCGAGCGGCTGAAGTCCAATCCCAAGCTAGAAGCCGCGCGGGCCCGCGGCGTCGAGGTGCTGCTGCTGACCGATCCGATCGATGCCTTTTGGACGACACAGCCCCAGGAATTCGATGGCAAGCCGCTCAAGTCCTTGAGCCAAGGCGACGTGGACTTCGGGCTGATCCCGTTACTGGGCAATGCGGACGGCAAGCCCGAGCAGAAGGCCACCGCGGAGGACGAGCAGGCCATCGTCACGGCCGTGAAGGAAGCTCTCGGCGACAAGGTCTCGGAAGTGCGCGCTTCGCAGCGGCTGACGGAAAGCGCCTCTTGCCTGGTCGCCAGCGCCCAGGGACGAGACCGCGAGCTGGAGCGCTTGCTGGCGCGCCAGGATCGCGGCAGCGGCGCCAAACCCATCCTCGAACTGAACATGGGCCACGATCTGGTGCGGGCGCTGGGAGCTGCACGGAGCGCCGGCCGGCCGGAGGACGTCACAGACCTGGCCTGCCTACTCCTCGACCAGGCGCATATCCTCGATGGCGAAGTCCCGTCGGATCCCGCGGCCTTCGCCAGAAGGCTCAATGCCTTCGTCGTTCGCGGGCTCCGGGCCTAAGACGCCCGATCTTCAGCGCGTTGTCGGGTTGGTCACCGCGCCGCCGGTCGCGGTGCGGCCGCCGTCGACCACGAACTGGCCGCCGGTCGTGTTGGCGGCGAGGTCCGAGCAGAGGAACAGGACCATGTTGGCGATTTCCTCCGGTGTCGTGTAGCGCCCGCTCGGCAGGGCCGCCTGGTAGCGTGCGCCGACCGCCTCGGGGTTCGCGGGATCGATCTGCTTTTCCAGATCGTGGATCATGCGCGTGTCGACCGGTCCGGGGCACACCGCGTTCACCCGTATGCCTTGGCGCCCGACATCGCCGGCCGCGACCTTGGTGAGGCCGATCACGGCATGCTTGGACGCCACATAGGCCGGCATGCCGGGCGAGCCGACCAGGCCCGCGACCGAGGCCGTGTTGACCACCGCGCCGCTGCCCTGGCGGATCATCTCCGGCAGGACGTGGCGCAGCCCCAGGAACACGCCCTTCACATTGACGCCGATCACGGCATCGAACATTGCCTCGTCATATTCCGCCGTCGGGGCCAGTTTGCCCTCGATGCCGGCGTTGTTGAAAAAGCAGTCGATCCGCCCGAACTTGTCGATGGTGGCCTTCACATAGGCCTTCACCTCGTCCGACTTCGTGACGTCTGCGGTGACGGCGATCGCCTCGCCGCCCTTTTGGCGGATGATGCCGGTGGTCGCCTCTGCCGCCGTGCCGTCGCGGTCCACCACCACGACCTTGGCGCCTCGCTGGGCGAAACCCACGGCGGTCGCGCGGCCGATCCCGTTGCCACCGCCCGTGATCAGGGCAACTTTTCCGGTGAAATCCATCTTGTCCGTCCCCTTGCTCAATATTTGGGGAAGTCTACCATCGACAACCGTCATGACCATCACCGTCATCCCGAGACATCCCGCTCTTGGTGCGGAAATCTGCGGCGTCGACATGCGTCGGCCGATGGATGCCGAAACGCTGCAGGCGGTCAGCGACGCCTGGATGAAGCATCTGGTCGTGGTGTTTCCCGGCCAGCGTATCACCGACCAGGAGCATGTGGCGTTCACCCGCCACTTCGGGGCTCCGGAGATCTTCCATCAGACCTCCCTTCATCTCCGGTCGGACAGGGTGAGGGAAATCTTCCTCGTCTCGAACGTCGACGATCAGGATCGCGTCATGCGCCCCTCCGAGCCGTCGCAAAAGCAACTCTCCTCGTCGCGCATGTGGCACACCGATTCGAGCTACCGGCCGACACCGAGCGTGGGATCTCTGCTGCATGGCATCGAGATCAGCCGGACCGGCGGCATCACGCAGTTCATCAACATGTACATGGTCTACGATGATCTGCCGGAGAGCCTGCGCCGGCAGGTCGAAGGCCGGAAGGCACGACACGACTTCGGCATGTTGGCGAGGCTGGTGGGCTCGCCGCCGCCGACGCCGGAAGAACAGGCGGCAATGCCGCCGGTCTGGCATCCGATGGTGCGACGCCATCCCGTCACCGGCGCCAAGTCGCTCTACATCAGCTCGATCTACAACGATGCCATCGAAGGCCTGGACGATGGCGCCGCGGCCAAGCTGATCGAGGAACTGACGGAGTTCTCCTCCCAGCCGAAGTACATGTACCGGCACAGCTGGGAACCGGACGACGTGCTGATGTGGGACAACCGTTGCACCGTCCACGCCGTCACGCCGCACGATCCCGCCGAACGCCGCGTGATGCACCGGACGACCATCGTGGGGAGCGAGCCGGTCCTCGCCGGCTGAAATTCAAGCTATACTTCGGCCATGACAATGATCGATTCATTCCGGAAGAGCGTCTCGGCGGAGCAGCCTCCATCCGACGTGGCGCCTTCCCTGCAGGCGCTGTGGTGGCTCCTGCGTGGCGATTGGGCGCGCGCCCATGAGTGCGTCCAGCAGCACGAAGGCGAGCCGGATTGCGACAGGGTGCATGCGCACCTGCATCGCCAGGAGGGCGATCTGGCGAATGCGGGCTACTGGTACCGGCAGGCCGGTGTAACGCCGTCGAAGTCGACGCTCGAAGAAGAATGGGAGCTTCTGGCGACCGAGATGCTGGCGCGACGGTAGGCGGCGGAATGGCTGCCAAGCAGAAGTCGAGAAGAAAGCCCGGGGAAAGCAGCGCCGCGCGCGCCAAGCCGGGGCCGCGACGGCAACCGCGCGCCCGGGCACCCAGGCCGCCACCGCTGACGCTTCAGCAGGAACTGATGTTGCTTGCGCAGGGCGGCGCGCGGTCGGTTCAGCAGGCGTTCTTGGCTCTGCTCGTCATCGGGCTGCTCGCCGGCATCGGTTTTGGCGCATGGTCGCTGCGGCCGACACCGAGCTACGCGTCAGGCGATGTGACGGCAGGCTCGCCTTTCGACGTGACGTTCCAGGTCGAGAACAAGAACCCCTGGTTCGCACTGGCGAACCTGAAAATCAGCTGCGTCCTGGCGCATGTCCGCGCCTCGGGGATGGAGCCGACCATGATCGGCGCAAACGACGTACGGTTTCCGGCTGGCGCCTCGGGGCTCGAACCAGGCGAGTCCGCGACCTTCACCTGTCCTTACCGGACGCTGATCGGGCATGCGGTCAACGATGATTCGGGCGTCGCCCAGCGGTCGGAAATCTACTTCCGCGGCACGTACGACCTGCCGCTGCTGGGCAGCTTCCGGATCACCGACAACAGCGCTCGCTTCTTCCTCAATACACGGCTGCTGCCGCCCCGGTGGACGAGCAAGCCGCCAGGCTGAATCGGCGAGCGTCAGCGCGGCGCAAACCTGTAGCGGAAGGTACAGCTCGGTGCGCCCTGCATGATCGTCTGGGCGCGCTCCAGGCTCACCTCGCCATCGCCGGCTGCGGCGATGTCGAAATCGGCCTCGCATATCAGCAGCGCGCCCAGTGCGGGTTCGCCGAGGGTGCGGAAGAACCCGGCGAAGCGGCAGCGCGTCACGTCGATGTCCATCGCCTCTTTGTCCTGGCGTAGAACCTCGACCTCGACTTCCCGCCCGGAGACCTCGCCTCAGACGCTTTGGATGGCCGCCCATTTGCGCCGCGGGCTGCCTTCTATGCCATCTCCAATGGCTCCGAACAGCTGCTTCGACCAGTCGCGCAGGGCCTGCTTCACGAGGGCGTCGGCCTTGTTCTTGCCCAGCTCGGCCCGCAACGCGCGCAGCACCGGCAGCAGCACCTGGGCCTGTATCCGCGTCTTGTCCAAGAGGGATAGCTCGGGATCCACCAGGTAGTCGTCGAGTACGCTCGTCATTCCTTCCTCCCGGGCAGATGGCGCAAGCATTGCCGCGCGGCGTGCGAGGTGCTGCGCGAACCATTCTCCACGGTAAATTCTTTGCCAACAGAAAAAATATTTTCGGCGCGTGGTCGCGGGACCAAGGAAGCCTTTCAGCCCTTGACCGAACCGGCCGTCAGTCCCGCGACGTAGTGCTCGACGAAGAACGAATAGATGATCGCCACGGGAATCGAGCCGAGCAGGGCCGCTGCCATCAGCTGGCCCCAGTAGAACACGTCGCCCTTCACCAGCTCGGCGATGGCGCCGACCGGAACCGTGCGGACCTCGGTCTTGGTCAGGAAGATCAACGCGTAGAGGAACTCGTTCTGCGCCAGGGTGAAGGCGAAAATCCCGGCAGAGATGAAGCCCGGGCCGCACAGCGGCAGGACGATCTTGGTCAGCGTCTGCAGCCGACTGGCGCCGTCGATCCGGGCGGCATCCTCGAGCTCGATCGGCACGGTGCGGAAATAGCCCATCAGCAGCCAGGCGCAGAACGGTATCAGCAAGGTCGGGTAGGTCAGCATCACCGAGGTCAGCGTATCGCCGAGGCCGAGCCGGTTGATCAGGTCGGCCAGCGGCACGAACAGCAGCGGCTGTGGCACCAGGTAGGTCGCGGCGATGGCGAAGGAAACCATGGTCGCGCCGGCGAAGCGCATGCGCGCCAGCGGATAGGCCAGCATGGCGCCGAACACCAGCGAGATCGCCGTCGATACAACCGCCACCAGGAAGGTGTTCCAGGTCCACTCCAGGAAGCTGGTCTCGGTCAGCAGGTCGACATAGTGCTTCAGCGTCGGGTGATGCACGATCAGCGGCATGACCTTGCGGTTGTAGAGTTCCTGGTTGGATTTCAGCGAGGTGATCGCCATCCAGTAGAACGGGAACAGCGCGAACACCAACGAGACGCCGAGCGGCAGCCACAGTGTCAGCAGGCGCGTCCGCCAGCCGCGGTGCTCGACCGTCATGACTTCTCCGAACGCATGTAGATCGCCATGGCGAGGATGATCAGCGCCAGCGGCGGCACCATGGAGAGCGCGATCGACGCGCCCTGGCCGAACTGGCCCGCGCCCATGGCCACGTCGAAGGCATAGGTGGCGAAGACATGGGTGGCGTTGGCCGGCCCGCCGCGCGTCAGCACGTAGATCAGCTGGAAATCGGAGAAGGTGAAGATTACCGAGAACATGGTGACGATGAAGATCACTGGCTTGAGCAGCGGCAGGGTGACGTAGCGGAAGCGGGTCCAGCGGCCAGCGCCGTCGATGGTCGCGGCCTCATAGAGCTCGGGCGAGATGGTCTGCAGGCCGGCCAGCAGGGTGATGGCGTAGAACGGCAGGCCGCGCCAGGTGTTGACCATGATCAGCGAGAACATCGCCAGGTGCGGGTTGCCGAGCCAGCTTGGGCCGGGGTCGGCGATGTCGGCCACCTTCAGCGCCCAGTTGATCACGCTGAAGGCGGGATCGAGGATCCACTGCCAGGCGATGGTCGACAGCACGGTCGGCACGATGAACGGCAGCAGCAGGAGCGCGCGCGTCAGGTTCTTGAAGCGGA
>Ga0194051_1000807_pt1 | contig 17511 bp, 12 predicted proteins | sample SepL2320m_MetaG_FD_161275 | JGI IMG/M metagenome (GOLD analysis project Ga0194051, IMG submission 161275) | Anoxic zone freshwater microbial communities from boreal shield lake in IISD Experimental Lakes Area, Ontario, Canada - Sep2016-L239-20m | ecosystem: Environmental > Aquatic > Freshwater >... | reverse complement strand
ATGGCGTGGTTCTTGCCCGTCCTGTTGCTAGTGATCTTTCGACCAAACCTTGAAAATCGTGTTGCACTGTTGGTGCTCGATGCCGAGTGGTTTCCAAAACGGCGGCAACCGGGCTCCGCCCTAGCCGACAAGACCGCTTAAGACTTGCGTTGAGACGGGAGTGGGCATTCGCTGCACGAAAAATCCTGTTGGTTCATTCGTTTCACTCATCCCGACGGGGATCAAAGTCGGGGGGCGCCTGACGATTTGCCAACCAGGCCCGCCAAGCACTTGCATTCCATTCGAAATTGGCGCCGGTTAAAAGCACCAATGCTTCCAGCACTCGATTATTTTTTACGCTTACCTTGTTATTTTTTTTGCCGCCTCCCATGGAGAGCCCGCCTCCTGACGGGGTGAATGTAGCGCTGGTCGAGCCCTCCGGCCCATCGTCGCCGACAACAACCAGATGCTGCGTCTCGAGCGCCTGAATCAGCGGAGCAACTGCCGAGGGACCACCGAGTCGGCCAAGTGCCTCGGCGGCTCGATTGATTCGCCCGTTATCCGCGCTGCCAAGCGCCGCTACCAGCATCGGCACCGCTTGGTGCGGTCCGATCACTTCCAGCCGCTCCACGGCGGCAAGCCGCGTTTCCGGGTTGGGATGATCAATGGCCACTTGAATCAACACGGCAGTGGCCGCGCTTGAGCGAATCCGCGACAGCGCCTCAATGTACAAGCCACGCACATGAAGCACACTCTCCTTGGTAAGGGCTGCGGCCAGCGCTGGCACGGCGTAGGGGTCGGCGATTTCCCGGATTTCCTCTGCGGCACGGCCTGAATGCGCTGGCTGATCGAGCTGTTTGCGCAGCCGATCGATTCGAATATTCCATTGCTTCTGCGCGAGAGTTGTCCGCTCGACTCGCTCCAGTAACTCAATCTCCTGCACGGTGCGCCACGCACTCAAATGGCGAACAAAGCCGCGCGAACTCATCACCTCTTGCTGGCTCTTGGGAGCGGCGGGGAAATCAACGTCTTCGGCGGCAATCGCTGCCAGATGGACGGTGGCCAATGCCCATGCAATCCCTGCGGCGGTCACGGCATTCTTGAGCTGCAATGATTGCTGAACGTTAGCGATCATGGGGAGAGCCTGTTTGGAAAGACAATGCGACCCTCTTCATATACCACCGGCCGCCTGCTGAATCATCCCCACATAAAAGGAAAACACCCTGAAAATAACGAGCGTGATCAAGCTGGCCACGATCGCCCATACCAGAAATCCAGCTCCACGGGCCGCTGCTTCGAATCCCAAGCGGGCCTCTTCATCGAGTTGTTCGGCCAGCCGATCGAGCACTTCCGCCGTCATGCCGGTCATTTCTCCTACGGCAACCACCTCCAAAACACGGCTGGGTAATCGCCGCGATGCCCGCAATGTTTCTTCGAGCGTCGCCCCTGCCCTGAGCTGCTCCTCCACCACCTTTGAGTCCAGCCACAGCCCAGGCGCAGTAGCCGACGACAGTGCGATGAGCCGGCCTACATCCAATCCCGCACCGCTAGCCAAGGCAGCCGCTCGACACCATACGCCCGCTTCAGCGAGCCGTGCAGCAGAACCAATAACGGGAAATCGATCGACTATTGTGCGCACGATTCCGTGCCCATGCCAACTGGCGATCGCACGACGAATCGTCATGGCAGTCGTAGAAAAGATGGCGGCTAGGATCAACAGATACTGGACAAGCCCATTGGCTCCACAGAGCCCAAATCCCAGCACATCGACGGGCTGATTTTTTTCGTCCCGAATGAAACCGGCTAACAGAATCAGCACGCCCACCACGGTGATCGCGGCAATGAGTTGCAGCCCAGGCCACACCAAGCTGCCGACCAACACGCGCGTGTTTCGCACCGAACGCTCCAGCACCCGCGACAGTTCGCGCAGCGTTTGGGACTCATGACCGGTGCGATCGCCAACGGCCACCATCGCCCGTACGAGCGGTGGGAATGTGCCGTGTGCCTGCTCCATCGCCTCAGCAAGGGGGCTGCCCTTTGCCAAGCTTTGCGACACTGCTTCCATTTTCAATCGCCAAACGGAAGGAACCCGAGACGATTCGCTCGCCCAAGCCCGTCGGATGTCGATGCCAGCAGCCAGCGCAGTGGACAGGCGGCCGAGCAGAGCAGCCAGTAGCTTTTCCGGCATCTGTCTCTGTCTGCCCCACAGCATCGTTGTAACTCCTAGAAATGCAGCAGTAAAAGACGGCGACACTAACACACGCGCCGAGCATCTGGTAAAAACGCTCGCGCAGACGCTGTCGCCTGCCCACCACCATAGCTGGCATTTCATGAAACCTCACTGGCCAACTGTTGCAATTGTGGGAGTCGGCTTGATTGGCGGCTCGATTGGCCTTGCGCTAAAATCGCGTCGGCTGGCCGGCCGCGTCATCGGGATTGGCCGCCGGGCAGCATCGCTGGCTGAGGCCAAACGCCGGAACTGCCTCGATGAAACTTCTCTCGACTTGGCCACGGCTGTTTCCGAGGCCGATGTGGTCGTGGTGGCCACCGGCGTTGCCTCCATTCCAGCACTGCTTGAGCGCGTCGATGCTGCTATCCGGCCAGGCACGCTGATCACCGATGCCGGTAGTACAAAAAACACGATCGTCTCTGCGTGGGAAAAAGGACGCCGCTTGCGCCGCGGGCGTTTTGTTGGTGCTCACCCCATCACTGGCAGCCATCGCAGCAGTGCGGCGGCGGCCGTTGGAGACCTGTTTACGGGCCGAGTAACGATCGTCACACCCGCCAAAAAAACTCCGGCCACAGATGCTGATGAAGTTGGCGATTTTTGGTCAGCGCTCGGCGCGACCGTCTATCTCATGCCACCGCGCGACCACGATCAGACTCTCGCTTCAACCAGTCATGCACCGCATCTGCTGGCCGCTGCCATCGCTGCCGCAACGCCAGCGGAGGCGCGGCAATTCACGGCCGGCGGCTGGCGCGACACCACGCGCATTGCCGCCGGTGATCCTGAACTGTGGGCTGATATCCTGCTCGACAACGCAGCGTTCGTCGCCAAGGCGTTGGTTCGAATTGCCCGCCACACGGAAAAATTGCTCTCTGCGATTGCGGCGGAAGATCGTCAGAAGCTCACCGAATTGCTCAAACGGGCTAAGGAAGATCGCGATGCTGTGGGAAGTTGATGTTCATCTGCGGGATGCTACTACCGATCATGCGGCTCGCGCGCTGGTGGCGGGAGCCGCTGAATTAGGTGTTGATAATTGTGCGCAGGCAAAGACCGCCAATGGCTGGTTGATCGAGGGAGATTTCTCGCGTAACCAGGTCGAACACCTAGCTGCCGCTCTGCTCACCGATCCCATCACCGAAACGTTCACGCTGGGCGAAGTAGGCGATCAATCCCTTTACGCCAGCTGTGCTGAACTTCCCACGGTGCTCCACGTATTGCCTCGCGCAGGGGTCACTGATCCCGCTGCACAGAGCGCGTTGGAGGCCTTATCGTTGCTGGGATTGCGCCCCCTGGCAGTGCGGAGTGTTCGGAAATACTGGCTACCGCCCATCGACCCGTCTGCTGCCTTGCGATTGGCCTGGAAGCTCCTTGCCAGTGAGGCCATTCACGACGTTGTGCTCGGTCCGATTCAGCTGCGCACCCTCTCCGGTGGCCAGCCTTGGATTTTTGTACAGGAGTCCATCCCGCTGGATGGTCTCGATGAGCAATCGCTTATGCGCTTGAGTCGCGAGCGTTGCTTGGCGCTCTCTGCACACGAATTGCATGCCGTCCGGGATCACTTTCACTCACTCGGCCGGCCCCCTTTTGAGATCGAATTGGAAACGATTGCGCAGACGTGGAGCGAGCACTGCTGCCACAAGACGCTCGGGAGCCCGATCGATCATACGGGGCCAGCCGGCGAAGCCCACTACGACAATCTCCTCAAGGAGACGGTCTTTGCTGCAACCCATGCGGTGCGTGAATCGCTCGGGGCAAACGATTGGTGTGTCAGCGTTTTTCGCGACAATTCGGGCGTCGTGCGTTTTGATGGCGATCACGACATCTGCGTGAAAGTTGAAACCCACAACCATCCATCGGCTCTTGAGCCCTACGGTGGTGCGGCGACGGGACTCGGGGGAGTGATCCGGGATGTGCTCGGAACCGGTCTCGGGGCAAAGCCGATCGCCAATCTGGATGTTTTTTGTGTCGGGCCGCCCACTACGATCGCTGCCGATCTACCACCGGGCGTGATTCATCCCAACCGTTTGCTTTCGGGAGTGGTAGCGGGCGTGCGTGACTACGGGAATCGGATGGGCATTCCCACGATTGCCGGTGCCGTTGCCTTCGACCCCGGCTACATCTGCAACCCACTAGTTTTTTGTGGCACCGTCGGCATCATGCCGCGAAACTCTGCCATGGCCACAGTCCTAGCGGGCGATCTGATTGTTGTGGCTGGGGGCCGAACTGGCCGCGATGGCATCCACGGCGCTACGTTTTCAAGTGTCGAGCTTTCGAGCGGCAGCGAACACCAATCGGGTGGCTCCGTGCAAATCGGCCACGCCATTCACGAAAAGATACTGACCGACTTTGTGCTCGAAGCAACGCAGCAAGGGCTCTTCCATGCAATCACCGACTGCGGTGCCGGCGGTCTCTCGAGTGCTGTTGGTGAGATGGGAGCGCAGTTGGGTGCAACAGTCGATCTCGATCACGTTCCACTGAAATACGCCGGCCTCAGCGCCAGCGAGGTTTGGATCTCTGAAGCCCAGGAACGGATGGTGCTTGCCGTTGACCCTGCCAACTGGAAAAAACTGGCGTGCGTGGCGGCCGCTGAAGGAGTTGAGGCCACAGTCATCGGCACCTTCACCGGCACCGGTAGGCTTGTGCTCGTGTGGCAGGGTCGCACCATCGGCATGCTCGACTGCCACTTTCTACATGAAGGACGGCCACGACAGCGGTTGCGATCGCGGCATGCGATCGCCGCAGGCGAGCCCAGCACGTGGCCTCAGCTATCGGCACCAGTTTCCCAAGCAGACGCACTGGCCGGCTGCCTGCTCGATCTTCTGGCGGCGCCTGATGTGGCCAGTAAGGAATCGATTATTCGTCAGTACGACCATGAGGTGCAGGGAGGGAGCGTTGTCAAGCCGTTGCTTGGACCCGGCACCGGTCCTGCCGATGGCACAGTTGTGCGTGGTGTGCTGGGCCGCAATCGTGGAATTGTACTCGGCGTGGGGATTCGTCACCGGCTCGGTAAGCTGGATCCGTATCAGATGGCCGCCGGCGCCATCGTTGAGGCGATCGCCAATGCCACTGCGGCAGGTGCTAACCCCGCGCGGATCGCGCTGCTCGATAATTTTTGCTGGGGTGAATGTCGCAGCGAGGAATCACTCGGCGCTCTCGTCGAGGCCTGTCGTGCCTGTTACGACACGGCGGTTGCATTTGCCGCCCCTTTTGTGAGCGGTAAAGACAGTCTCAATAATGTCTTTTCCTGGACCGATGCCGCGGGTTTGAATCGGGAAATATCGATTCCGCCGACGCTCTTGGCAACCGCAATGGGACAGATCGAGGACGTCCGTCGGGCGGTGACTTCCGACCTCAAGCAGTTTGGGAACCGGTTGGCGATCGTGGGCATTACGCGCGATCAACTGGCCGGCAGCCAGCTGCAATGGCTGGGACGCGTGCAGAATGGCCGTGTGCCAACTGTCGACGCTATCGCCTGCCGCTCTGTCTGTGAAACGATCGCAAGAGCACAGCGCACTGAGCCAGCAGGACTGATGGTGGCCTGCCACGATTGTTCCGATGGTGGACTCGCCACAGCTCTTGCGGAGATGGCCATCGGCGGCTGTCTGGGAGCCCGTATTGAACTGGCGCAAGTACCGATAGAGTTTTTGGAAATGACTGCGGCTGATGCCTGTCAACGCGATCTGGCCATTGCCTTCAGCGAAACGCCCGGCCGCTTTATCTGCGAGGTGCCTGCTGAGCAAGTGGCAGAATTCGAAACGCTGCTGGCCGGTCTTTCGTGGGCGTGGATTGGCTGTGTGCTCCCCGATAAACAGGTCGAGATCGTCTCGGTAGATGGCCATACAACATCCCGCCTGAGCCTATCGCAACTGGCAAAAGCTTGGCGCAGCCTAGCCAGCTCCTGATCATATTCACTGTTAACAATATTTTTTTGAGGTCCACCATGCTTTCTCCCCGCGCCATGATTCTGCGGGCCCCCGGCACGAATTGTGACCATGAAACAGCCTACGCATTTGAACGGGCTGGTGCTGTCAGCCGCCGCGTCCATCTACGCGTGCTTGTGCAGAAGCCCAAGCTGGTGAACGATTTTCAGATTCTTTGCATTCCCGGCGGATTCTCCTACGGTGACGATATTGCTAGTGGCCGCATCTTTGCACTTGAACTCACCTCACACTTGGCCGACGTCTTGCACGCGTTTCGCGACAGAGGTGGACTGATTCTTGGAATCTGCAACGGCTTCCAAGTGCTGTTGCAAACCGGTTTGTTGCTGCGCGACCCTCTGACTGGCACGGCACGGGCATCGTTGGCCACTAATCAGTCTGGACAGTTTATTGACCGCTGGGTCCATCTGCGAAGCGTTGCCGGGAGGTGCTTATTTCTGCAGGACATCGACGTTTTTGAATTACCGGTGGCGCACGGTGAGGGGCGGTTTGTTACGCGCTCTCTTGAAGACCTCAACCACTTGGATGCTACCGGGCAACTGGTGTTGCGTTACGCGCCGGACAGCAATGGCGTATCAACTAATCCCAATGGTGCTGCTGGTGACGTGGCTGGTGCGTGCGATGAGTCCGGCCAGGTCTTGGGGCTTATGCCCCATCCGGAACGATTCATTGATGCCACCCAGCACCCGGCTTGGAATACGCGCCTAGATGCCAACGCATCCGGAGCAGGTTTGGCACTCTTTGCCAGTGCCGTGAAAGCTGTTTCTTCGTAGGGCTACCGGCGTTGACTCTCTGGAGCGCCGTCTCTATCATCCCCCCTTTTCACATCGCTTTCACCCCTGCACCTGCAGCGGGTCATGTGGACCATGTGGATCATCTCGATCATCTCGATCATGCGCACCACTGCTGCACGCGCTGCTTTTCTAAGCGTTCTCAGCACCGCCCTCATCTGCTGCGCGGTGACCTGCGGCTGTCGGTTCACCCTGCTGGCCGATGCACCGCTGCTGCTCAAGGATGTCGACCTTGCAGCCGAAGAAAATGCTGCTTCCCGCCACGCCCTCAAGACCGTTCCCATTGAATTAATCTTTGTACGATTCAATTCCCAAGCTGATCCTTTTCACGAAGAGTTTTGGGGTCTTGTTGATGAACAAGTTTTTAGCGATGGTTTGCGGCATCAACTAAATGCCAATGGTCTGCGGGCAGGTGTTGTCAGCGCGCAGCTGCCGGCCCATTTAGCGCAGCGTTTCGTTCCGCAAGCGACAGCTGTCAAGCAGCCAAGCGTTGGCGACGATGCGTTGCCCGAAAGTCTGTTCGAACGACCGGCGGTTGTGCGGCGCATTGTGCAACTCTTACCCGGGCGAGCGAGTGAAGTCATCGTGGCCGGAAGCGTTGCGGAATTAGTGTTACTTGAGCAGGATGGCTCTGGTGTCCGTGGCGGAACCTATCACGAGGCCAGCGCGATTTTTTCGCTCCAGGCGTGGCCGGCCGCCGATGGCCGCATGCGGTTGCAGCTTTCGCCAACGATCAAACACGGGCCAGCTGAACGTTCTTGGATTGGTGAGGATGGTATTTTTCGACTCCAGAGCGGGCAGCGCAAGAGCGCCTTGGAGCGTCTCCGATTCGAGGCCACTGTCCCCACGGATTCGATGGTTGTTGTCGGTTGTACAGGCGAAGCAGCTTCCACTGTTGGCGATGCATTTTTTCGCGACCGTGGGGAACAACAAGGCGACCTGCGTTTGCTCGTCATCCGTCCGCTGGGGCGGTCTGTTGATCCCCTGTTTGCACCCCGGGAGTCGGCCGACGATGCACATCCATTCGATCGGGATTCGATTGCTCAATAACTCGTTGACAATCCTTCCGCCCATGAATGCAAAGCCAAAATTAGACGTGCCACGGCCGTCCTTGAATGAGCTGACGGCTTAGGCGAACCCTGCCGCCCGAGCGGTTGAGGTTTGCGGTGTTTTGGTAAAACGCACCTGCGGTGGCAAGCAGCGTCTACCCGCTTGCCCTTTCTGTCGATTGGATAGCGGGGTGGGTTTGCTGCTGGCAACTACCGTTGAACAAGCAGTGGCCTGACCAAGTGACAAAGGATGAATCGATGAGCCTTGTTCAAAAAAACCACCTGCAGATTCACGGCTCTCAACGACCCAAAGCCGCCACAGTCTTTTTAGCTGCTTTTGTGGCCGGAGCCGTCGCTGCCGTTGGACTCAATCGTGCGCTGGATATGCACCTTGCGCATTCCAAGCCGCAGGTAGAAAGTGAGCCTATTTTTGTCGCTCTGCACTCACTGCCGCAGGGATCACCGGTAACGGTGTGGGATGTTGCTTTGCGCGAATGGCCAAAGGCGATGCTGCCCACAACAGCCATGCGAGCAGCCGACACTTTTGACGGGTTGATCCTCAAGCAGCCGCTTCGAGAAGGGCAGCCAATTTTGACAATTCAATTGTCCAAGGCCACACCTGCAGCAACGCGGCAGTTTGCCGAAAACATGCTTCCCGATGCAGACACGCTGGTTTCGCAACCCGGACCATTGCCGACTGCCAGTGCTTCCGCAGTAGAGCGGCCAGCCAATGCCGATTTGGTGAGTAGCTTTGCGGCCCCCAGCCAACGCTTAGAGATCCCGGTGCCGCCAATTGCAGCAGCCATAAACGTCTCTCCTCGGGTTGTCGAGCAGCCAATGGTTGACGTATCGCCGAGCGTGGACCACTCACAGAAACCGTTGACCGCAGCGCTCATTTCTGAGCCGTCAGTGCCGGCAGCCACCGATATCGATGCTGAAATTTCGACTGATTTGAAATCCTTGACGACTCTCGGACCGCCACTAGCCGTCGAGAAGATTCGCAGCCGTGTCACTCGATATCTCGTTGTTCCAGAACGCATTGCGCTGGAGGCTGACGCATTATTCACATCACCAACTACCCAGTCACCACAAGCTTCCAAACCACGCAGCCCACAGCCAACGACCGAAACACCGGTCAACCTTTCGCGACGCCCCTCTGCAAATCAACCGCAGAAAACAGCACCAAAAACCGCATCAAAACGGCCTCTCAAACTAACTCCCGAACAGAGCCGACAAAAGCAAGCGCTGGCAACTCCAGCCGTCAAGACTCAAAGCCCAAACCGTTTAGAAACAATGTTTCCTAATCTTTCTGCTGGTGTCGATGCCGTTGAAGTTGAGCTCAATAAAATCCGCCGTGAACGCGAACTGCAGCCGACTCGTTCGCCTGCGGTGGCAGCTCAACCCGCTCAGAAAGCAGCCCAAAAGCCAGCGCCGCAGATGGATCGCTCGGCTATTCTGCCCTAGCAGCCGTGCCGTCGGTGAAGATTTGGTCACCGTCCAGCATCCGGTATTGCCCGCCGGACTGACCGGCCAGCCTAGCCAAACGTGGCGAACGCTGCTCGCCGTTGCCGCCAAACTGCACCACTAAGCACTTTGTTCTGCCGATGGATTGCGTGAGGGACTCGAGGTCTTCTTGACTCAGATCGTCACCGGCATCGCCATCGGTCAAAAGAAAAATGACATCCGGGCCCATTCTCAGTGCCGTTGCGATTGCATCAGCATGCTGGGTGGCACCGTCAGCCCGCACTGACTCGACAAATTTTCGGGCCGCTTTGCGGTTATTTTCTGTGGCAAAGATCAACCGGCCACGGGCTTCGGCTGGGTTAAATATCTGAAGTTTTTGGTTATAAAAAATGAGATAGAACTGCTGCACGTCCCCTAGCTCGCTCAGGCTGCGAAGCAACTCCCGTTTGGCTGCCGCCAACGGCTTGCCGTCGGGGTCGCCCATGCTTGCCGAGCGATCAAAAACGTAGACAAACTTATTGCCTTGCGCCTCCAACCCAAAGATCCCTGTGCGCACGCCCCCTGGCGAGAGCGGTTGGGCTGCTGCGGACAAGGTCAGCAGAGATGAGAACACGCAGAGCACAACCCAGCTTTTGCCCGGAAAACCTGCCGTTTTTCCGACGGTGGTGCCGCGACGACAGCCGAGCCACAGTCCTCCGCCTATGGCCACAATCGCGCCGCAGGCCCCAACGATTTCAAGTGTCCTGAGAATGCGCCCGGTAAACTGGCTCGACTGCAGGAGTTTGTGTTCCTCGTCCGTGGGCGGCCTTACCACTCCCGAATGGGAAAAACTTTCCCACGCCTCGACAATCTGTTGGTCGCTCACAGCTGCAACGGCGGTTCGAATGGTGGCCGCGTCAATGACCGCGTTCGCCGGCGATCCGATCAGGGACACAGCGATCCACGTTATGATTGCGACAGCTGTGCCTGCAAGTGCGACCGCGTGCAGAACGGTCCAGCCTTTTCCAGAAGCCGAAGACTGCGGCCGCTTTTCAACAAACCGCTCCAATTCTCTGAACGTCGGCACATCGATTCCAAGGCCACAAGATGGGCACTCCATCCGAGTTCCAGCCTGTCCGACGCCAACGGGAATCTCAGTCGAGCACTGACACCGCAGTAAATAGATTTTCATTAGATTCTCGGCGGAGTCGGCCCGCAGAAACTCCGCGGCCCATTTTTTTTACCATTCTCGTGCCATTTTCCGAAATTTTGCAAGGATCTATCCAAAAAAAAGTTGGCTTTTGGACTGAGACTGCGCCATAATCATTTGCCTACAAAGAAAACGGCCTCCGGAAGCCACCATGCGATCAGAGGTTTCCGCCGCTCCTCCATTCACCCGGTCCTTAAACTAGCCTTTAAAACCGGCTCTTATTCGCTTTTTGAGTGCTTCATCTGTAGAATCCCCTCCCCGCACCTTTTGGCCTTTTCTTGCCAGCCAATTCGCACGTTTTCTGCTTGAATCTAGAATCTTGTTCCTGTCTTTTCAAAGCCCTAGCGTGCTTTTTTTAAAGCGTTTTTCTTTACAGGCTGGACTTGATGGTGCCTTGAATCACACTGACGGCAATTGAATGATGCATCAAAGTCACTCCGGATGAATCTAGACCGGATGACTCTAGACCGATGAATCATGCTGACCGATAGCCGATCGTAACGACTTTTTTCTGAACTGTTTTTGAACTGTCTTTGAAGGAGCTTTGCCTTGTACGATTCGCTACTGGACGAAATTGAAGACGATGTTGTCTCTCATGAAGTCGAGGACTTAACGGCAAAAGTGACCGACGTCGATGAGGCCGACCTCTTGGCTGACGATGCTGCCTTGCTACCCGATGCCGAACTTGAGGCAGAGGCCGGAACCGAGGTCGATACCGCTAACGAGTCTGATGACGCATTCGTTGAGCAGGTTGAGAATTGGTCAGACGACCCCGTCAGAATGTATCTGACGCAGATGGGTGAAATCCCACTGCTGACTCGAGCACAGGAAATCTATCTGGCTCGACAGATTGAATCGACCCGCGCTGATTTCCGCGCCAAGCTACTGGAATGTGAATACGTCTGCCAGCAGGCGTTTAAGGTGCTTTCGCGTGTGCACCGCGGCGAATTGCCTTTTGACCGCACCGTTCAGGTGTCGGTGACAGACCGCCTAGAGAAGGAACAGATTCTGGGGCGCCTGCCACACAATCTCCGCACGCTAGACGTGCTCATCCGGCAGAACCGCTCCGACTACCGGATGGCTCTGTCTAAAAAGCGTCGCATGCCAGAGCGGCGTGCAGCGTGGGGCCGTCTTGGTCGTCGCCGTCAGCGTTGCGTGCGCTTAATCGAAGAATTGGGCCTTCGCACCCAACGCATTGAAACAATGATTCCCACACTCGATGCCTTTGTCCGCCGTGTGAAGGAACTAAAAAGCAAGATTGACTCACACAAAAAAACGAAGCAGCCCCCTGCTGCTCGACAAAAAAACGTCGATGAATACCGGACGATTCTGACATCGTGCCAAGAAACTCCACGCAGTTTGAAGCGCCGTGTCAATGAGATCAAGGAAATCTATGCCCGCTATCAAAAAGCCAAACGCGGCCTGTCAGAGGGGAATCTCCGACTGGTTGTGTCGATCGCCAAAAAATACCGCAATCGCGGCCTGTCGTTTCTCGACCTTATCCAAGAAGGCAATGCCGGCTTGATGCGGGCTGTTGATAAGTTTGAATACCGTCGTGGGTTTAAGTTTTGTACGTATGCCACCTGGTGGATTCGGCAGGCAATTACGCGAGCAGTGGCCGACCAAAGCCGCACGATCCGCATTCCGGTACACATGGTCGAGACAATGTCGCGGGTTCGCAATGTAGCCCGACAACTGCTGCAAGAATACGGTCGCGAGCCAACGATTGAAGAGATTGCCGCTCGGGCCGGTGCGCCGGTCGACGAGACGCGACGGGTAACGGCCATGAGTCGCTATCCGATTAGCCTTGATCGACCTGTGGGCAACAGTGAAGACAGCCACTTCGGTGACCTGCTTCCCGACACCGGCGCTGAAAACCCGGCTGTTGGTGCCGCGCAGGAAATGCTGCGCAACCGCATTGCCAAGGTGCTCAAGTCGTTGAGCTATCGTGAGCGAGAAATTATTAAACTGCGCTATGGATTGGGCGATGGCTACAGCTACACGCTGGAAGAAGTAGGCCATATTTTCAAGGTGACACGCGAGCGAATCCGGCAGATTGAGGCCAAGGCTGTCCGTAAACTGCAGGCCCCGGCACGCAGCGAAGAACTTTCCGGATTCCTCGACTAAACTCGGCTCGACTAAATTAAGGTTTGTATCCACGCCTCGATTGGCCATGTAGGGTGTGTGAACCGGCCTCTGTCACCACAGCAGGTGTGCTCGCCCGCTCTAGCCACTCACCACATTGAGCCGTTGACTTCGTGTATGTACTCCCCTCTCACTTCTAGGAACCAGCCATGACTGCTCCCTACTTTTCGGCCCTCCTTGTTGCCATGACGCTCAGTTCGGCAGCCTTGGCACCGGCTGCTGAACCGGTTCTATTCCCACGCACAACGATTGACTTAGGAATCGTTGTAGGCAATCTCGATGCTGCGGTTCGCTTTTACACAGAGGGTATCGGCTTCCGTGAACTCAAAGGCTTTGAGGTAGCGGCTGATGTTGCGCAGGCTGCAGGCCTCACGGACAACAAGCCGCTTTCCATACGCATACTCGTTCTGGGAGATGGTCCTGATGCCACTAAACTTAAGCTGATGCAGGTGGCAGGCACATCACCGCGCAGCGGTGATAATGAGTTCATTCACTCGCACACCGGCTTTCGCTATCTCACCATCGTGGTGGCCGATATGGAGGCCGCCTTGTCGCGACTTAAAAAGCTTGCGGTTAAGCCACTTGCCCAGTCGCCGGTGCAACTCCCCGAATCACTTGCCCCGGGCATGCAGTTATTGTGCGTGCGCGATCCGGATGGCAACATCGTCGAACTACTCGGTCCGAAGAAGTAGGCTCGTTGGCAGGCATCGGCAGGACGCTTTTTATGTCTTGACGGCCGTAGGAATCTTGCCGGTGCGTTCCAGCCAGCCCAACACTTCGTCGGCTAACTGCTCTGCCGGATAGGCCGCTGAATCGACAACCAACTCGGGATTGAGCGGTTCCTCGTAGGGAGCATCGATGGCCGTGAAGCCCTTGATTTCACCCGCGCGAGCTTTCTTGTAGAGCCCCTTGGGATCACGTTTTTCGCAGATTTCAAGTGGTGCTTTGACGTAGATCTCAACAAAATCAGCGGGGGCGAGTGTCTCGCGAATGGCGTCGCGATCGCGCCGATACGGACTAATGAACGCCGCTAGGACGATGAGGCCAGCCTGCGCAAAGAGATCGGCGACGGCGCCTATCCGGCGAATATTTTCCTCCCGATCCTGTGCCGAAAAACCGAGCCCAAATCGCTGGGCAAACTCGGCGCCGTGTCGTTCAATGAGTAGGCCGGGTGCCGCATTGAGCTTCAGTCGCACGTTGTCGCCGTCGAGAATAAAGCTGTGACAGCCGCGGGCGTGCAACTGGTGATCGATGAGATTGGCCAGCGTGCTCTTTCCACAACCCGACAAGCCCGTAAACCAGAGCACGCAGCCGCGCTGACCGGCAGCCTTTTCCCGATCGGCTCGGCTCACTGTGGGTTCATGCCAGCGCACGTCCACTGCGCTACCGGCGGCTGTGCTGGATGTTGTCGATTTTTTTTGATCACTATGCATATCGCAGGCTCCTGTGGCCGTCCCATTGGCATCCGTCACCAACCATCCAACTGAACCAAACAGCTGATTCGTTTGTCGTCCGATCCCGGCGTGTTGCGATCGAGGTCGATTTGCACTGCCTCGCCCGGCCCGTGTCTGCCAACTTTTGTCGTGAGCGCTTCGAAATCATCTACCGCTTCACCGTCGATAGCGACCACAATGTCACCGAGTCGGATGCCTGCTTTGGCCGCCGCTGATCCGTCTTGAACGTGGGTGATGAGGCAGGGGCCGATCATGGGCTGGCCACCAACGCCGAGCTTACCCCCCTTACGAAAATCGATGCGGGCGGCAGGGAGTTTTTCTGCCAAGAGTGCCACGGCTTTGTCGCTGGCCCCCGTACCGTACAATTCGATCCGTTCAACACTCCGCATGCGTCCCAGCATCGCCAGGCTTGCATCGTCGAGCTGAACCCCATGCACGCCAAGCTGCAAGACCCCACGCACTCGTGCGAGCAATCGTAGATCATCAATGCCACCGTGCCACGCGTTATTCAGCAGCACCTGGAGCCCGCGTTGACCGGTTGATAAAAAACCTTCAACGATAACGGCACCCAGCATCTCAAGCCTTTTGCGGGCTGCTTCTGACATTCCGCGGAGGTGGAAATCAAGCGTGCACTCTGCCAATCGTGCGACCGGAATATTTGATCCCTCGGCAAGGAGTTCGAGACAATTTTGTGCGTGAGCCACTGCATCGGCATCGTTGCTGGCAAGGACGTGCCGCATAATTTCAATGGCTCGGCTAGTCACTTCGAGATCACCGCGATTAATGGATTGGATCAAAGGCTCAATCGCAGCCGGACCCACCTCGATTAAGCTGCGTGTGGCCGCCTCGCGTTGGGCAAACTGGGCAGAGCCGAGTTGATCAATCCACTGGCTGATAGAAGTGGCGGCAGCTGAATCGGATTCGACTGCGGGGGCTATAACCTCTTCCGCAACAGCCACAAACCATCCAGTTAATAGGCAAGCCACTGGCGCAGCAGCCCACAAGAGCGATCCGATCGCAGCAAAATATCTAGTAAAAGGCATCGGCATGGGTTCCGCGAAAATGTCGCCCGTATCATAGCATTCCTACGCTCTATCCCCTGCCTCCACTCCCCCTGAAAACTTCGTTTCTGAGCAGATACGAGGCTGTTTTTCTCAACTGTTTACCACGGCGGTGGGAGCCTGGGAGCAGCAGTCGCATTTTTTGGGGTGTACACTGCAATAAGTCTATTTGCTTTTGACCTATCCTCAACAACCGCCACCGCCCGTTCGCATTCATGCTGTTTCCCTTTCCAGCCAACCACTTTTTTAACCGTACGCCGCCGCTGCCGATGACGCGCGATGAGATGCTTGCGCGCGGCTGGAACAATGTCGACATCGTGCTCGTTACCGGCGATGCCTACGTCGATCACCCGAGCTTTGCCAACGGCCTGATTGCCCGGTTACTGGAAGCGGCTGGCTTTCGGGTTGGGGTGTTGTCGCAACCCGATTGGAACAGTTGCCAGCCGTGGCTGGAGTTTGGCCGGCCGCAGCTTTTTTTTGGTATCTCGGCTGGCAATATGGACTCCATGATCAACCACTACACGGCCAACAAAAAGGTCCGTAACGACGACGCCTATTCTCCCGATGGCCAGATCGGACGGCGCCCCGATCGAGCCACGCTTGCCTACTGCCAGCGCTCTCGCGAAGCCTACAGTGGTGTGCCGGTTGTGGCGGGAGGCGTTGAGGCTAGCTTGCGCCGCATCGCCCATTATGATTATTGGAGCGACACCGTTCGCCGTTCAATCCTGATGGATTCAAAAGCTGATCTCGTTGTCTTTGGGATGGGTGAACGAACGGTACTCAACGTTGCGCGTGGTTTGGCTGATGGAAAATCGGTGAAGGATCTGCGCGATCTACGCGGCGTAGCCTACCGAATGGGTGCCAGCGAAGTGCCGCCAGCAGGCGCTGACACGCTCGAACTCCCCGACTACGAATCGGTCGTGCGCGACAAGCTTGCCTTCTGCGAGATGACGCGAATCTCCCACCTGGAAACGAATCCTCACAACGCACGGAAACTCGTGCAGCGTTATGGCCGCGAAGCAGTGGTCGTCAATCCACCTGCGCTGCCGCTGGAGCAGGCCGAAATGGATCAGGTCTACGGCCTGCCGTTCACGCGACTGCCGCACCAGTCGTACGGCACCGCGCGGATTCCGGCTTATGAAGTTGTGCAAAATAGCGTGCAAATCATGCGTGGCTGCTTCGGTGGTTGCACGTTCTGCTCGATCACCGCACACGAGGGCCGGATCATTCAGAGCCGGTCCCAGGAATCGATCATCACTGAAATTAAGCTGATGGCTGCGCAGCCAGGATTCAAGGGCACCGTCTCGGATATCGGCGGTCCGACAGCCAATATGTATCAAATGCGATGCATGCGGCCCGAGGTTGAAGCCAAGTGCCGTCGGCTCTCCTGTGTGCATCCGACCGTCTGCAAACTGCTCGGAACCGATCACGGTCCACTGCGCAAAGTGATGCAGGAGGCGCGGAGCATTACAGGTGTGAAGCGAGTGCTTGTGGCCAGTGGCGTGCGTATGGATTTAGCGCGCCGTGACCCAGAATATCTGCGGGAACTTGCCGAACATCATGTGGGTGGGCACTTAAAGGTCGCTCCAGAACACACCGATCCTGGGGTGCTGGCACTCATGAAAAAGCCGGCGGCCGATGACTACGTCGCGTTTGATAAAGCCTTTAAGGAAGCCAGTCGCCGGGTCGGTAAAAAACAGTACACCGTCCCCTACTTCATCGCCAGTCACCCAGGGAGCGGCGTGGAAGAAATGATTGATCTGGCACTGTTCCTCCATCGCAACAGCTACAAACCGGATCAGGTGCAGGACTTTATTCCCAGTCCTTTCGACATTGCGGCCTGCATGTACTACACGGGCATTGACCCGATGACAAAAAAACCGGTCAAAATATCAAAGGGGCTCCGAGACCGCCGCACGCAGCGGGCACTGTTACAATTTTTCAAGCCAGAAAACTACTTTGAGGTCAGACGCGCCTTGGAGCAATCAGGCCGGCAGGATTTGATTGGCTCTGGCTGCAACTGTCTGATCCCCGAACAGCCGCCCCCAGAAGCCCGTGATAAAAAGCGCCGCGAAGCCACGCAGGCCTTCACCGAATCAACCTCAGGCGACCACATCCGCGGAGGTCCAGGCGAACAACCAGCAACCGCTGAAAATCGCCTCGGTAAGAAAAACAGAGCACAGCGGCACACCCGTCGTACGATTGGTTACCGTC
>Ga0194051_1000806_pt1 | contig 17534 bp, 20 predicted proteins | sample SepL2320m_MetaG_FD_161275 | JGI IMG/M metagenome (GOLD analysis project Ga0194051, IMG submission 161275) | Anoxic zone freshwater microbial communities from boreal shield lake in IISD Experimental Lakes Area, Ontario, Canada - Sep2016-L239-20m | ecosystem: Environmental > Aquatic > Freshwater >... | reverse complement strand
CCTCATCCTGAGCGACCGTCGTGGTGGTCAAGCGGTTGCCCATGGTTTTTTGTCCCTGAGGATGGCGTTTAGGATAGTCACGAGCTTTCGCATGCAGGCGACGATGGCGACCTTTGCCGGCTTTCCGGCGGCGCGCAGTCGATGATAGGTCAGCGCCAACGGCAACTTGCGGCGGATGGAGACGAGGACGCTCATGTAGAGGGCGGCCCGAACGACAGGCCGCCCGCCTGCGATGGTGCGGCGGCCGCGCAGGGTGCCGCTATCGCGATTGAAGGGGGCGACGCCGGTCAGGGAAGCGATCTCGCGTCTGCCGAGGCGACCCAGTTCAGGCAACTCGGCGATCAGGGTGCGGGCGATCCTGGGCCCAATGCCGGGAACGCCGATCAGAAGATCCTCGGCCTCGCGCCAAGCCGGGGTTCCCCGGACGGCGGTGTCGATGTCGTCGTCGATCTGTTCGAGCTGGGCCTTCAAGGTGGCAAGCACGCGGTCGACGCTCTTCAGGGTACGTCGGATGGTGAGCATGCGCCGTCGGTTACTCTCGGCCCCGATCATCTCGATGAGCTGACGACGGCGGGCCATCAGTTCCCCCAACAGCCTGGACTGCTCGTCAGCGAGAGGCCGCGCCGGTGGGTGCACCGCCTCGGCGAAGTGGGCGATGACAGCGGCATCCAAGGCATCGGTCTTGGCCAGCCGTGCAGTGGCCCGGGCGAAGTCCCTGATCTGCCGTGGATTGACGACCGCCACGGGCAGGCCCGCCGCGCCCAGGCCAGCCGCCACGATCGTCTCGAAGCCACCGGTTGCTTCGAGCACAATCAGAGCGGGCGCCGTTTTACTCAACCGCCCAACCAGTTCCTCGATGCCTTCTCCGTCGCGGGCAACGGTAAAGGCCTCGCCGGCCGGTCGAACATGAACATCCAGGCGATCCTTCGCCACATCGATACCAACGAACATGGATCTTGGCTCCCATCCTTGCGCATGCGGGCTCGCGGTTCGGCCCAGGCGACCGTTCGGGATCACAAAATCAACGGTGGAGGCACCGAGCTCAGGAACGGGCTTGAAGACCCCAGGAGCCACCGGGCTCTCCACCGAGACCGCACCCGCTACTCTACGCCGGCGCGGCCGTACCTTGATACAAGGAGCACGCCAAAGGCGTGCGTCTCGAAGGATGGGCAACAGGTGGGGTGCACGTAGCCCACCCCAGGGCGGAGACTACTCCGCCCGATCGAGACGGCTGCTTCGCAGCCTCCGCAGGGTGAGGGCTGTGTGATTCCATACTCGCGGGACCTGCTCTCGCTAGCGCGTGCATGCACTGCCTGCATTTGCAGGTTCGACAGGTTTTTGCTTAATTTTTTGCTACGATGGGAGACGCCCGCGGGAGAAATCGGGCGGGCTTTTTCATGCCGTTTCGGCACCCCTTTGGGGGTCCGGGGTAGAGAAATCCGATGACGAGGAGCGGCCGGCCTTGGTGGCACAGTTCGTCAAGGCGGGATTGTTCTTTTAGATCAGAGCGTTGATCGCGATTTTTGGCACAGGCAGCGGGACACGTCGTGGCACAACGAGCTGTGCCAAAAATCGGCCTGGGCGGCGCTATTTTTTTGCGAGGCCCATGACCCGGCCGGCCTTGGCTGGCTTGGGCAGCAGGCGGTGCGACGCCCACAGGGTTTCCAGCCGCTCACCCACCGGCAGCGGCCAGGGTGCGGAGCGGCGCGTGGCGTAGTCGATGTTCATCACGATGGTCTCGTTGGTCGAGGCCAGGTAGCCCAGGTCGGCGTGATGCATCTCGTGGAACAGATGGACCTTCTTGGCGTCGCGCTCGAGGAGCTGGGTGGTGAAGCGCATCGGCGCGCCTTCCTTCATCTCGCGATCGTAGGTGACGTGGGTTTCGAGCACGAAGGTCATGCCGAGCTTGCCGTCGACGTAGCGCCGGCCCAGCCCCATGTTGCGCATGAAGGCGCCGGAGGCCTGGTCGAAGGCGGTGACATAGAAGGCCACGTTCATGTGGCCGTTCCAGTCGACCCATTCAGGCAGCACGGTCGAGCGGTGGGTATCGAGCGGGGCACGCGTGACGAGGTCGGGCAACTCGTAGGGCAGCGAATCGAGCATTGAGGGGAACCTATTTCTTCTTGGGCAGGCCGATAAGCCGGCCGGCCTGTTTCGGCACCGGCAACGTGGCGTGCGCCGCCGCCATCTTCTCGATGCGCTCCATCGCGAAGCCGGGCCATGGCGCCGAGCGCCGGCTCGCATAGTCGATGTTCATCAGCATCAGCTCGTTGGTGGCGGCGAGGTAGCCTTCGTCGGCGTGATACATGGCGTGGATGTAGTGGATGCGCTTGGCGTCGTGGTCGAGGATCTGCGTGGTGATCCTGAGCGCATCGCCCTCCTTGACCTCGCGGTCGTAGGTGACGTGCGCCTCGAGCACGAAAGTCATGCCGATCTTGTCGCGCGTGTACTCGAAGCCGCAGCCGAACTGCTTGCACATCGTGTCGGTCGCCTGATCGAAGGCCACGACGTAGTAGCCCACGTTCATGTGGCCGTTCCAGTCGATCCACTCGGGTTTCACCGTGGCGCGGTGCAGGTCGAGCGGGGCGGCGGTGTCGAGTTCGATCATGGGGTACGGAGCTAATTTCATGCGGGCGGACCGTAGCGAAAGCGCCCTCTGCACCGCAAGTTCTGTTCACATCGTTTCAAGGAGAGTCTGGATGGCCAAGAAGCCGAAAGCCGTGGTGCTGGGCGTCGGAGCGGAACGCGGCGTGGGCGCCGGCTTGAGCCGCCGCTTTGCGAAAGAGGGCTACCATGTGCTGGTGGCTGGCCGCACCGCGGCCAAGATCGAGAAGGTCGCCGAGGCCATTCGGGCCGCCGGCGGCTCGGCGGCGGCCGTCGTGACCGACGGCACCAGGGAAGCCGACGTCGTCGCCCTGTTCGACCGCGCCATGGCCGCCGATGCCGAAGGCGCGCCGGCCGACCTGCTGGTGTTCAACATGGGCAACAACCAGGCCGTCGATTTCCGCGAGATGACGGCCCAGCATTTCGAGGACTCGTGGCGTGTCGGCTGCTTCGCCGGCTTCCTGTTCGCCCGCGAGGCCGCGCGCCGACTGGCGCCACTCGGCCGCGGCACGGTGATTTTTACCGGCGCCTCGGGCTCGTTGCGCGGCCGGCCGCGCTTCGCCGCCTTCAACGCCACCAAGGGTGGGCTGCGCCTCCTGGTCCAGTCGATGGCGCGTGAGTTCGGCCCGCAGGGACTCCATGTTGCGCACGTCATCATCGACGGCGGCATCGAGGGCGAGCGGTTGCTGTCGCGCATGCCCGATCGTAAGGAAAAGGCGGGTCCTGACGGACTCTTGGGCATCGAGGCGATCGTCGAGAACTACTGGCACATCCATCGCCAGCCGCGCAGCGCCTGGACGCACGAACTCGATATCCGGCCCTACAAGGAGACGTTCTAGGCCGTCGGCGTCGTCTTCCCCGTCCGCGCGCCTTCGTACCAGCGCGACATCAGTTCGATGGCGAGCAGGGTCAGGATCGAACAGGCAAGCAGCGCGTACAGCGCATTCTGCCAGCCGACCTGGTCGACGATCAGGGCGAACACCGCCGGCGAGAAGGCGTTGACCAGCAGGATCGGCGTCGCGATCAGCCCCAGCACGGCGCCATAGCCCTGGGTGCCGAACAGGGCGAGCGGCACGGCGCCGCGCACGATGGTGATCACGCCCTGCGAGGCGCCCAGCAGCAGGGTGAAGGTGACGAGCAGCCAGAACTCGCCGCGCGCCAGCATGAGCAGCAGCAGCGCCGGTGGCAGGACGCCGATGGCGATGCGTGCCACGGTCATGGCTTTTAGGTTCTTGCCGAAAAAGATCTCGACCAGACGGCCGCCGAACTGGCCATGGCCTTTGAGCGAGGCGACCCACACCGCCGCTGCACCGGCCAGGCCCGCCGCCTCGAGCAGCGGCACGAGCTGCAGCGAGACGACGCCGAACACGAAGCCATTGAGCGACATGATGAGGGCGAACAGGGCAATGCCAACCTTGCGCCGGCGCCCCTCCAATGCCGGGCCGTCCTGCGTTCTCTCGGGAGTCTTGGCTGTCGCGGTTTCCGTCGTGGACTCGCGGCGCGAGAGGCCGAGCCAGTTGAGTGGCAGGCAGACGGCAAGATTGATGGCGGCGAAGATCAGCAGCGTCCCGCGCCAGCCGTAGGACTCGTTCAGGTAATGACCGATTACCCAGAAAACCGTCGAGGCGTAGGCGCCGTAGAGGGTGAGGTAGGAGATGGCAGTGCGCCCGCGGCTCGGCACCGCCTGCACGAGGGCCGCAAACGCTGCATCGTAGAGGCAACAGCGCATGCCGACGCCGATTACGAGCCAGGCGACGAAATAGGTGGCGACGTCGCGCATCTGCGACAGGCCGAGCAGGCCCACGGAGACGATGACGGTGCCGATCGACATCACGGAGCGGGCGCCGATCCGGTCGATCAGCCTCCCGACCCAGGTCGAGATCAGGCCCATCGTCACCAGCGCGACGCTGAAGCCGAGGAAGATCGTGCTGATGTTCCAGCCTGTATCGGCCGCGATCGGCTTTGCCAGCACGCCCAGGCAGTAATAGCTCGTGCCCCAGGCCGTGATCTGGGTGATGCCCAGCGCATTGACCGAGATGACCAGCGGGTCGCTGCGCCAGCTCACCGGGGACGCTCCGGAATCTCCGCTAGGTCGCGGAAGATGCGTTTCCCGAGACGTTCGCCGGTCGCCACCATGTCGTCGGCGCCGGTCGACGATCCGCCGATACGCAGCACGGCGTCGCACTTGCCGATCAGTTCGCGGGCGATGGGATGGAATATCTCGTCGAACACTGCATCGCCGATCTTCTTCGAGCCGGCGTGTTTCAGGAGCGGCAGGGCAAACCATTCGCCCAGCACCGGCAGGTGACCGAGCCGGAAGACGGCCAACGCCGTGTCCTCCATGGCATCGACGTTGCGCTGGATCAGGACGGGATCGTCATTGGTGCCGGAGCGATAGGGCCCGGCGACCAGGATCATCATCTGCTCGCTCATCGCGGGATCTCCAGCAGTTCCTTGGCCACGAGATCGGGCGCGGAGAGGATGCAGTTGTGGCCGGCTTCGATCGGCCTGAAGCGGATATGAGGCATCGTCTGCACCTTCTCGTGCATGCCGGCCGACACCGGATAGCGCGGCTTGGTGCAGGCGATGTAGGTCATCGGCCGGCCGTTGCCGGCGGGATGGAACAGGCGGATCGGCTTAGTGTAGCAGGCCACTGGATGAGGCGTGAGGTGGCGGTGGGTCCAGGCGGCGAGATCGGGATCGTCGATGATCAGGCTGCCGACCGGCGCGAAGGGCAGCACCTGGGTGCCGTTCACGATCTTCACCAGCTTCTTTCGCTTGGCCACGATCTCCGCCGGAATGCGGCCGAAGATCGACTGGCCGTCGGTCGGAATGCCGCCGTCGATGATGACGAGATGACCGATCCGGTCGGGCACTCGATCGGTGACGAGGCCGGCGATCAGGCTGCCGAAGCTGTGGCCGACCAGCACGATATCGCGGAGGTCTTCCTTTTCGAGATAGTCGATCGTGTCGGCCAGCAGCACGTCGTTGTCGATGCTGGGCGACAGTTCCGAGGCGCGTTCGCCGACGCCGCGAAAAGGCAGCGCGCGGACGTCGTGCCCGGCCGTGGCGAGGCGCTCGACGACGAATTTCCACGTCCAGGCACCCATCCAGGCGCCGGGGAGGCAGACATAGGTGCGAGACTTGGTCATTCAGCGGGCGCCAGCGGCTTCGAGGATCGCCACGATCTCGCGATGGCCGCGCTGGCGGGCGTGGGCCAGCGGCGTGAAGCCCTGCTTGTCGGCGAGATTGACGTCGGCGTTGTTGGCGACCAGCAGGCGCGCGATCTGGACATAGGTTGCGCTGTCGTCGCCCAGGATCACGGTCTCGAGCAGCGCGGTCCAGCCGAGGCGATTGACGTGGTTCACGTCGATCGCCGTCTTCAGCAGTTCGCGCACGGTCTCGACATGGCCGTGATGGCAGGCCGGGATCAGTGCAGTGCCGCCGTAGCGGTTCGTGCTCGCGAGGTCGGCGTCGGCCTTCAAGGTGAGTTTCAGGATCTCCAATCGCCCCTCGGCGCCGGCCAGAAGGAAGGCGCTGTCACGGTTCTCGTCCTGTGCGTTGACGCTGGCACCGGCGGCGATCAGGCGGCGCGCCGCCTCGATATCGTTGCGGCGCGTGGCGTCGATCAGGGCACGGTCGTTCGCGGAGGGCGCTTGGGCAGACGGGGATGCAGACGGGGATTGAGCGGGCACGGCACCACTCCATAGCAGAACGACAAGCGCAAGGAACGCGGCCCGCATCGTATCTCCCTCTTCGTCATGCTAGCGTGGCTCAAACGCACGGAGGATGCCATGGCCACAAATCGCCGCGTATTGCTGAAGTCGCGCCCCGAGGGCGAACCGACCCATGCCAATTTCGACGTCGTCGAGCATCCGATCCCGGAGCCGAAGGACGGCGAATATCTTTCGCGCACCATCTGGATGTCGCTCGACCCCTACATGCGCGGTCGCATGGCCGAGACCAAGGGCTATGCCGCCAACGTCAATCTCGGCGACGCCATGGTCGGCGGCACCGTCGGCCAGGTCGTGAAGTCGAAGAACTCCAGGTTCAAGGAAGGCGATTTCGTTGCCGAGTATTCAGGCTGGCAGAGCTACGCCGTTTCAGACGGTGCGATGTCGATGAAGCTCGACCCCGATGCCGCGCCGCTGTCGCTGGCACTCTCGGTGCTCGGCATGCCGGGCATGACCGCCTGGTGGGGCCTGATGCAGATCGGCAAGCCCAAGGCGGGCGAAACGGTGGTGGTCTCGGCGGCGTCGGGCGCGGTCGGCTCGGTGGTCGGCCAGCTCGCCAAGCTGCACGGCTGCCGCGCGGTCGGCCTCGCCGGCGGCAAGGACAAGTGCGACTACGTGGTCAAGGAGCTGGGTTTCGACGCCTGCGTCGACTATCGCGCCGCCGGCGCCAACCTCTTCAAGGAACTGCGGGCTGCCGCACCAAAAGGCATCGATGTCTATTTCGAGAATGTCGGCGGTGCCGTGCAGGCCGCCGTCGTGCCCCAGCTCAACGACTTCGCCCGCGTGCCTCTGTGCGGCCTGATCTCGCAGTACAACGAAATGCAGATGAATCCCGGGCCCGACTGGCGCCTGTTGCTGGTCAAGCGCGCCACGGTGACCGGCTTCATCGTGTCCGACCACTTCGGCCAGATGGCCGATTTCTGGAAGGAAGTGCCGCCCGCGGTCAAGGCAGGCAAGATCAAGTACCGCGAGGACATCGTGAAAGGCATCGAGAACGCGCCCGAGGCCTTCATGGGTCTGCTGAAAGGCAGGAACTTCGGCAAGCTGCTGGTGCAGGTTGCCGAAGACCCGACCCGGAAGTAACCCGGGAAACCGTTAGGCGCGCTTCTTGAGCGCGAGGCCCATCGTGATCCAGCCGGCACCGATGAAGATCAGGTCGATGCCGAGGAAGATGCCAAGCACGAACAGGCTCGACGCCGGCCACTGGGCAATGATCATGGCGCCGAGCAGCAGGGTGACGAGGCCGGACAGCACGACCCAGCCCCACTGTCCGCCGCCGGCGCTCTTAATCTGGAAGGCCAGGAAGATGCGCAGCACGCCGCCGAACACCAGGGCAAACCCCAGCATCAGGGTGAGGTAGGTGGCGGCGAGAAGCGGGTTCATGATGGCGATGATGCCGGCAGCGACGTAGAGCACGCCCAGCAGCAGCCAGAACAGGAACTTGCCCCAGCTCTTCACGCCGAAGGCGGCGATGATCTCGGCGACGCCGCCCATCAGCATCATGATGCCGACGACCAGTACCGCCGTCTCTGTCGCCGCGACGACGCTGCCCAGCGCGATGACGCCCGCGATCAGGAAGACGACGCCGAGGGCCACGATCCATCCCCACTTGGCGCGTAGCGCCTTGAGCCCATCGGCCAGGCTTTGGGGAGCTGAATTGTTTGCCGTCATGGACATGGTGTCCTCCTTCAGTGCGAAACGCACATGTGCAGAATACACTCGGTCGATGACTCTGTCGCCGGTTGTGTGGGAAACTCCACGCCTCACGGAGATACCCAAGCTTATGAATGACACACCCAAGAAGGAACCGGCACCGCCGCGTCCCGCCGCCACCGTCCTGCTGCTGAGGCCTTCTAAGCGCGGCGAAGCGTCCTCGCTCCTCGAAGTCTTCATGGTGGTGCGCCATCATCAGATCGATTCCTTCTCCGGTGCCCTGGTATTCCCCGGTGGCAAACTCGAAGAGGCCGACGGCAACGCCAAGCTGCGGGCACGCTCCGGGGGCCCGGCGACGCTGTCGGATTCGGAACTGGCGTTTCGCATCGCCGGCGTGCGCGAGGCCTTCGAGGAGTGCGGCGTCCTGCTGGCGCGCAAGCGCGGCCACAAGGCGCTGATCGGTGCCGCCGACCTTAAGCCCATCGAGGACCGCTGGCGCGCCAAGCTCACCAAGGACGAGGCGAGCATCCTCGACCTGGTCGAAGCCGAGGATCTCGAATTGGCGACCGAGCTCATGACGCCGTTCGCGCACTGGATCACGCCCACCTTCGCGCCCAAGCGCTTCGACACCTGGTTCTTTCTGGCCGATGCGCCGGAGGATCAGGTGGCGCTGCACGACGGATCGGAATCGACCGACTCGGTCTGGATCGGCGCGCAGGAGGCGATCGATGAGGCTGCCGCGGGCAAGCGCACGCTGGTCCACGCGACGCTGAAGAATCTTGAGTTGCTGGCTGAGGGCGGTACCGTTGCAGGTGCTTTGACCCAGGCCGCCCAGCGCAAGGTCGTCACTGTGCAGCCCTGGGTCGAGAGCAAGGACGGCAAGCGCTATCTCCACATCCCGCCCGACGCCGGCTATCGAAACCTGGTGCGCGAGATGCCGGCCCAGCCCGGCGCAGTTCCGCAAGTCGGAAGATAGTTCCGCGGTAGTGGCAGACATGTCGAAAACCGGCTCGCAAGGCGCGGGCCGGCGCGCTAAGAGCGAATGAACAAGCGTTCATGAGCCGGCGGGCTCCCGCCGGGCAATCGGAGGAAAGACAAGAATGGTCGGAATCGTCGCCTTCGGCGCCTATGTGCCGCGACTGCGCCTCAACCGTCAGGCGGCGTATGACGCCAATAAATGGTTCGCTCCCGGCCTGCGCGGCCTCGCCAAGGGCGAGCGCTCGATGGCCAACTGGGACGAGGATTCGATCACCATGGCGGTCGAGGCGTCGCGCGACTGCCTGACCAGCCACAAGGCCGAGGACGTCCGCAATATCTACTTCGCCTCGACGACGCATCCCTTCAAGGACCGCCAGAACGCCGGCGTGATCGGCACGGCGCTCAACGTCGAGCAGAATCTCTCGGCCACCGACATCGGCGGCTCGCTGAAGGCAGGTACCTCGGCGCTGATCGCCGGCCTCAACGCCTCCAAGGACGGCGCGCCGTCTCTGGTGACGGCAGCCGACAAGCGCATGGCCCGCGTCGCCTCTGCCAACGAACTCAACTACGGCGACGGCGCCGCGGCGCTGCTCTGCGGCACCGAGAACGTGATCGCCAAGCTGGTCGGGCATCATTCGGTGTCGATGGACTTCGTCGATCATTTCCGCGGCGAGGAGTCGGAATTCGACTACGGCTGGGAAGAGCGCTGGATCCGTGACGAGGGCTACTCGAAGATCGTGCCGCCCGCGATCAAGGCGGCCCTGGCTGCGTGCAAGCTCAAGGGCTCCGACATCACTCACTTCATCATGCCGAGCCTGATGCCGGCGGTGCCCAAGCTGATGGCCAAGATGGCGGGCATCGGCGAGGGCGCGGTGCGCGATCTGCTGGGCGCCTCGCTTGGCGACACCGGCGCCGCCCACGCGTTGGTCATGCTGGTCGATGCGCTGGAGAGCGCCAAGGCCGGCGACAAGATCATGGTCGTGGCCTTCGGCCAGGGCGTCGACACGCTGGTGTTCGAGGTCACGGCCGAGAAGGACAAGCTGCCCAAGCGCAAGGGCGTGTCGGGCTGGATGGCGCGGCGCAAGGAAGAGAAGAACTACATGAAGTTCCTCGCCTTCAACGAGATGCTGCCGATCGATAAAGGCATGCGCGCGGAGTTCGACAAGAAGACCGCGCTCTCGGTCCTGTGGCGCAAGCGCGACATGATCTATGGATTGGTTGGCGGCAAGTGCAAGGTCTGCGGCACGGTGCAGTTCCCGCGCAGCCAGGTCTGCGTCAATCCCAACTGCCACGCCATCGACAGCCAGGATCCCTATGCGATGGCCGGGCTCGAGTGCTCGGTGATGTCGTTCACCGCCGACTCGCTGGTCTATTCTCCGGACCCGCCGGGTTATTACGGCATGATCACCTTCCCCGAGGGTGGCCGCTTCATGGCCGACTTCACCGACAGCGATAAAGATCAGGTCAAGGTCGGCGCCAAGATGCGCATGACCTTCCGCATCCGCGACAACGACACGATGCGCGGCGGCTTCAAGCGTTACTTCTGGAAGGCGGCTCCGGTCTAAATCGCCTTCCATCAGTCAAGCGAGTAGAATTCCAACCCCACTACAGGAGGCCTGCCATGGCTCGGGGCATCAAGGACAAGGTCGCTATTCTCGGCATGGGTTGCTCGAAGTTCGGTGAACGCTGGGACGCGGGCGCTGAGGAGCTGATGCTCGAAGCCTACAAGGAATGCCTGAAGGACGCGGGCATCGACCAGAACCAGCTCCAGGCCGCGTGGTTCTCCACCGCGATCGACGAGGTCCATGTCGGCAAGTCGGGCATACCGCTCAGCACGACGCTGCGCCTGCCCAACATCCCGGTCACGCATGTCGAGAACATGTGCGCCTCGGGCACCGAGGCCTTCCGCGGCGCCTGCTATGCCGTGGCGTCGGGCGCGGCCGATTTCGCGCTGGCGCTCGGCGTCGAGAAGCTGAAGGACACCGGCTACGGCGGCCTTCCCGGCGGCCGCGGCGGCCCGCTGCAGGCCTTGTGGAATGCGAGCGGCACGGCGCCGGGCAACTTCGCCCAGCTCGCCACCGCCTACATGACGGCCCATGGCGTCTCGGGCGAGGACCTCAAGAAGGCGATTGGCCACGTCTCCTGGAAGAGCCACCAGAATGGCGCCAAGAACCCGAAGGCCCATCTGCAGAAGGCCGTCGAGATGGACACCATCCTGAACGCGCCGATGATCGCCTCGCCGCTCGGCCTGTTCGACTGCTGCGGCGTGTCGGACGGTGCGGCCGCGGCTATCGTGACCACGCCCGAGATCGCCAAGGCGCTCGGCAAGCACGACATCGTCAGCGTCAAGGCGCTGCAACTCTCGGTCTCGAACGGTTCCGAGTCGGGCCACAATTCGTGGGACGGCAGCTATTTCCACACCACGCGCATCGCCTCGAAGAAGGCCTATGAAGAGGCCGGCATCAAGAACCCGCGCGACGAAGTCTCGATGTTCGAGGTTCACGACTGCTTCTCGGTCACCGAGCTCGTGACCATGGAAGACCTGCACATCTCCGAGACCGGCAAGGGCTGGCGGGACGTGCTCGACGGCTTCTACGATGCCGACGGCAAGATCCCCTGCCAGATCGACGGCGGCCTGAAATGCTTCGGCCATCCGATCGGCGCTTCGGGCCTGCGCATGCTCTACGAGATGTACCTGCAGATCCAGGGCAAGGCCGGCCCCCGCCAGCTCAAGAACCCGCGCATCGGCATGACGCACAATCTGGGCGGCGCACCGCGCGAGAACATCTCGAGCGTGGCCATCGTCGGCCGCTACGAGTAGTCACAAACGACAGGCCCTCTCTCCGGCACGCGCGGTCGGGGAGAGGGCTTTTCTTTGCATCAGACCAGGAGGAAGCCGCGATGGAGCTCGACAAGAAGCTTATCGGCCATACGTTCAAGCCATTCACCACCACCGTCGAGGCCGGCAAGATCCGGCTGTTCTGCAAGGCCATCGGCGAGGAAGACGCGATCTACAGCGACGAGTCGGCGGCCAAGGCTGCGGGCTATCGCGGCATCACTGCACCGCTCACTTTCCTGCGCGCGCTTCAGGCCGACGATCCCAACAAGGGCGGACTGCTGCGTCTGCTCAAAGTCGACATCGGGCTGATCCTGCACGGCGAGCAGCACTTCGAGTATTTCGCGCCCGTCGTGGTCGGCGACAAGGTGACCTGCCAGGAGAAGGTGGTCGACATCTACGACAAGAAGGGTGGCGCGCTGTGGTTCGTCGTCCAGGAGATGGAGATGAAGGACCAGACGGGCAAGCTCGTTGCCAAAGGCAAGGGCGTCACCGTCGTGCGCAACCCAGACGCTGCGAAGAAGTGAGGAGGGAAAGATGACAACCATTCCCAAGTTCGATCAGGTCAAGGTCGGCGACGAGCTGAAGCCGCTCGTCCTGCCGCCGGTCAGCCGCCACCAGCTCGCGCTCTATTGCGGCGGCTCGGGCGATCACAACCCGATCCATGTCGATCTCGACTTCGCCAAGAAGTTCGGCTTCAAGGACGTCTTCGCGCACGGCATGCTGTCGATGGCCTTCCTCGGCCGGCTCGTGACCAGCTATGCGCCGAACGACAAGGTGCGCAAGCTCGGCACGCGCTTCACCTCGATCACCTGGGTGGGCGACGTCATCACCGTCAGCGGCAAGGTTACGGGCAAGCGCGAGGAGAACGGCGAGAAGCTGATCGACCTAGAGGTCAAGTGCACCAACCAGAATGGCCAGGACACGCTGCAGGGCAACGCCACCGTGGCGGCCGCCTAGTTCATTGGACCGCGGGCCTCCTGGCCCGCTCATGTCGGCGCATTCACATGCGCCTGTTGCGGGCCTGGAGGCCCGCGGTCCCAGAAGAGGAGAATCGAGATGGGTCAGATGGATGGCAAGGTGGCGATCGTCACCGGATCGGGTCGTGGCATTGGCCGCGAGATCGCGCTGCGCCTGGTGCGCGATGGCGCCAAGGTGGTGATCAACGACATCGACGATGCCCCGGCCAGGGAGGTCATCGCCGAGATCGAGAAGTTGGGCGGCAAGGCGGTGGCCTGCGTCGGTGATGTGTCGAAGCCCGACTTCGGCGACCGCATCGTGAAGACCGCGGTCGATGCCTTCGGCGACTGCCATGTCGTGGTCAACAACGCCGGCTACACGTGGGACAGCGTCATCCAGAAGATGAGCGACGAGCAGTGGTACGCCATCCTCGACGTCCATCTGACGGCACCGTTCCGCATCCTGCGCGCCTTCCAGATCCATTTCCGCGACGCCGTGGAGAAGGAGCGGGCGGCCGGCAAGCGCATCGTGCGCAAGGTCGTGAACATCTCCTCGACCTCGGGCGTCAACGGCAATGCCGGCCAGTCGAACTATTCGGCTGGCAAGGCTGGCATCGTCGGTCTCACCAAGACGCTGGCCAAGGAGTTCGGCCGCTACGACGTGACGGTGAATGCCGTGGCCTTCGGCTACATCCAGACGCGGCTGACCCAGCCGCTTTCCCAGGGCGAAGCCGGCGAGATCGAAGTCCAGGGCCGCAAGGTCAAGGTCGGCGTCCAGGGCGGCCGGATCGCGGCCATGAACCAGATGATCCCGCTCGGCCGTGGTGGTTTGCCGGAAGAGGCTGCAGGCTCGGTCTATCTCTTCTGCAGCCCTGACAGCGACTACGTCAGCGGCCAATGCCTGGTGGTCAACGGCGGCCTTTGACCGCGGTTGGAACGCTCGACGTCGGCGTCGTCGGCTGTGGTGTAGCCGGCCAGGCGGCGGCGACGTTTCTTGCCGACGCCGGACACCGTGTTGCCGTCTTCGAGCGCTTCACCGAGCCCGGGCCTTCCGGGGCGGGGCTGTTGCTGCAGCCCACCGGGCTTTCGGTGCTGCGTCGCCTCGGCCTTGGCGATCAGGTCGAGCGGCTGGGCGCCCGGATCGACGGCCTTCTCGGGCTGAACCATCGAAAGCACGTGATACTCGACCTGGCGTACGCCGACCTGCATGAGGCGGCGTATGGGCTCGGGATCCATCGCGGCGCCCTGTTCGGACTGTTGCATGAGAGATTGAAGCATTCGACCGCGCGTCTGGTTACCGGCGTGGAGATCGCCGACATCGAACATGACGGCCGGCGCGCGACGGTGGTGGACAAGGCAGGCGGCCGGCATGGTCCGTTCGACCTCGTCGTTGTCGCCGACGGGGCGCATTCGCGGCTGCGTGAACGGCTCATGCCGCAAGCACGGGCACCGCTCTATCCTTGGGGCTGCATCTGGGCAACCGTGCCCGATGAGGGGAAATTCGCCACCGCTCCCGGCATGTTGCAGCAGCGTCTCCGCGGGACCACGACCATGATGGGGCTGCTTCCAGTCGGGCAGGACCAGGTCACCCTGTTCTGGAGTCTGCCAACCACTGCGTTGCAGCCTGGCCGGCCGATCGACGTCGAGGCCTGGCGGACAGACGCAATGACGCTGTGGCCGGAGGCTGCGGCGCTAATCGAGCGCGCTGGCGCGGCCGGCGGCTTCGCCCGCGCCACCTACCGGCAGGTAACGCTGCCACATTGGAACGCAGGTCCGGTGCTGTTCATCGGTGATGCCGCGCACGGCACCAGTCCCCAGCTCGGGCAGGGTGCGAATCTGGGATTGCTCGACGCCCATGTCCTGTCGCGGGCGCTGGCGGCCAGCGATGATCTCGCCGCGGCGCTCGCGCAGTTCGCCCGCCGGCGCAGTTCGTCGGTCCGCTTCTATCGCCAGGCCAGTCATCTGCTGACGCCGTTCTTCCAATCGCACCAGCCGCTGCTCGGACTGGTACGGGACGCTCTGATGGGGCCTGCCTGCGTCGCGCCGGGTCTGCGCACGATGATGACGACGACGCTCGCCGGCCTGCGTCGTGGCTGGTTATCGGCTAACAAGCTCGACGCCGAGGGTCGTTACCCGCTCGAGGACTAGACGACGCTGCGTGACAGTGCCGCCCATCGGCCCGGCGTCAGGCCGAAGCGCGCCGAGAAATGCCGCGTCAGATGGCTCTGGTCGGCGAAGCCCGTCGCGGTGGCGGTTTCCGACAGCGATAGGCCCTGGGCGATCATCGTCCGCGCCCGGGCGAGCCGCTGGCCGATCTGGAACCGGTGAGGCGATGTGCTGAAGGCGGCGCGGAAGTGCCTGGCCAGAGCGAAGCGGTCGAGACCGCTCACGTTTTCCAATTCCTCCGAGGCGATCGTGCGTGGCGCTTCGGCCACGAGGAAGTCGCGGACGCGTTCTACCGCCCGGTGAGCGGTCGTGACGCGAGGCGATCGCTGGCCTCCATCGGCGCGCGACGCCAGGCCTTCGGCGAGGCGACCGACGATGGCATCGATCGCCAGCGGCTCGAGCGCAGATGGAAAGTCCGCGAAGGCCTCGCCCAGCAGGGCTGCGAGGGCAGCGTCTTCGGCCACGGCCTCGGGCACGAAAGGCGGCCTCGCGCCGTCGAGCGCGGCCGAAACTGCGCCAGGGTCGACATAAAGCATGCGGTAGGTGAAACCGTCGGCCACGCCGGCGTGGCCGTCATGCGCCTCGTCGGGATGAAGGATCATGACCTGCCCGGCGCGGCTCGCCTGTCGTCTCCCGCGATAGTGGAAGGCCTGGACCCCGCTGAGCGTCAGTCCGACGGCGTAGGTCTCGTGACGATGCAGGCCATAGGCATGGCCGCCAAATCGCGCGGCCAGCCGCTGCAGGCCGGCATGCGGTTCGTCGAAGCGGATCTGATCCGGTGCGGTCATCGACATGACGCCTTCGCTCCAGCAATCTTCTGGCATCGCCCTTGCACAGCCAGACAGCATGACCGACACGCCATCACAAGACGAAATCGTCCATCTCGCCCGCCAGGCCGGCCTCGACCTGCCGGACGCCTACCTCCAGGAGCTGGTCGAGGCCTATGGCCATGTCCGGGCGATGATCGCGCGCCTGCCTGCGGGACGGCCGCATGGCGACGAGCCGGCGCACACGTTCGTGCCGCAGAAGTTCTTGCCGGTAAAAGAATAGATCATGTCGAACCCGGCCTACCTCACCATCACCGAGGCGTCGAAGCTCATCGCCGCGCGCAAGTTATCGCCCGTGGAACTGACCGAGGCCTATCTCGGCCGCATCGGCAGGCTGGACTCCCAGCTGGACAGCTTCGTGACGCTGACCGCCGAGCGTGCCCGCACCGAAGCGAAGTCAGCCGAAGCGGCGGTCATGGCGGGCAAGCCGCTCGGCCGGCTGCACGGCATCCCCTATTGCCTGAAAGATATCTACGACACGGCCGGAGTCCGCACGACGGCGATGTCCAGGTTGCTGGCTGACAACGTTCCGACCCGGGATGCCCGGTGTCAGGAGAAGATGGCGGCGGCGGGCGGCGTGCTGCTGGGCAAGAACGCCACCTGGGAATTCGCCCATGGTGGGCCGTCCTGGGACATCCTTTTCCCGCCGGCACGCAATCCATGGAACCGCGACCATTCACCGGCCGGCTCGTCCTCCGGTTCGGCGGCGGCCGTCGCGGCGGGCTTTTCCCCGGCCACCCTGGGCAGCGATACCGGCGGCTCGATCCGCGGTCCCGCCGCAGCCTGCGGAATCGCCGGTCTCAAGCCGACCTATGGCCTGGTCAGCCGGCGCGGCGTCATCCCGAACTGTTTTACGCACGATCATGCAGGACCACTCGCCTGGACGACCGAGGACGTGGCGATCCTGATGCAGGTCATCGCCGGTCATGATCCCGAGGATCCGGCATCGGCCGACGTGCCGGTTCCCGACTATGCGGCGGCGCTGACCGGTAACGTGAAGGGGCTCGTGATCGGCGTGCCGGTGGGCTGGCTGGAAACCGAATCGCCACTGACGCCCGCCACCAGGGCCGCCTTCGACGCCGCGCTGGAAGTTTTCCGCGGCCTGGGCGCCACCGTGCGTCCGGTCACCTTGCCGTCGCTGCAACAGTTCGACGACACGAAGAAGACCATCGCGGTGGCCGAGCTGTTCACCATCCATGGCAAGGATCTGCGCACGCGGCCCGATCTGTTCGGCGCCAGCCTGCGCTACCGCATCATCGCCGGCGGTCTCGTGCGTGCCGAGGAATACATCCAGGCCCAGCGCCTGCGCACCGATCTCGCCCGGGCGATGCAGGCCGTCATGGCGACGGTGGACCTGCTGATGCTGCCGACCAGCGAGCCGGCCGGGAAGCTGGCGCCGGTTGCACCGTCCAGTCTGTTTACGAAGGTGTCGTTCATGACGCCGTTCAATGTCGGCGGCAATCCCGCCCTCTCAGTGTGCAGCGGCTTCAATCAGGCGGGCCTGCCGTTTTCCCTGCAGATCGCGGGCAGGCTGTTCGACGATGCCACCGTCCTGCGTGCCGGCGATGCCTACGAGAAGGCGACGTCCTGGCGCGACAGGCGGCCGTCGCTCTAGGTCGCACAAACCTTCAAGACGGGCAGCCGGCGATGGTCGATAAGACGGCATGATCTATGAGACCAAGACCGTGCTTGTCCTGCGTCGCGACCTCGTCGCCTGGCAGGTGGCCAATGTGGCAGCCTTCCTGGCCGGTGGCCTCGCCGGCAACCATCCCCACAT
>Ga0194051_1000804_pt1 | contig 17541 bp, 17 predicted proteins | sample SepL2320m_MetaG_FD_161275 | JGI IMG/M metagenome (GOLD analysis project Ga0194051, IMG submission 161275) | Anoxic zone freshwater microbial communities from boreal shield lake in IISD Experimental Lakes Area, Ontario, Canada - Sep2016-L239-20m | ecosystem: Environmental > Aquatic > Freshwater >... | reverse complement strand
CAAGAGCGTGCGAAGATAGCGCGTCAAGACAGACCTACAAGGAGACTTCATGAGCGACTGGTATGCGATCCGCGGAAATGCCTCCGCACTGCCGACCGACCCCAAGAACATGCGCTTTCGTCCGCTAGGCGTCACCATCGTTGGGCTCTTAGTACGAATCGCTGCTGTGTGGCAGTTGGCCGTAGGTATTTTCTGCATTAGCGAAGCACTGACTCCTTCACGGGCTTCACGTCTGTTCCAGGGCCAGTACCTTGGCAGTGTCAGCGACGGTTACCTCTGGTTCGCGGGACTGGTTGCCATTGCTTTCGGCTTGATCCTGTGGCGCGTGGCTGCCAACTTAGTCGAGGGTGACCCAGCTGCTCGTATCTTTGTTGTCGCAATTGCCGTGCTCAACATCATCTTCGCTTTGCTGAGCTTCCCTTGGGGAATTGCTGGGATGATCATCAACTTGTTGGTCGTCTTCTTGTTGTCCTCATCGACCAGTGTTCGCTGGTTTGCGGAAAGCAAGTTCGAAGCCAAGCGCCCTAGCGCTTTCGAATAAACACTTCAAGAAAAAACCGCTCAGCCCATCAATGCGGGTTGAGCGGTTTTTTCATGCCCACAGTTGGCCGTCGAGGGCTTCCTCGGCTTCATCAAGGGTGCCTTCATACGCACCCGTCGAGAGGTATTTCCAGCCGCCATCACACACGATAAAAGCAATATCAGCGCTCTCGCCAGCCTTCACGGCCTTGGCCGCAAGTCCCAGAGCCGCGTGCAAGATAGCTCCGGTGGAGATGCCGGCGAAGATACCTTCTTGTTCAAGTAGCTCGCGGGTTCGACGCACGGCGTCGCGAGGGCTGACCGAAAATCGTGTGGTCAGCACATCGGGGTCATACAACTCGGGAACGAATCCTTCATCAAGGTTGCGCAGACCGTAAACCAATTCCCCATAGCGGGGCTCGGCTGCAACGATCGAAATCCCTGGCACGTTTTCGCGAAGAAAACGACCACAGCCCATCAAGGTGCCCGTTGTTCCTAATCCGGCGACGAAGTGTGTGATCGTCGGAAGGTCGGCCAACAATTCAGGCCCGGTGCCGCGATAGTGCGCCTCGGCATTAGCGGGATTGCCGTATTGATACAGCATGACCCAGTCGGGGTTTTGTGCCGAAATTTCCTTGGCTACTCGTACGGCTTCATTGGATCCGCCTGCTGCCTGCGAGGAAATGATTTCCGCACCCCACATGCGCAACAGTTGACTGCGCTCGGGTGACGTGTTCTCGGGCATCACACAAATGAGGTTGTAGCCCTTGAGGCGTGCGGCCATCGCCAACGAAATACCGGTGTTGCCCGACGTGGGTTCCAAAATCGTGCAACCAGGGGTCAGCGTGCCATCGGCTTCAGCGGCCTCAATCATCGACAGCGCAGCGCGATCCTTCACCGATCCGGTGGGATTGCGATCTTCGAGCTTGGCCCACAATCGCACCTGCGGCGAAGGGGACATCGTGGGCAAACCCACAAGCGGGGTGTTCCCTACCGAAGCCAGAAGGTTGTCGTAACGCATCAGGCTCCACCAGCGACAGCTGGCAACACCGTGACGTTGTCACCATCGGCGACTTCGGCATCGATTCCGCCGAGGAAGCGCACATCTTCGTCGTTGATATAGATGTTGACGAATCGGCGCAGCGAACCCGCATCAACGAGTCGGTCTGCAATCCCTGGGAATTGGGCCTCGAGATCGTTGATCACTGCGCCCAGGGTCGCTCCGGTGGCCTCGACAGACTTGGCACCAGCGGTGTAGGTGCGCAAGATCGTGGGGATTGATACCTCAATGGCCATCGGGCTAACTCTCCATAGGTTGGGCAGTAGAGAAAGGAACAACTCTTACCGGCTGACTATTCCACCTCACCAGTCACAATTTCGACTGGCTCTTCGGTGACCTCGCCATCAACGATGCGAAATGAACGAAATTCCACGTCCACCTCATCAGCCGTTGAGACTAAAACGTAGTGGGCATGGGGTTCGGACGCATAGGAGATGTCGGTGCGGGACGGATAAGCCTGAGTTGAGGTGTGAGAGTGATAAATCACCACCGGCTCTTCGTCCAGGGAGTCCATCTCGCGGTACAGCGTGAGCAGGTCCGTGGAATCAAACTCGTAAAACGTAGGCGAACGGGCTGCGTTGACCATGGGAATGAAACGTTCGGGGCGATCAGACCCCGCCGGTCCGGCCACGACCCCGCAGGCTTCATCGGGGTGATCCAGGCGCGCGTGAGCCACGATGGCATCCACGATGGTCTGGGCGATCGTCAGCATGGTCTAAGGCTAGGCAAGGCGCTTGGACAGCACGCGCACCAGGGTGTCTTGGAGGTATCCCAGCCAGTCATAGATGGCCAAGAGGTTGGCCCGCTGGTCATTAGCGGCTTCTTCCTCAGTCCAGGCTTGGCTGGCCGGATCGGCGGTGATTCCCAGGCGGGTGGCCAGCACGAGGCGAAGATCGTTGAGGGCGGTCAACCACGACTGACAGCCCTGGGCATCGATCTCCACGCGCTTGGATTCGGTGTGCAAGCTCTCTAACACCACGACCACCGACGCGGTCTTGCGCTGCCTCAGGCCTTCTTGGGTCAGTCGACGAAATTCCTCGTCCGCTTCAGGATCATGCGGATAGGCCGAGGGGAGCAAGCGGGCAAGGGCGGGATCTTCTGGCGCATCTGAATCCGTGCCGATGCCGACCATTGCGGCCAAGGGGTCAGTGTGTTCGGGTTCGGGTTGATCAGGCTGAAGGAAAAAAGCCAATTCGGAGAACAGGTGAATCAAGATGTCGCGCTCGTCTTCGCTTAGTACGAGGGTGGCACCTTCACCATGGCTTCGAAATTTGTTAGTCATTACATGTCCTGCTGCAAGGTAGCCCACAACCCGTAGCCATGCATGGCCTCCACATCGCGTTCCATCTCTTCGCGGCTTCCCGCGGAGACGACAGCCTTGCCCTCGTTGTGTACTTGCAACATGAGTCGGTCCGCCTCTTCGTTGGAGTGGCCAAAGTACGCGCGAAACACATACGCCACGTAGGACATCAAGTTCACTGGGTCGTTCCACACCAAGGTCACCCAAGGCAATTCCGGCATGATGGAAAAGTCTGTTTCGGGGCGTTCTAACTCAACCGGGGCGATGGACACCGCACTAGTGTCCCAGACCCCGTAACCTAGGCACTGTGAGTTCCTTTCCCGCCCGATCTGAGCACCTGCCGGAGCCAGCGCTCCTGGCTGCCATTCGCGACGCCATCATCGGTGACGACCAGGTTATGGACGGCCCCTACGGCCCACATCGCATCACTTATGCGGACTACACCGCCAGCGGCCGGGCCTTGGGATTTATTGAGGACTTCATCCGCGATGAGGTCCTCCCCCGCTACGCCAACACCCACACCGAGTCGTCGGGCACCGGACTACAAACCTCTCGGCTTCGCGAAGATGCGCGTGCCATCATTTCGCAAGCTTTTGGTGGCGAAGCCGACGTCGTCATCCTCTTTGTTGGATCCGGATCCACAGCAGCCATAGATCGCTTTGTTTCGGTGATGAATCTACGGATTCCCGCCGACTTGGATATCAAGTACCACCTGTCTGACGACATTCCCGCGAACGAGCGACCTGTGGTTTTCATCGGACCGTTTGAGCATCACTCCAATGAACTTCCCTGGCGCGAATCCATCGCTGATGTTGTTGTCATTCCCGAAGATGTCGATGGCCACATCGATATCCACCGGCTACGCGAAGAACTTGTTAGATACGCCGAACGCCCACTCCTGATTGGATCGTTTTCCGCGGCCAGCAATGTCACCGGGATCGTGACCGACACCGATGCGATCTCGTCACTACTTCACGACTTCCATGCCATCGCCATGTGGGACTACGCAGCCTCCGCGCCCTACGTCGATATCGACATGAAGCCGCTGAGCGCCCCCGATCACAAGGACGTTGTGGTCCTCTCGCCCCATAAATTCATCGGTGGCCCCAGCACACCGGGCATTTTGGCCATTCGCCGCTCGCTCCTGGCCAACACGGTTCCCTCCGTTGTCGGGGGTGGAACGGTGGCCTACGTCAATCCTTCCGAGCACCTGTACCTGACCGACCCGGTTCACCGCGAGGAAGCCGGCACGCCAGCGATCGTGGAAGCCATTCGCGCTGGTTTGGCCTTCCAACTCAAAGCCGCTGTCGGCACTGACGTCATACGTGCCCACGAAGAGGACTACTTGCGCCGGGCCGCGGAAGCTTGGGACGCGCACCCTTCCATTGAGGTGTTGGGTAACCGCGATGCGGAACGACTATCCATCGTCTCGTTCGTGATGCGCTCCCCCACCGGGCGATACCTGCATCACAACTTTGTCGTTGCTGTACTCAATGATCTGTTTGGCATCCAATCGCGCGGCGGTTGCTCATGTGCTGGACCGTACGGCCACCGCTTGCTGGGAATTGATGTTGAGAAGTCGCACGAGTTTGAACGCGAGATCGAACACGGGTGCGAGGGGATTAAGCCCGGTTGGGTGCGCGTCAACTTCAACTACTTCATTAGCGAGACTGTTTTTGAGTACATCGTGCAAGCGGTATCCATGGTGGCTGAACACGGCTGGAAGCTCTTGCCAGACTATTCCTTTGATCCAAATTCTGGGTTGTGGCACCACCGTGCGGGCACGATCGAGCCCCCGTTGCGACTCTCGATGGTTCATTACGACGACGCCGGAGCGATGGTCTACCCCACCACGACCCAACGGGCCCCGGAATCTGCGCTGGCCACCTACCTGGTCGAAGCCGAAGCAGTTTTCGCCAGCCATGCTGAGCCGGAACTAGAAAATGCTGAGTCTTTACCGGGAGTATCGGCAGACTTTGAATCGCTGCGGTGGTTTGACCTGCCTGCTTCCTCGCTCCAGCCTTAGGAATGTCCAGCTAGACCAGCGGTGCTTTGACCATCCCCGACGACTTGACCACGACCAAGAACCAGATGAGCCAGATCAGATAGAACATCAAATAGGCCGGCAGATAAACAAAGGCCATCAAGATGCCAGAAATCCCAGCGATCCATCCACAAACAACTAGTGACTTAGAGAAATACCCGAAGCGACGACCCCAAATCGTGACGGTAATCAAGAACGCACCAAACATCACGATGGCAACGGCATTCATGATGGCTTCAAAAATCGAGAAGGAGGCGATCGTGGCCGCCTGAATCCCGACAACATCAGAATTGTTTTCTTGCAGGAGTGTGACGACTTGAGCCCCGATGCCATTCGCGACGCCATTTGCTGCGAATCCCACCGCACTAACAATGCCCAAGCGCCCGATCAATCGAGCGCCACCATAACCATCGCCTTTGGCCAGCTCACTCAAACTAATACTTAAAACTAACACTGCGAACGCGGTAGCAAAATGGCCGATGCCACTGAGTTTCCACGGAACAGAGCCGATCGCGTCCTGCAGTTTGGAGATTACTGAGTAGTCATTAAAGGACGTCAGTCCCAAAAATGTGCGCTCAATAAAGAAACCATTGAGGCTATGCATGACAAAGGCTAAAGCCATCACCAAAGCCGAGATTCGGATTACCTTCAGTGATGTCACAGACCTACTCCAGTGCTAGAGCCGCCAACGCTGCATTCACGATAGAGCCTGACGTCAGGTCAAAGAGTTCATACAGTTCCGACACGGATCCGGATTGACCAAACTTGTCGACACCCAGCGGAACAGCAGGGACACCCAAGGCTGAACCAATCCAGGCCATGGCATGCGAAGCGGCATCGTGGATGGTGACCACAGGGGCCTTCTCTGGGAAGATCTCGCGCAGGATGAGCGGATAGGCCGGCACCGATGCCGTGCGCACACCAGCGGCCAATCCACTACGCCATGCCGAGTACAAGCGATCCAGTGACGTTACATCCACCACGTGTGCTGCCACGCCTTCATCGGCCAACTCGGCGGCGGCGGCCAACGCTTCAGGAATCACAGCGCCACTGACGGCCAAGTGCACCACCGGAGCGCCCGAGTCACGCAGGTCCGGACGAGTAGCGAACGCATCGTGTAAGCGGTAACCGCCAGCCAGTACCTGGCGGCGCAAGACCTTGTCGCCCAAACGCTCACGAGCCGCCTCAAAGGGTGCTTGATCCAGCGGGCGAGTGGACAAACGGAAGTAAGCCGACGAATCGGTTTCACCCGACGCAATGCGCTGCAAACTGTCACACAGCAACCAGTCAAGAGCGCCCAAGTAACCAGGCTCGATGAAGGTCACGCCGGGAAGTTCCATCCCAATTGATGCGGTGATCGTCGACTGGTGCGCGCCGCCTTCAGGAGCCAGCGTCACACCGGCTGGGGTTCCGGCGATAATAAATCGCGAGCCCGAATAGGTGCCGTAGATAAAGGCATCCAGACCACGACAAACAAACGGGTCATAGACGGTGCCGATAGGCAACAACGGTTGATTAGACAGGTCCCAAGACAAGCCGAGTTGACCCAGCAACAAAAAGAGGTTCATCTCAGAGATACCCAGCTCAATGTGCTGACCTTGTGGATGCTGACTCCACTTGAGCATGGGGTCGTCTTCGTTCCAGTCACGAATTTCATCGGGTGAGTACACACCCACGCGATTAATAAAACCAGCCAAGTTGGTGGACGTTGCCACGTCGGGTGCAGTAGTCACCAAGTACTTGGCGACTGCCTCATCACGGGAAAGACTGGTGACAATTCGACCGAAGCCCTCCTGCGTGGAAATGGGCTTGCTCGGTGAGCGCGTCTCTACTCGCTCGGGAACGGCAATAGACAAGTGACCATCGGGGCGAGGTCGCTCCAAATGTTGGGCCCGCTCATTGCACCAACGACCAGCGGCGGTGTTCTCAGGAATGCGATCCCATTCAGTGGCCATCGTGAGCTGTGTTCGGGCCCGCATTTCATTGACTTGCTCAGTGCTCATGAGTGACGAGTGGTTGCGTGGGTTACCAGCGCTTGGCAATCCCCAACCCTTGACCGTGTAAGCAAAGATCACCGTAGGGCGCTCGCTGGTCACATCGGCCTGGCGGTAAGCCTCCAGCATGGACGCAAGGTCGTGCCCGCCTAAGTCTTTAACCAATGGCGCGAGGTCTTCATCGCTGACTCCCGCGACTGAGGCCTTCGCCCCTTCTGGCGCACCTTCGAGGAAGCGCTGACGCAGCTCCTCGCCCTTGAGGGCAAACAGCGACTGGTACTGCTCATTGGGCATGGCATCAATCCACGCGCGCAGATCTTCACCGTGTGCTTCCTTGAACTTGGCCTGCAACTTGCGGCCGTACTTGACCTCAATGACTTGCCAACCAGCTGCCAAGAACTGGACTTGCCACTGATGGACCTTGACACCGGGAACAACACGGTCCAAGGACTGACGGTTGAAGTCGACAACCCAGGTGACGTTGCCTAACCCTTGGGTGGCTTGGTCAGCAATGGCTTCCCAGATGTTGCCTTCGTCCAACTCTGCATCACCTATGAAGGCGTAGAAGCGAGAGTGATCCCGCGGACCAAAGTGGTCATCAACGTAACGGCGAGTCAGCGCCGCAAAAAGCGGGGCAGCTGCGCCCAGGCCCACGGACCCTGTGGAGAAATCAACGTGGTCCGGGTCCTTGGTACGAGAGGGGTAGGACTGCAATCCACCCAATTCGCGAAGGCGTGTGAGGTACGAGCGATCCAATTGACCCAAGAGGTATTGGATGGAGTGGAACACGGGCGAAGCGTGCGGCTTGATGGCGACGCGGTCAGCAGCATCAAGGTGAGCAAAGTACAACGCGGTCAGCGCGGTTACGAGCGAGGCGGAGGAGGCTTGGTGCCCTCCGACCTTGACCCCATCACCAGTGTCGCGATCGTGGTTGGCTGAATCGACCATGCGGATGGCCAACCACAAGATGCGCTGCTGGATCTCGTCTAAGACGTCGAGGTCAAGGTCGGGATCGAGTGCGGGCTCGTTGATGACGGTTACGTCTTGGATCGATTTCATGCCTTAACCGTACCAACGAAGGGATCGGGCCCTAAAGCCCTAGCCTCACGATCGCTTGATAAACAAGCCACCGATGAGCTCGAAGACGCCGAGGACGATGAGCAGGATGGCCAACCACCAGGTCAGGATGACCAGCGAGGACAGCGGAGCGGCCAAAACGATGATGGCGGCGATGATGCTCAAGATGCCGGAAAAGATGGCCCAACCACGGCCGGGGCTGCCCGGGCTTGTCAAGCCGGCAAACAGGCGAGCCAGACCATTAAAGAGCCAGCTCACACCAATGAGGATGGCGACCAAGGCGATGGCCTTGGCATCCGAACCTGGATCCGAGCTAATGATGTTCTTCAAGAAAATGATGCCCAAGATCAATGAGCACACACCTGAAACGAAGAAGGCTGCGCGGCTGCCACCATCAAGGTTGGCTGTGAAGCCACCAACGAGTTGGGCAAGACCTGCAAGCAAGAGCCACAGACCGAGGAAGAACGTGATGGTAACCAGCACACCCTTGGGGTACGAAAGAAGCAGTACACCAATGATGATGGAGATCAGTCCGTTGCCGATGATAAGTCCCTTGGAACCTGCAACTGCGGTGACTGAGGCGGTGATGGAATCAGAGCCAGTAGTGGCTGTTTCATTACTCATGTACAAAATGTCGCACAACTTACACAGCAATTAGGCCAAGACACGCTAGCGAGAGGCTTGAACGCCCAACTGCAAAGCTTCGGCGACGAGCGCAAACACTTGCTCGCGCTCAATAAGAAACGCATCGTGTCCAAACGGTGAGGAGATCAGGCGCAATCCCCCCACCGTTGAAGGAATCTCGTCCGCAAGTTGCTGCTGTAGGTACAACGGATAGAGGCGATCGGTATCAATTCCAGCAATGATGACGGGAGTGTTAATGCCCGCGAGTACCTGGTTTACCCCTCCTCGGCCACGGCCTAGGTCCCACGTGGTCATCACGTCGGTTAAAGACACGTACGTTCCGGCGTCAAAACGGCCGGCCAACTTGTCGGCCTGGTGGTCAAGGTAAGACTGGACCGCATAACGACCCTGCCCCAACGGCTCTTCGTTGTCCTGAGGCTCATTAGAAAAACGCAATGCAAGTTCAGATTCGCTGCGGTACGTCAGGTGTGCAATGCGGCGCGCCACACCCATTCCTGAAACTGGACCGCGCTCTTGGTCGTAGTAATCGCCACCATTCCACGCAGGGTCGGAAGTGATGGCGTGCATTTGCGTGATCTGAGTGCCAATTTGATCAGCTGTTGCCGCTGCACCAACAGCAACGATGACAGCGCTTCCTACTTCTTCGGGATATTCAACGACCCATTCAAGCGCGCGCATCGCGCCCATGGATCCACCGATCACCGTGGCCCAGTGCTTTACACCCAGGTGCTCTGCAAGTCGCTTTTCAATGCGCACCTGGTCGTTCACCGTTACGCGGGGAAACCGCGATCCCCACGGCTTGCCGTCTGGAGCAATCGATGATGGACCCGTAGTTCCTTGACAGCCGCCGAGAACGTTGGAGGAAACGGCAAACCATTGGTTCGGGTCGATCGGACCATTAACCCCGACGAGACCGTCGAGCCAACCGGCTGTTTTGTGGCCCGCGCCGGCTGGTCCATTGACATGGGAATCACCCGTGAGGGCGTGCAAAACAAGGACTCCATTGGAGCCATCAGGATCCAGTGCGCCCCACGTTTCGAAGGCGACAGTCACCTCTGGCAGGTGTCCACCTAATTCAAGATCAATCGGGCCGAGCGAGACAAACTGTCGCTGCCCCACGACGTCCCCTTCCAGCCACGCACCGGTGACTGGAAGGAATTCGTCGTCGCGAGAATGCATGGAGTTAGGCGCCCTTTGCTGCCCGGAATCCAGCATCGAGGTCAGCCAAGATGTCTTCAATTCCTTCAATACCCACAGCCAGTCGCACCAAGCCTGGTGTCACACCAGCAGTTGCGCGCTCTTCATCGCTCAACTGTGAGTGCGTTGTGGAAGCTGGGTGAATCACCAACGAGCGGACGTCGCCGATGTTGGCAACATGGCTGTGCAGTTCCAGCGCATCCACGAACTTCTTGCCAGCTTCGATTCCACCCTTGATTTCGAACGCCACAACGGCGCCCGTTCCGGCAGGTGCGTACTTGCGACCGCGCTCGTACCAAGCTGACGACGGCAGACCTGCGTAGGCGACCGACTCCACTTCATCGCGCTTCTCAAGCCATTCAGCCACATGCTGTGCGTTGCTGATGTGGCGCTCCATGCGCAAGGACAGCGTTTCGATGCCCTGTGCGATGAGAAACGCATTGAAAGGAGCAACTGCGGGGCCCAGGTCGCGTAGCAACTGCACGCGCGCCTTGATGATGTAGGCAATGTTGCCAAGGGCTTCTGCATAGACCAAGCCGTGGTAACTGGGGTCTGGCAAGTTAAAGCCTGGGAAACGATCAGGGTTGGCTGCCCAGTTGAAGGTTCCGCCATCAACGATGGCGCCTGCCACTGCCGTGCCATGTCCACCGAGGTACTTGGTCGCTGAGTGAACGACGATGTCAGCGCCCCACTTCAAGGGCTGAATCAGGTACGGCGTAGCAATCGTGTTGTCCACGATCAATGGGATGCCATATTCGTGCGCAACACCGGAAATTCCCTCGATGTCGAGCACATCGTTCTTTGGATTCGAAATCGTTTCGCCAAAGAAAGCCTTCGTGTTCGGACGAATGGCGGCCTTCCACTGCTCAAGGTTGTCGGGGTCATCAACGAAGGTGACTTCGATGCCGAACTTTGGCAACGTGTAGTGGAGCAAGTTGTACGTGCCGCCATACAAGCTCGGGCTGGCGACAACATGGTCTCCGACTTCAGCCAAGTTCAAGATAGCCAGCGTCTCAGCAGCTTGACCACTGCTGACCAACAAGGCGGCAACTCCGCCTTCGAGAGCGGCAATGCGCTCTTCCACAACCGCCTGGGTGGGGTTCATGATGCGGGTATAGATGTTGCCGAATTCGGCCAGGCCGAATAGGGCCGCCGCGTGGTCGGTGTCGCGGAAGACATATGAGGTGGTCGAGTAAATCGGCAACGCACGCGCACCCGTTGTGGGGTCAGCCACTTGGCCGGCGTGAATCTGCTTGGTTTCAAAACTCCAGCTGTCGTTCATGGTTTTGTTTTCTCCTCGATCAGGTAGGGCTTAGGTGGACGGTGCTGAGGGAATAAAAATGGGGGGCATGCAAAAGGCCGGAAGGGATCTTCCGGCCTGGCTCAATGCGTCACGCTCGTCGACAACATCGATCCATTCCGTCAGGGCAACACATGCAACTCGACATTCGACCGTAATCAACGGTCCGTCGAGAGATGAGGACGAGGGGCTTGGGCACCTGCAAAAACTAGCACGATCACTTCAGCCAAAAAATCTCGGTCGCGGTTCAACTGCGTTATTGCGACTGGTTTGCAACTACGCGTCGCGCGCTGGCTCGGTCGCTGAGACCTGCGTCACTAATGGAGCAACAACGCTCAGTCGACTCGCTGCGACGATAGCCACAACGCATACCGCAGTCATCGTGACAAAGATGCTCAAGAACGTCACCTGTTGCTGGCCCGCAGGCGCAGTACCGATCCCATAGATGACACCGGCTAATGCAGTGCAGGTCAAGACTCCAGCTCCATCGCCGAGTTGCAAAGCAGCCGAATTTGCTCCTTGCTCCTCCCCCGATGACATCCCCAACACCCACACATTCACCGCCGGAATGGTGATACCCATTCCAAAACCACCAACCGCCCACGCCAGGCCAGCAATGATCGCCGGAGCGGGAACTGTCACCGTCAGGGTCATCAAGACAATGCCAACGAACACACACAGCGCACCGACAGAGATCAACCGATCCCGGTGAATCGTCAGATCAGGACGACCCTGCCACCACGAGCCCAGAAACCAACCCAGCGAAGAAGTGGTCAAACTCAATCCCGCGAGTGTGAGACCTAAACCTCGTTGATCAACGAGCATCAGGGGAACAAAAGCTTGAGCGCCAAAGAAAGCCCCAGCTAAGAGTCCACGAGCTCCGATTGCGCTGGGAAGCCCTCGGGCCAATCGCAAGGAACCTCTCGGGAGTAGACGTTGGAGGGCAAATCCCACGATGACTAATCCAATGAGCGCTTCACCAGCACCGATCAAACCAAGGCGACGGCCACCGTCCTGCACCAAAACGGCACCCGCCGCAAGTGAGGCAGCCCAACGCGTGCGGCCACTGCGACTTGATTGCGCTGTCTGCGCACCGGCATCAGCCAGGTCTTTGTCTTGTCCGTGACCAATGCCTCCCGGTCCCTCGACCGCACTAACCAAGGGCCACACCAAGAACATGGCGATCACGACAATTGGCACCACTGCGAAGAAGACCACCCGCCACGTCCAAAACTCTGCAATGGCACCGGCAATAAAGGGTCCTACCAGCGACGGCACGATCCACGCTGCTGCCAGGGCAGAGAACACCTGCGGTCGAATCTTGGCTTCATACCCACGGGCCACCACGACGTAGACCGCGACGATGGCTGCCCCGCCGCCTAAACCCTGCAGAACCCGGCCAATGACAAAGATCGGCATTACTTGCGCTGTCGCACACACCAACAAGCCGATAGCGAAAACTATGAGACCACCGATGAGCGGGAGTTTGGGTCCCTTGCGATCGCTGTAATCACCACCCGCGACAGTGGCGACTAACGTGGCGATCACCACGCCATTGAAAGCCCAGGCATAGGCGCCCAGTCCATTAACAGCCTTCACCGCTTCTGGCATGGCAGTTGACACCGCGATGGTTTCAAACGCGGCGGCTGTGACGACTCCGGTGATGCCCACTGTTGGTCGCAGCAAGGAACCGGAAAACACTGCCCTCAGGAGTTGTCCTCACCAGATCCGCCAGGAGGAAGGCTCTCGAAAATCTCTTTGCACTCCGGGCATACCGGAAACTTGCCAGGATCGCGATTAGGTATCCACACTTTGCCGCACAGGGCAATCACCGGCGTCCCGGTCACGGCGCTTTCAACGATCTTTTCCTTGGCCACATAATGGGCGAAGCGCTCATGATCCCCGGCCTCTACTTCTTCAAGAATGGGGTTTTCCAAAACTGCGGTTGAGCCACCATCAGGGCGAGCCAGCGGGTCAGTACCGGGAGGAGCAAAAGGATCAGACATCGACATGCAAACAGTCTAGAGCGCACAAGTGCACCCGGCAGACGTAGATAACGAACCCATTACTCCGCACGGAAACCGGATTCCCACGGGCGGGTGGCGTGCCTTAGATTTGGTGAATGGCTTCCCCCACCCGCTGGCTCAGTGCAACCCTGGCAATCTGTGCTGGGGTGACCTTGATCGCTGGGGCTGGTCAAGCAGCGAACGGCAGTGAACCACTTCCAGCTGGTCCACCCGCGACGCAGACGGTGCAGGCCTCGGCTGTCCTCAAGCCAGCGATCTATCGCGGACCCAAAGCGACCAGCGGCAAAGTCGTTTATCTGACCTTTGATGACGGGCCCTCGCGCTACACGCCCGCTGTTCTTAACATCCTGAAGAGCTACGACGCGAAGGCGACCTTCTTTCTGATTGGAAGCCAGATTCGGACACGTGAGGCCACCACGCGCCGCATTGCGCGCGAAGGCCACTCGGTCCAAGACCACACCTGGCGCCATCCCAATCTCAAGCGACTCAGCGCTACTGAGATCTCATCGCAGTTCACTCGCACCAATCGCGCGATCCGCCGCCAAGGCATTCGCCAACCAGTGTGTGAGCGACCTCCTTATGGCGCATTCAACAACCGCGTTCGTCGCGTAAGCCAAACGTTGGGTATGCGGACGGTGCTTTGGAGTCTCGATACCAACGACTGGCGACGCCCCGGAGCTAGTGCTATTGCCCGACGCGTCGTGCGTGGGACGAGCAACGGGACCATCGTGTTGATGCACGATGGCGGTGGAAACCGAAGCCAAACGGTCACCGCGCTGAAGAGCGTTCTACGCACACTCAAGGCTCGCGGTTACCGCTTCGAGACCTTGCCTGCCTGTTCTTGACCACTGTGCGGCTCCACGGCGAGGAGTTGGCACGCGCGCTGTGATTCTCGGGTTGTTTGGGCCGGCAAGGCGTCCCATTTGCACGAGACCGTGACACCATTAGCCCTTCACCATACGAAGCGAGAGGAACCGACGTGCTGTCCACCTGGCAAGGTCGTTCTTTAGTCAAAGAGCAAGACCACACCAGCGATGAGTTCATTGCCTTGGTGGCGTATGCCGCTGCCCTCAAAGCAGACCGAGCCGCCGGCGTGGAAGAGCAACGCTTAGTAGGCCGCTGTATCGCCTTAATCTTTGAAAAGACCTCGACCCGCACACGCGCTGCCTTCGAGGTGGCCGCTGCCCATCAAGGCGCTAGCGTGACTTACCTTTCTCCCGACGGCTCACAAATTGGACACAAGGAATCAATCGCGGATACAGCCCGGGTGCTCGGACGGATGTATGACGGAATTGAATTTCGTGGCTCGTCGCAGGAATCTGTTGAGGAGCTAGCCCGCTACGCGGGGGTGCCGGTCTGGAATGGCTTAACCGACCGCTTCCATCCCACGCAGATGTTGGCGGATGTGTTGACCATGCGCGAACACAGTGGAAAGCCGCTCGACCAGATCGCCCACACCTACATCGGTGATGCGCGCAACAACATGGGTAACTCCACCTTGATCACCGGTGCGCTACTCGGGCTTGATGTTCGCCTGTGCGCCCCTGCCTCACTCCAGCCTGAGGAATCCATCGTGGCCACCGCACGGGTATTGGCCGAAAAATCAGGTGCCCGCATCACCATCACTGACGACCTTGACGAAGGATTGTCTGGTGCTGATTTTGTCTCCACCGATGTCTGGGTGTCGATGGGTGAACCCAAGGAAGTGTGGGCTCAGCGCATCGCCGACCTCAAGCCCTACCGCGTAGACGCCCACCAACTTGAACGCACCGGTAATTCCGCGGTCAAGCTGATGCATTGTCTTCCGGCCTATCACGACCGCCGCACCGAAATCGGTGAGCAGATTCATGCATCCTTTGGACTCGACGGAGTCGAAGTCAGTCACGAGGTTTTTGAAGCCAATGCGCACGTGATTTTTGATCAGTCCGAGAATCGAATGCACACCATCAAAGCGATGATGGTCGCCACCCTGAATCCGCCTGCTCTGTAAGAGCTCCCCCCACTCTTTAAGCAAAGAAATAACTGAGCCCGCCGAGAATCTCGACGGGCTCAGCAGGGGGGAAGGAAACTTGTCTAGGACAAGCGCTGCTTCAAGCCATCTAGCTGCGCGTACAGCTCATTGGGAGTGTGCTCACCAAACTGCTCAAAGTATTCCTGGGTCAAGTCAGCTTCAGCCGTCCATGACGCTGAATCCACCTTGAACAACTCGGTGATCGTCTCGTCCGAGATATCCAAGCCGTCAAGGTTGAGGTCTTCGATCTTGGGCAAACGACCAATGGGAGTTTCGATGGCATCGACCTCGCCGTCTAAACGACCGATGATCCACGCCAAGACGCGGCTGTTATCGCCAAAGCCTGGCCAGATGAACTTGCCTTCGGCGTTCTTGCGGAACCAGTTGACCTGATAGATCTTGGGCAACTTGTGAGCCTGAGTTGACTTGCCGACCTTGAGCCAGTGACCCCAGTAGTCAGCCATGTTGTAGCCACAGAACGGAAGCATGGCGAAGGGGTCGCGGCGCAAAGCGCCAACGGTTCCTTCGGCGGCAGCGGTCTGTTCGGAGGAAACAGTGGCGCCAATGAAGACTCCGTGCTCCCAGTCAAAGGACTCGTTGACCAACGGAACGTTCGTGGCACGACGTCCACCAAACAAGATCGCGTCGATCGGAACGCCCGCGGGGTCTTCCCACGAGTCGGCGATGATCGGGCACTGGTCGGCTGGAGCCGTGAAGCGAGCATTGGGGTGGGCGGCTGGATCTTGCGAAGCCGGAGTCCAGTCGTTGCCCTTCCAGTCAATCAAGTGTGCTGGCGGTTCGTCGGTCATACCCTCCCACCAGATGTCACCATCGTCTGTCAATCCAACGTTGGTGAAAATCACGTTGCCGTGCAACGCAGCAATGGCGTTGGCGTTGGTGCTGTCACCGGTGCCAGGAGCGACTCCGAAGAAGCCCGCTTCTGGGTTGATCGCATACAAGCGGCCATCATCACCAAAACGCATCCAGCAGATGTCGTCTCCGACCGTCTCGACCTTCCAACCAGGAATGGTGGGCTCGAGCATGGCGAGGTTCGTCTTGCCACAGGCCGAGGGGAAAGCCGCAGCAATGTGGTGCGAACTGCCCGCAGGCGAGGTGAGCTTGAGGATGAGCATGTGCTCGGCCAACCAGCCCTCGTCGCGAGCCATGACTGAAGCGATACGCAAGGCGAAGCACTTCTTGCCCAGCAGGGCATTTCCGCCGTAGCCGGAACCGTAGGACCAAATCTCGCGGGTTTCAGGGAAGTGAACGATGTACTTGGTGTCGCTGCAGGGCCAGGCAACATCGGCTTGACCTTCTGCCAACGGTGAGCCCACTGTGTGCAAGGCCGGAACAAAGTCGCCGTCTTCGCCGATCAAGTCAAGTGCGGCACGACCCATGCGCGTCATGATGCGCATGTTGACCACTACGTAAGGACTGTCGGTGATTTCCACGCCGAGCTGAGAAATGCGCGAGCCAAGCGGACCCATCGAGAAGGGCACCACGTACATGGTGCGGCCCTTCATAGAGCCGGCAAACAACGTCTTCAATTCCGTCTTCATCTCAACCGGGTCGCGCCAGTTGTTCGTCGGACCTGCATCAGCTTCATCCAGTGAGCAAATGAACGTGCGGTCTTCAACGCGAGCAACATCCTTGGGGTTAGAGCGAGCCAAGAACGAGTTCGGGCGCTTGGCCTCGTTCAACTTGATGAAGGTGCCCTGTTCGACCAAGAGAGCGGTCAAGCGATCCCACTCTTCTTGCGAACCGTCAGACCACTCAATGCGATCTGGTTGGGTCAGTGCCGCGGTTTGCTCAACCCACTCAAGAAGCTTCTTGTTCTTGGTTGGAGCATTTTCAAAACCTGGAACGGTCATGGAGATCTACTCGCTTTCGCTTGGCTACTACCTTGCGGTAGACCTCTAGCGTGCCTTATGCCCTTGACGAAAAGCCAACCTGGTAGGCGTGATCTTTGCGACACTGTCCCCACTAGGGTGCAGATTAGGCATAGAACCTATGGCCTACGTCACACCAGTCACATCCGTCACACCTGAGATGGGAACGCGAATGAAACTGCTCATTCTTGGCTGTGGCAATGCCGGGCTCGAAGTGGCAACCCGCGCGAAGGCTCTGGGCTGGGAAGTAGTCGCCACCACAACCCGCGAATCACGTATCGCCGAAATTGAACAGGTCGCAGATAAGGGACTAGTCGTTCGTGGCGCAGACCTGGAAGCTGTTAAGGCTGCAGCGGCGGACTGTGACGCAATTTTGGTTTCTGTCTCTCCTCCCATCATGCAATCACGCACCATCGAAGAACGCGAGCAGTCCTATCGCGATGTTCTCGTTGAGTCGTGCAATAGTTCGGTTCAGGCG
>Ga0194051_1000801_pt1 | contig 17593 bp, 15 predicted proteins | sample SepL2320m_MetaG_FD_161275 | JGI IMG/M metagenome (GOLD analysis project Ga0194051, IMG submission 161275) | Anoxic zone freshwater microbial communities from boreal shield lake in IISD Experimental Lakes Area, Ontario, Canada - Sep2016-L239-20m | ecosystem: Environmental > Aquatic > Freshwater >... | reverse complement strand
GATAGCCACCGGGCGGGGGGAAGCCGGCGGGCGGCCCGTAGAGGTTGGGATCCTGATCAGTCATCAACTCGCTCCTTCGGGCGTCGTTGCTCACAATCTACCGCCCACACGATGGTTTATGACAGCGGTCAGCGCATCTCGATCATGACCTTGCCGCATTCCTTGCTGCTACCGAGAAGTTCCAGCGCAGAGGCAATGTCTCCCAATCCGAAACGATGGGTGATCAGCGGCGATAGGTCGCGGCGGCTGAGCAGTTCGATGGCATCGGCGAACCGCGCGGGGTACTCGATCGATCCCCGAATAGTCAGTTCCTGCATCAGCACGCTGAGGAAGTTGATCGGAACCGGCTCGTAGTGCAGTGCGACGACGCAGATGGTCGAACCTCGCCCGGCGCGGTCGACGATCTTGGTGAGCATCGTCGATGAACCGGTGGCCTCGATGTACGCGGAGGTGGCCGGGGCCGTACCGAATTGGACCTTGGCCGTGCCGTGCAGGCGGCTGAGTTCAGCCCACACGCTGGCGTCTGCCGGGTCGATGGCCGTGGCGCCGAGGGTCTCTGCGAGCCGGCGCCGGGTGGCAGACAGGTCGATGGCGACGATATCGGTCAGACCGCGATCGGCCATGCTTGCGATCGCCGCCAGACCGATCGGTCCGCACCCGAATACCGCGACCTTGTCATCCCGGCCGACATCGGCCTGCTCGGCAGCGTGCATTCCCACCGCGACCGGTTCGGCGAGCGCGGCGATATCGAGCGGCATGTCATCGGGGATCGGAAACAGCCGTCCGCCCCGGGCCGCCTCTCGAACCAGCACGGCGTTGGCCAGTCCGCCTTCAGCCGTTCCGTTCCCGATACGGCCGATATCGTCCCCGCCGGGGTGTACGACCACCCGCTGACCCGGGACGACGTCGGTCACCTCTGCGCCAACGGTTGTCACGACACCGGCAAGTTCGTGGCCGAGAGGCATCGGCTCACCGCTCGGCCCGGCGAGGCCACCGAGCCGGATGTAGCTCAGGTCGCTGCCGCAGATACCGCAGGCGTGCACCTCGACGATCGCATCCCGCGGCCCGCACGGAGGCAACTCGACTCGGTCGAGGCTGACCTGTCCCGCGCCGGTGATTCGGACCTGTTCGATAGTGGTCATTGATCTCTCCTCGGATCGCGACGGGGAGGCCGCGAGGGGCGATAGGTTGTCCATGCTGTGTGCGGTGTCGCGCACCAAACATAACGACGAGGACGGAGACGTGACAATGAGTTCCTCGATGCCGGCCATTGATATCGACGATCTGACCTCGCCCCGGTTGACCGCGGTGCAGCGACAGGTTATTGACTACACCGAATCGCGGCCGGTCACCTTCGATATCGACCGGATGATCGACGAGGCCATCGTCGGCGCTGGTACCGATGATCTGGGGTATACCGGTGACTTTGCGGCGCGCCTGGACGCTCATGTGGCAGCGATCGAGGCCGACACCGGCCTGACTCAGTTGGCACGTGGCACATTGCGTTCCCGGGTGGTTCGACTGCTTCGCAATCGGATCTCGTTGGCGGATCTGATCAGCCGATACCCGGAGATCGAGTCGATCGAGATCGAGAAGCCGATCATCGTGGTGGGTATGCCGCGATCGGGAACCACACATCTGGTCAATCTGCTGGCGGCCGACCGGCGCCGGCGCGCCCTGCCGTACTGGGAAAGCCAGGAACCTATCCCGGCCCGTGGCCGGGGACCCGATGTGTTCGGTGTCGATCCGCGCTATGGGCGCGCCAGGGCCGAACACGATGCGATGCTGACCAATATGCCACTGGTGGCTGCCATGCACGACCAATTCCCCGAGGCGATCGAGGAGGAGGTCGAACTCCTCGACCTGGATTTCGCCAGCTATATCCTGGAATGGCTGGCTCGGGTCCCGAGTTGGCGCGACACCTACCTGGCGCTCGATCAGGGAAAGCACTACGCCTATATGAAGAAGGTGCTGCAGGCGCTGACCTTTTTCCGCGGCCCGCAGACCTGGGTGCTGAAGTCCCCGCAGCATTCCGAACAGTTGCCCGCACTCACGGCTACCTTCCCCGACGCCACCGTCGCGTTCACCCACCGCGATCCGGTCGCCGTCATCCAGTCGACGGTCACGATGATGGCGTACGCGGATCGTCTGCGCCGCACCAGCATCGACCCGGACTGGCTGATCGATTACTGGACCGACCGGATACACCGGCTACTCAGTGCGGGGGTTCGCGATCGGGAGCTGGTGCCGGCCGAGCGCAGCATCGACATCAGTTTCCATCAACTCAACGGCAACGAGATCAGCGTCCTCGAATCGCTGTACGAGCGGGCCGGCGTCGAGTTGACACCGGGGGTGCGGAAGAGCTTTGACCGGTATCTCGACAGCAACCCCCGCGGTAAGCACGGCAGCATCCGCTATGACCTGCAACGCCATTTCGGAGTCTCTGTCGACGAGGTGCGGTCCCGATTCGACTTCTATTTCGACCGCTTCGACGTCCGGCCCGAAGTCGGCGTCCGGTCCGGCGAGAACTGACAGGAGACCGCTATGACGGATTTCGAACCTGCCTACCTGACCCGGCCCGGCGCCGAGGCGATGCTGCCCGCGACCCCCGATGTGATCGAGGAGGTCAGCCCCGGCATCTGGTGCTCACCCGGACTGTCCAACGTCTTCATGATCCCGACATCGCAGGGCCGAGTGATCATCAACGCGGGCATGGGATTCGAGGGTCCCGTGCACCGCGCCAATATGGATTCCGTCGACTCCTCGCCGGTGCGCTACCTCATCGTGACGCAGGGTCACTATGACCACGTCGGCGGACTGAACAGCGTGCGCGATCCCGACACGAAGGTCGTGGCGCAGGCCAACTGGGAGCAGTGGCGTGACGACAATGAGCGACTTGTTCGCTACCGATCCTCCCGCAGCGCATTCGCCTTCTCCCACACCCTGGCCGCCGGCATCGCCAAGATCCAGGAGCGGTTCGGCCGCAAGCTGCCCGGCCAAAGCACCCCGACCGCGGACATCGTCGTCGAGGACACCCTCACCCTCACCGCCGGCGAACGCACGCTCGAACTCATCGCCACGCCCGGCGGCGAGACCACTGATTCGATGGTCGTGTGGTTGCCTGACGAGAAGATCTGTCTGTGCGGCAATGTGTTCGGCGCACTCTTCGGCCATATGCCGAACCTGGTCACCATGCGTGGCGATCGCTATCGCGATGCGCTCACCGTGATCGACACCGTCGAACGGATTCGTGCGCTGGAGCCCGAGGTGCTTCTCACCGGTCACTTCGGGCCGATCACCGGCAAGGAGCAAATCCGGTTCGAGCTCACCCGGCTGCGCGACGCGGTCCAGTACATCCACGACGCGACGGTAGAGGGCATGAATGCGGGCAAGGACGTCCGCACCCTGATGCGCGAGATCGGCCTGCCGCCGCACCTGAAGGTGGGACAGGGGTACGGCACGGTGGCCTGGGGTGTCCGGGCGATCTGGGAGAACTACTCGGGCTGGTTCCACCACCGCTCCACCACCGAGTTGTATCCGGTCGATCCGACCGATATCAGCGCCGACCTGGTGGAACTCGCCGGTGCCGAGGCTCTTGTCGCCCGCGCGCAGGCCCACCTGGATGCCGGCCGGCCGGTGCAGGCCATTGCGCTGGCGGAGAAGGTGACCGACACCGATGCCGACCATCCGGGCGCCCGGGGCGTCCTCACGGCAGCGCATGAACGGCTTTTGACCGATAGCAATAACTTCTGGGAGACGGCATGGCTGAAGAAACAGATCGCGAGTTACGCATGAGTGCCCGGGCTGTATTTGATTTCACCGGCACTCGTGCGCTCATCACCGGTGGCACCAGCGGTATCGGCCATGCGACCGCCGTTCTGTTCCGCGATGCCGGAGCCGACGTCACCGTCACCGGTACGCGATCAGATGCGGGGGAGTACGGCACCGATCTGTCGGGTATGACCTACGCGCAACTGGTGCTGACCGACCCGGTCTCCATCGATGCAGTCAAAGCGCGCTTCGACATCCTCGATGTTCTGATCAACAACGCCGGCGCGAACTTCCCCGGCGGTCTCGATGAATCGGCGCCCGACGGGTTCGACGCATCGGTGGCGCTCAACCTCAACGGCACCTACCGGTTGACGGTCGCGCTGCGCCGTGCCCTGAAAGCCTCCACCGCCCCGGGTGGAGCCGCGGTGGTGAACCTCTCGTCGATGTCGGCACTGCGGGCGGTGACGATGGTGCCCGGATACAGCGCCGCCAAGGCCGGGATCATCGCGCTGACCAGAACGCTTGCCGTGAAGTGGGCGAAGGACGGCATCCGGGTGAACGTGGTGGCTCCCGGCACCATAGACACCCCGATGACGGCTCCGATGAAGGGGATTCCCGCGCTGATCGATTCCGAGGTGGCGCTCATTCCCCTCGGCCGGTTCGGCCGTGTCGAGGAGATCGCCCCGACGATTGCATTCCTGTGTACCGAACACAGTTCCTACACCAGCGGGGCGCTATTCGTTGTCGACGGTGCGTCCGACTGCTTCTGAGCCCGCACGTTAGGTTCATGACATGACTGGAATTGAGAATTCCGCTGCCGCGGATACCTCGCGACTGTTCACTCTCGCCCAGTCTGTCATCGGATTCATGCCGGCGGATGAGGGTCGAGCGCTTTTTGATGCGGCGGTCCGATACCTATCCGGTGGGGTAGCGGTCGAGATCGGCACCTACTGCGGCCGATCCACCGTTCTGTTGGGTGCGGCCGCCGCCCAAACCGGCAGCGTGCTCTACACCGTCGACCACCATCACGGATCGGAGGAACACCAACCCGGCTGGGAGTTCCACGACACCGCGATGGTCGACCCCGTGAGCGGGCGCTTTGACACGCTCCCGACGTTCCGGCGCACCCTGGACGCCGCCGGACTGGACGACACCATCGTGGCTGTAGTCGGAAAATCACCGGTGGTGGCGCGGGGTTGGCGGACACCAATGGAACTGCTGTTCATCGACGGCGGACATAGTGAACAAGCCGCGCAGGCGGATTTCGACGGCTGGGCCCGGTGGGTCTCGGTCGGTGGCGCACTGGTCATCCATGACGTCTTCCCTGATCCCCGCGATGGCGGCCGACCGCCGTATCACATCTATTGCCGTGCATTGGATTCCGGTGATTTCATCGAGGTCAGTGCTACCGGCTCGATGCGGGTACTGGAACGGATCCGAGGTGTGTCCGGTGATCAGCTGCGGACGCACTCGCAGTCGTAGTCGCCTTCGAGGCCACGGGGAAGCGCGTGGTCGCGGAAGATTGCGCTGCCGGCAGTGGTTCCCGACAGCGCATCGGCCGCGAGGATCATGGCTGCGCCGGTCCAGGTGGTGCGTTCCACCGGCCAGCGCTTGCCATCGGAGAACACCAACCCGGTCCAGTACGAACCGTCTACGTCACGCAGGTGCTGCATGGCGGCGAACTGCTGCTGTGCCCGCTGGCGATCACCCATGGCGTCCAACGCCATGACTAATTCGCAGGTTTCGGCTCCGGTCACCCAGGGGCGGTCATCGACGCAGCGAATACCCAGACCGTCGACCACGAAATCACTCCAGCGTTCGGCGATCCGGTCGTGGGCGCCCGCACCGCGGACCGCACCGGACAGAATCGGGTAGTACCAGTCCATCGAGTATCTCGGCTTCTCAGTGAAGGCATCGGGGTGGTCGGTGATGGTGTGGCCTAGCCGGCCCACCGCGACCTCCCACTCGGGTTGAGACTCATCGAGATGATCGGCGAGCGCCAACGCACACCGGATGCTGTGGTAAACACTGGCGCATCCAGTCAGCAGTGCCTCTTCGAACACACCGTTCGGACCTTGCGCCCAATAGATCTCGCCGGTGCCGGCCTGCAGATTCAGAACGAAGTCGATCGCATCGCGCACGGTGGGCCACATCCGTTCGGCGAATTCGCGGTCGCCGGTGACCAGCACGTGATGCCATACGCCGGTGGCGATGTAGGCGCAGAAGTTGCTGTCGCTATTGGCGTCCTCGATGACACCCCGGCGGTACTGGATCGCCCAGGATCCATCGCTGCGCTGCTGACTGCGACTCCACTCGTAGGCGGCGCGTGCCTGCGCAACAAGTCCGGCGACTGTCAGCGCCATGGCGCACTCGATGTGATCCCACGGATCGGTATGACCGGCCAGCGACCAGGGGATCTCACCGGAGGAGAGCTGGATAGCGGCAATCGACTCCGCCGTCTGCCGGCATTGGGCAGACGTGAGGATTCCGGCGACGCCGGGCACGCCGGCGGTATCAGACCCGCGCATGGGATTTCTCGAGGGGCTTCTCGAAGTAGAGCGCCACACTTTTGCCCACCACAGGGTTAAGCACGGTTTCGGCTACCCGGGTCAGCGTCGGCTTGCTCATCATGTCCCACACCAGCAGCTTGTGGTAGGTCTTCACGGCCGGATGATCGTTATTGTCCACGCCCACAGCGCATTTCAGCCACCAGTACGGTGAGTGCAGCGCGTGTGCATGAGCGGACCCGGTGAAGAGCGCACCGCAGGCTTCGACCTTCGCCTGCAGTTCGTCTGCCTGGTAAATCCTGATGTGGCCGCCTTCGTTGGCGTGGTAGGAATCCGACAGCAGCCAGCAGATCTTTTCCGGCAGCCAGCGGGGCACCGTGACGGCGAGTGATCCGCCGGGTCGCAGCACCCGAACCAGTTCGGCGATCGCGGTCTCGTCATCGGGCACGTGTTCGAGGATTTCGGAGGCGATCACGACGTCGAAAGTGCCGTCCGGGTAGGGCAGGGCCAGGGCATCGCCGACGACCACCTGGGCCTTGGCCGACTTAGGTGCCTCACCGGCGGAACCCATGGCCTGCAGCAAGGTGTCGACCTCGGCCAGTTCTTCGGCGTCCTGGTCGAAGGCGATGACGTCGGCGCCGCGCCGATAGGCCTCGTAGCTGTGCCGGCCGGCACCGCAGCCGACGTCGATGACCTTGGTTCCGCCTCCGATGCCGAGCCGGTCGTAATCCACCGTCAGCATGGTTCGTCGACCGCCGTCACTTCGCGGCGCGGCAACCCGGCGCGCTCGATGGCCTGGCCATAGACGCGAACCGTCTGTGCGGCCACCGATTCCCAACTGAAGACGTCCAGCGCACGCCTGCGGCCGGCGGTACCCAACCACTGGCGGCGACCGGGGGAGTCCAGCAGACGGCTCAGTGCGCCGGTCAACTCCTCGACATTGCCGGGGGCAACCAGGTCGGCGCATTCACCTCCGGCGCCCAACACCTCCGGCAGGGCACCGGCCCGGCTGGCGACGATGGGGGTGCCGCTGGCCATAGCCTCGACGGCGGGCAGTGAGAATCCTTCGTAAAGCGAAGGAATACAGGCGATTTCGGCGGAGGCGAACAGCGCCGCGAGATCGGAATCGGAAAGCCCGCTGGCGACATGCACGATATCGGAGATCCCCAGTTCGGCGATCAGCTTCTCCGTAGGTCCATTCGGTTCGAGCTTGGCCACCAGTTGCAACTCCACGTCGTGGCCGGCGCGCAGTCGGGCAATCGCCTGGAGCAGGTGGCCGATGCCCTTCAGCGGACGGTCGGCCGAGGAGATGGCGATGATCCGACCCGGAACTCGCGCAGCCTCGGCGGGCTTGAACAGTTCGGTATCCACACCCAGGGGCACGACATGCAGTTGATCCGGATGCACACCGAAATCGTCGGCGATATCGTCCGCCGACGAGGACGACACCGTCAGCAGGTCGGGAATTCGGCGGGCGACCTTCTTCTGCATGGCGGTGAAGCCGTACCAGCGGTGCACCGAGGGCTTACGCCACCAGGTCGCCGCGTCGAGATCGAGCATGCGGTCCCGCGTGATGGGGTGGTGAACGGTGGCCACCACGGGGAGGTGCCGTGCGATCTCCAGCAAGCCTGTTCCGAGGCACTGGTTGTCGTGGACCACATCGAACTCGGCACTGCGCCCCGCGAGCAGTCGTGCCGCGCGCAGGCTGAAGGTGCGCGGTTCGGGGAACCCACCGGTCCACATGGTGGCCAGTTCGAGGGCATCGATCCGGTCGCGGATCTCGCGGATATGCGGAACCCGGAACGGATCGGGTTCGCGATACAGATCCAGGCTGGGCACCTCGGTGAGCCGAACCCGGGGATCGAGCACCTCGGGATAGGGCTGACCGGAAAACACCTCGACCTGGTGGCCGAGTTCGACCAGACCCCGACTCAGGTGACGGACATAAACGCCCTGGCCACCGCAGTGCGTCTTGCTGCGGTAGGACAGCAGCGCGATACGCATGCTCACACTCCGCCGGGGGCCGAGAACGCCACGCCGGGCGAATTGGACATGTGTCCACCTTATATTTCGGCCAACTAACCATGCAAAGCGGGTCGCGCGGCCCGACTACCGCCGAGGGGCGCCGCGGACCGGGCGTGACCGGTCACCAACCGGTGGACAGCACCCGGTCGAGCATCGCGACAAAGAAATCCGCCGATTCCCGGGTGAGGCACATTGGCGGTTTCATCTTCAACACGTTCGCACGATCGCCGGTGGGTTGCACGATCACCCCGAGTTCGAGCATGCGCTCACAGATGGCGGCGGTCTCCTCCACGGCCGGTTCCAGTGTGGTGCGGTCCCGGACTAACTCCACACCCATATAGAGCCCGCTGCCGTGCACGGTGCCGATCAGCGGATGGCGGGTGGCCAGGTCGAGGATCCGGGCCTTGAGATGATCACCGACCGTGAGTGCGTTCGCCTGCAGTCGTTCGCGTTCGATCACATCCAGGACGGTGAGTCCGACCACGCACGACACCGGACTGCCGCCGGCGGAGGAGAAGAAATAGCCCTGGGTGCCGTAGGACTCGGCGATCGCCCGGGTGGTGATGACCGCACCCAACGGCTGGCCGTTGCCCATCGCCTTGGCCACGCAGACGATATCCGGTATCACGTCCTGCTGCTCGAAAGCCCAGAACCAGCGACCGGTGCGGCCGTAACCCACCTGGACCTCGTCGGCAATCGCCAGTCCGCCCACGGCGCGCACCGCGGCGTACACGGCCCGCAGGTAGCCATCGGGAAGCGCCAGGCCGCCGGCGTTGCCGTAGAACGGTTCGGCGATGAATGCTGCCGGCGGATGTCCCTGGGCCGCAAGTGTTTCGATGATCGCTACCGCTTCCGGGGCATACTTCGAGGCTTCTGCGCCGCGGTATTCGCCCCGGAAGGCGTTGGGGGATGGCACGGTGTGCACCCAGGGCGGCCGGGTGGACAGGGCATTGGGGTTGTCCACGATTGATGTCGAGATCGCATCGGTCAAATAGGTCCAGCCGTGGTAAGCCTCCGCGACGGCGACGATGTCGTGGCGGCCTGTTGTTGCTATAGCCAGTCGGAGGGCCAGGTCGTCGGATTCCGAGCCGGAGTTGACCAGGAAGACGGTGTCCAGCGGATCGGGCAGGGTGTCGGCAAGGCGCTGCGAGAGCTCTGCCACGGCGGCGTAGTTGAACCGCGAATTGGTATTCAGCCGCCGCCACTGGCGGGCAACGGCGTCAGCCACCGCCGGGTGGCCGTGGCCGAGGACCGCGACATTGTTGACCATGTCCACATAGCTTCGGCCGTCCGTGCCGATCAGGTGTTCACGCCAGCCGCGCTCGATGTGGGGCGGGTGTTCGTAGTAGTGCTCCTGCACTTCCGCGAACGCACGGGAGCGCCGCTGCCGCAATGCGGCGGCGTCCTCGGCAGGTGCTGGTGCGCAAGGCAATCCGAGTAACACCGCCGGATCGCTGAACCGATCCAACCAACCGGCCGCGTATTCGGGCCGGACGGAATCAGGTACTGCGAGATTGCCGGGATGCGGATGGCGGAGGCAGTGAATCCATATCGGGCCCTCGGTAACGCCGAGGGCGGTGCCCGCGGTGACGCTCTGCCCGGCGACGGCGGCGTTGTCCGCTCGAAGTCCTCCCCGGATCTGCACCGTCCCCGCGGTTCCGAGAACGGCCAGCATTGTGCCGTCGCCGGTATCAGCCACCTCCACCATTCCGGCCCATGGTGCGGTGAGTGTCAGCGGTGTCGCCGGCCACAACTGCACGCCGGTGGCCACCGTAGCGGGAGAGGTATCGCTGCGCATCCTCGATCGAGTAAGCAGGGCCTGGCCGAACGTGGTGACCACTGCGGCGGCTCCGCCCACGATCGCATCCCGGGCGAGCCGGTCTTCGCAATCGGCCTCCAACCACGCCCCGGCGTCCATCGAGTCGGACTCCACGGACAGATCGAGCCGAACGATATCGCGTGGATCCAGACCGGCGATCAGGGCAGCGTCAGCAGTGATCGACTCGCCCGGATGTGGGACGCCGAGAGCGTTGCGGATCTGCGCTGTCATCACATCGATGGGTATCAGGATGGCGCGTTCGAAGATCCGCGACTCCTGGTTCTGACCGGCGACGGCGTAGGCGTTTTCGGCATCGATCGACGATTGTTGAAGACCACTGACCACCAGCACCGCCGCACGCAGCACGACCAGGGGCCACAGCACCTCGATCTCCGCCGGGCCCAGTGGGCGCACCGCGTGGAAGGCCTCGATGGCGGGGAGTGTGGAGGCTGGTTCGGCGCCGTCGTGACAGAGAACTGACGCGATCGCCACGGCCAATTCACCGACTGTCCAGGAGCGCACCAGATCCCCGAAGTCGATGAGGCCGTCGGGAATGCCGTCGCCGTCGCACACCACGTTGTCACCGGTGACGTCGCCGTGAATGACCTGTATCGGCAGATCATCAGCGAGTTCGGCCACCAGTTGCCACGCCCGTGCGGCGGCAGCCTCCACAATCTCGCGCTGTCGTGTGTCGGCGATGTGCTCGGCGAGTACCTCGACCGTGCGGATGCCGTGGCGCACATCCCACTGCATCACCCGGTCCACGCCCGGATGGTCAAAGGCTGCGAGCGCCCGGCAGCTTCTACCCGCCAATTCTCCAAGCCCGGCGATCTGGGCTGGGCGCAGGTACGCATCTCCGCTGAGTGTCCCGCCGGCCAGGTAGGTGATGATTCGCGGGAACAGCGTTTCGTCGCCGTCGATCTGTGCGATCGGCGGCCGACCGGCGAGTTCGATGTTCGTGGCGGTGCGAATACCCTCGTCGGCGGCGATGAAGGCCGCCGCGGCATCCTGGGCTTCCAATTCGATCCGACTGAAGACCGGATTGGCGATCTTGAGAACCCCGACGGGTTCACCGTCGAGGTTATGCAGTAGGAAATTGGCGTCCTGCTGACTCCCTAGGCCGGTGACGTGCGCTCTGATCCCGAAATGCTTCGCGGCGATGTCCGCGGCCTGGGCTGTCGTGATCGCCGGCACCGGCAATTCAACGGATGCGAAGAAGTCGAACAGTGTCATCAGTTCCCTCGTAGTTCGGCAGCTTTACTGTACTGCCGTGGCTGGCCGGGCTGCCCGGTCGGCCGATACGGTGAAGGCATGCGGGCGCTGGTCATTGTCGACGTGCAAAACGATTTCTGCGAGGGTGGGTCGCTCGCGGTGACGGGTGGGAGTGCGGTGGTGCCGGCGATCACTGCACTGATCGCCAGGGATCACGGCTACGCCTATGTCGTGGCGACGAAGGATTTCCACATCGACCCGGGCACGCATTTCTCCGATGACCCCGATTACCTATCGTCCTGGCCCCGGCACTGCGTCGCCCACACCGAAGGCGCCGAATTCCACCCTGATCTGGATGCCGCGCGCATTGAAGCGGTTTTCTTGAAGGGCGCCTACGCCGCCGCCTACAGCGGTTTCGAAGGAGCCGCCGACGGGGTCAGATTGAACGACTGGTTGCGTGCACGCGGAGTCGACGAGGTGGATATCGCCGGCATTGCGACCGACTACTGCGTGCGCGCGACCGCGGAGGACGCGGTTGGGGCCGGTTTCGCCACCCGCGTGCTGGTGGATCTCACGGCGGGGGTGGCGGAGGACACGACCGCTGCGGCCCTGGCGGAAATGCGAAGCCGCGGAGTGGAACTGGTCACCACCGCCTGACGTCAGCGGGCCTGACGCAGGGTTTCCCAGTCGTGCTCAGCCTCCAGTTGGTTGATGAGACTACGGGTCCGGTCTTTGAGGAGCAGCGTCATCCCGATGCCGATGATGATCGCAACGACGAGTGCAACCCAGGAAAACCGCGACAGCCACTTCTCGACGGCCAGACCGAGGAAGTAGACCACCGCGGTGGTGCCGCCGGCCCAGCAGATCGCACCGGTGGCGTTAGCCGCCAGGAAATATCGGTAGCGCATGCGAAGAGCGCCGGCCAACGGTCCGGCCAGGATTCTGAGCAGGGCCATGAAGCGGCCGAAAAACACCGCCCACACACCCCAGCGGGTGAATAGCTGCTTGGCCAGCGCGACGTGTCCGGGGCCGAAATGCTTGGGAAAGCGTCGGCCCAGGCGTTCGAACAGAGACATCCCGTACCGGCGGCCGATGCTGTAGCCGATGGAGTCGCCGATGATCGCTCCGGTGATGGCGGCGACGCCGACCCAGACCGGACTGATATCGAGGTTCTCCCGGGTGGACAGCAGCGCGGCGCTGACAAGCACGATCTCACCGGGCAGTGGGATGCCCAGGCTCTCGACCCCGATGATGATGCCAACGGTCAGATAGACCGCCAGAGCGGGGATGGACTCCAGGAACGGCTCGATCGTCACCGGCTCAGGATGCCCTATCGCCGGGTGAATCCCGATATGACCCGGATCAGGTCTCGACCCGCTTGCGACGGTAGAGCGTGCCGAAGGCCAGCAGGACGAGGCTGATCAGCAGGATCGCCGTGGCCAGCACGTTGATCTGAGGCGGCACCGCCGCCTTCGTGGCAGCGTTGACGTAGAGGGGATAGGTCACCGTCGACCCGCTGACGAAGTAGGTGATGATGAAATCGTCCAGCGAGAGTGCGAACGACAGCATCGCGGCCGCGATGATGCCGGGCACTATCAACGGCAGTGTCACTTTGAAGAAGGTGCGAACCGGACTGGCGCCCAGGTCCATCGAGGCGTCTTCCAGCGTCCAGTCGAAGCCGCGAATCCTGGCGCGGACCGTCATCGCGATGAAGCTGATCTCAAACGCCGCATGCGCGATCAGGATCGTCACATAGCCCGTGGCCCAGCCCATGCTGAGGAAGAGCGTCAGCAGCGAGGCGCCCATCACAACCTCGGGAGAGGTGAGCGGCAACACCAGGAACGTATCGATTGCTTTACTGCCCCGAAATCGCTGACGAACAAGGGCGATCGCTACCAAACTCCCCAGGACCAGGGCGATCGCCGTCGACACCGCAGCCACATTGAGGCTGAGTTTGAGCGCACTGGTCAGGGCGGGATATTTGAACGGATGTGCCCAGTTCTCCAGCGTGAAACCCTGCCAGGTGTAGTTGAACTTGCCGGCCGGAGAGTTGAACGAGAACACGATGATCACCAGGATGGGAACGAACAGGAACAGCAGCACCAGTCCGGCCAGCGTGCGCAGCGCCAGATCACCGAGCTTGAACGTGCCCAGGAAGTTCCGGCCGGGTGCGGAAAGAAAACCGACTGCTTGCGTACTCGCGGTCACACCAAGTCCTCGGTGCCCAACGCCCGGGTGTAGAGCAGCACCCCGACCAGGATCAGCGCCATCAGCACGAAACTCATGGCGGCGGCCACCGGGTAGTCCTTGACCACCAGAAACTGTTTCTGGATGACGTTGCCGATCATCGTGGTCTTGGTGCTGCCCAGATAATCGGCGTTGATGAAGTCACCCACGGACGGGATGAACACCAACAGGCTGCCGGCCAGCACACCGGGTAACGCCAGTGGCAGAATCACCTTGCCGAACATCCGGCGATTGCTGGCATAGAGGTCCCGGGAGGCCTCCAGCAATCGCGCATCGATCTTCTCGAGGCTGACATAGAGCGGCAGGATCATGAAGATGATCCAGTTGTAGGTCAGGCCCCCGATTACCGCCCAGCTTGTAGACAGCAGGCGGCCCTCGCTGGGCAACAGCCCCACCGTACCGAGGGCATTCACCACCCAGCCGCCGTCGGCGAGAATCGTTTTCCAGGCGATGGTCCGGATCAGGAATGTCACGAAGAACGGCAGGATCACCAGGCCCAGCAGAAGGTTCTTGAACCTCCCGGCCTTGAACGCGATGACATAGGCCAGCGGAAAGGCCAGTAGCGCGCACAGCACTGTGGCGGCGAATGCGTAGCCGAACGACCGCAGGATCTGGTCACGATATTGGGTCAGCGCCTGGGTGTAATTGCCAAAGTGCCACGCGAAGGTGAGCGTCGGCAGATACACAGATCCGCCCATCGTCGACAGCGAGGTGCGCAGCAGCGAGACGAACGGCACCACGTAGAACACCCCGAGATAGGCCAACGCCGGCAGGACCATCAGGTACGGGGCGATCCTGCTGCGCTGCCGATTGCTACTGGCCACACCAGCCATTAGAGGAGGGCCATCACGCTCAGGCGCCGGTGACCGTGGCGTAGGCCTTGTTGAACGCGACGGTCTGCTCATCGGTCAACGGGGCCCATGCCGTGAGCTTGTCGAGGGTCGCCTGCGGCGGATTGATCAGCGGGTTCTTAGCCGCATCCGGGTTGATCTTGTTCAGCTCATCGGTCATGTCCGACAGCACCGGAACGTAGTTGACGAAGTCGATGAGCTTGGCGTAGTTGGCCCGGTCATAGACGTAATTGATCCATTCCTCGGCAGCCTTCTGGTTCTGCGTGGTGTAGGGGATCATCATGGTGTCGACGAAGGTGTTGCTTCCGGCTTCCGGCACCACGAACTGCAGATCTGGATTATCCTTCTGCAACTGCACGACATCGCCGGAATATGCCTGGGCCACAATGATATTGCCGGCAGCAAGGTCATCGGCGTAGTCGTTACCGGTGAACCGCCGGATCTGGCCCCTGTCCTTGTGCTCCTTAATCAGGTCGACGGCCTTCTGGATGCCCTCTATGGTCGGGTCCGCCGGCGAACCGCCCTGCGATATCAGAACCATGCCGAGCCCGTCGCGCATCTCACTGAGCAGACTGACCTTGCCCTTGAACACGGGATCCCACAGATCGTCGACCTTGGTGATATCGCGACCGGTGGCGGCCCGGTTGTAGGCCAGGCCCAGGATGCCCGACATGTACGGAGCGGTGTACTTGCGGCCCGGGTCGGCCTTGGCGCTGAGCAGGTCGGCCCGCATATTCTTCTTGTTGGTCCACCGCGAATCGCTGATCTCGTTGGCCCAGCCCAGGCCCATCAGCCGGGAGGCCATGAACTCGGTGGGCACCACCAGATCGGCGCCGATATCCTGCTTGCGCGACAGTGGCTCCTTGTTCTTGGCGAACCATTCCTCATTGTCGTTGAAGTCTTCTTTGTAATCGATCGTCAGGCCCGTCGCGGTCTGGAACGCCGCGATGAAACCGTCGGCCATATACAGCGGCCAGTTCGAGATCCGCAACTTGCCGGTGGCCGGACTGCCGTCATCAACGGGAGCGGCCGAGCCACTGGAACCGCCGGAGGCGGACTTGTTTTCCGAACCGCACGCGGCCAGGAAAGACGGCCCAAGGATCATCGCCGCAGCGGCGGCGGCACCGCCACCGATGAAGCGGCGTCGCGAGGCCATCTGGGCGATAACTCGGGGGTCGATCTCTTGTGTCATAGATCTGCCTTTCATTCGATCGAATAAGGATGGAGGGGTCTGTGGGTTCAGGATTCGTCGAGCATTTCTTCAAGATCCCGTGTTGTCGGGGTATCGGCGGCCGGCAACACCAGTGCGGCATCCGGTGACCAACTGACGTAGACCTCGTCGCCGGGACGTAGCAGGGGTAGTTCCTGTTCGGTACCGACGTGGGCGAGGATCAGGGAGTCATCGGCCGCAACGAGCGACAGCCGCAGCACCGGGCCCTGGAAGGTCAGGTCGACGACCCGGGCCAGCACCCCGGCCATATCGCCGGTGGGTGGCTCCATCGTGACCCGCACCCGCTCCGGACGCACCATCACGGTGGCCTGACCACCTGACTCGATCGTGGTGTCGCCGGGCCGTGCCTTCAATGTGGTGCCCAGGACGTCGACTTCGACGTAATCGCGGTTGGCCCGCCCGGTCTGGCGGCCCTGCCAAAGATTGGCCTGGCCGATGAAGCCGGCGACGAACACCGAGGCGGGCCGGTCGTAGATCTCGGTGGGAGTACCGATCTGCTCGACGTTTCCCGCGTTCATCACCGCGATCCGGTCACTCATCGTCAGCGCTTCCTCCTGGTCGTGGGTCACGTAGACGAATGTAATCCCGACCTCGCGCTGAATGCGCTTGAGTTCGAATTGCATGACGTGGCGCAGTTTGAGGTCCAGCGCTCCGAGTGGCTCATCGAGCAGCAGGGCGCTGGGATAGTTGACCAGAGCGCGGGCCAGCGCCACCCGCTGCTGCTGGCCGCCGGAGAGTTGCGCGGGCTTGCGTTTCGCGAAGTCCGTCAGACGCACCACCTCGAGCATCTCGTCGACGCTCTTGGTGACCGCTGCCTTATCCTTACGCTGGCTGCGGGGCCCGTAGGCGATGTTGTCCCACACCGTCATATGCGGGAACAGCGCGTAATGCTGAAACACGGTGTTGACGTGGCGCTTATGCGGGGCGACCCGGGACACATCGGCACCTTCCAGACGGATGGCGCCTTCGGTCGGATTCTCGAAACCGGCGATCATCCGCAACGTGGTCGTCTTACCGCATCCCGACGGCCCCAGCAGGGAGAAGAACTCACCGGCCCCGATCGAGAAATCGGCATCCGCCACCGCGACATAGTCCTCGAACCGCTTGGTGACGTGATCGATTTCTATGACCGGTTTATCGACACCCCGGTTGGGGCGCGTGCGTCCGCCGGTCTGCGGATTGGCGGCACCAGTCTCGGTCAGGATCTGGCCTCCTCGATTGCCCACTTCAGTGGTCGTGAGTAAACCATCGTTGATTTCCGCACCATCCGCAACACAATCGGCAGGTTGCCCACTACATGTGTGCGCCGCCGTCGACCCGCACCTCGGTGCCGGTGACGAAGAATGCCTCGGGGCTGCCCAGCATGGCCACCACGGCGGCGACCGCGTTGGGATCGGCGAAGATCGCGCCGCCCGGAAGCGGCAGGCCCGGGGCGACTCGTGCAAAGAGCTTGTAGTCGACCCCGTCGGGAAAGCCCGGTCCGGCGCTCTGCTGGGACTCCCCGGTGCCATCGGTCATCCCCGAGGAGATCGACCCCGGTTGCACCGAGTTGAACCGGATGCCCTCCTTGCCGAACTCCGCCGCGAGTGCGTGCGTCATCGCCTGGATACCTCCCTTGGAAGCGGCGTAGGCCGACATATAGGGATGGGCGAACGTCGCCGACGTGGAACTGAAATTGACCACCGCCGGGGCAGTGCCCTGCCGCAACGCCGGCAGCGCCTCCCGGGTGACCAGAAACGTGCCGACCAGGTTGATCCGCAAGACCTGCTCGAAATCGGCCAGCGTGGTCTCCGCGAAGTGCGCCGAACGCAGGATTCCGGCCACGTTCACCAGAGTGTCGAGGCCACCGAGAGAGTCGATTGCCTGCTGGACCCCGGCCTTGACCGATTCCTCATCACCGACATCCATGGCGACGGTGCTGAGCATCGAC
>Ga0194051_1000800_pt1 | contig 17599 bp, 14 predicted proteins | sample SepL2320m_MetaG_FD_161275 | JGI IMG/M metagenome (GOLD analysis project Ga0194051, IMG submission 161275) | Anoxic zone freshwater microbial communities from boreal shield lake in IISD Experimental Lakes Area, Ontario, Canada - Sep2016-L239-20m | ecosystem: Environmental > Aquatic > Freshwater >... | reverse complement strand
GTACCGCTGCTCGAGATTGTCGGCAGGCCAGATCTTCGTTCGGGGGATGAGGCGCGAGCGTATGTGTCGGAACTGCGAGCGATTCTGGTGGCGGTTGGAGCCTCGGATGGCAAGATGGAAGAGGGCTCCCTGCGCGTTGACTGCAACGTGTCTGTTCGCCGTCATGGTGACGAGGAACTCGGCACTCGCTGCGAAATCAAGAACATCAACTCGCTGCGAAGCTTGGGCCGAGCCGTGGATTATGAGGCTGAGCGGCAGATCGACATGATTCTTGCTGGGGAGCGCATCGAACAGCAGACGCGGCACTGGAACGAGGATGAGGGACGCACGCTCAAGCTCCGCTCCAAAGAACAAGCCGATGATTACCGCTACTTTCCCGAGCCAGATCTAGTAGCCCTCTCGCCCTCGCAGGAGTGGATCGATCGAGTGCGCGCAGCGTTGCCCATCTTGCCGGCAACCCGTCGGCGTCGACTCTCCGAGCGTTCGGGGGCAGACATTGGACAGTCTGCGCTCATTGTTGAGCGCGGCTTAGACGACCTCTGTCTTGCAGCAATTGAGCTTGGAGCTGACCCCAGCCGCACGATCACCCATGCAGAGCACAACCTGTCTGATCCCAAGGCGCTCAATTTGGATCCTGCGATGTTTGCCAAGCTCACCAACATGGATGCTGATGGCGCGCTGAGTTCCACTCAGACCAAGACTGTTCTTGCTGAACTTGTGCAACTCGGGGGTGACCCTGCAGCCATCGCGGATACGCATGGATTCAAAGCAATGGACTCCGGCGAACTTGACGCAGTGGTGGACCAACTGATTGCAGAGAATCCTGAGCAATGGCAAAGATTCTGCGAAGGTGACCCCAAAATTTCTGGCTTCTTTGTGGGTAAGGTCATGAAGGCAACTCAGGGTCAAGCCGATGGCAAGGTCGTAACTGCGTTGCTCACCGACCGGATCCCGACCACTGCGAAGGAGTAAGTAGATGCCCGGGCACACGAAGCTGAGGACGCTTGCGGTCTCGATGGTTGCGGTGTCTACGCTCGGTCTCATGCTTGTTGTCGCAGGGTGTAGCACCCCTCGATCAGAGAGCACTGCGGAGCTCAGCGATGACCAAGCAGATGTCACCATTGCGGGGGTGCCGCCCACGTTTCCGCCGACTACTCAGTATGACGGATCTGGCTTGAGTGACGATGCCAACGCACTGCTTCAAGAGATTGCTGCGCTGCAGACAGAGACGGATCTCTGCGTGATCCTCACTGGCAAGGCGCTTCAGCCCTTGCTCACGGGAAAGCTCGATACCACCAATCTGGTAACGAGTCCGTCTGGACTGACTCAGTTGTTGATTGCCTTCAATTCTGTTTTCAGTTACATCAAGACCATCGCGCCCGCTGCAGTGCGGCCAGCGGCGTCAACACTCAACGATGTTTGGATTCGCATCTCTTCTCTCAATTCGGGCGCGGCGAGCAACCAAGCTCAGGTCCAAGCAATTTTGATTGAGCCCGAAGTGATCGCCGCCTATCAGTCGCTTGCCGCGTGGGCCTCGGCGAACTGTGACCTAGCGAGGCAATAGGCGAGTTGGTTAGAGTCGGGCCATGAACACCATCTGGCAACTCATTGAGCAGCGTGCAGTTCAAACCCCCGAGGCAGTCATCTTTGTCACCGAAGATGACACGAAGATGACCTTCGCCGAATTTCGTGATGCTGCCGAGGTGTGTGCCGCTGGCCTTTTGGGACTCGGAATTACCTCGCAGACTCGAGTGACCTGGCAGTTGCCCACCTGCATCCCGGCCATCGTTGCCTCTGCAGCGCTTGCTCGGCTCGACGCAGTTCAGAGCCCGGTGTTACATCTGTACCGAGAGAAAGAACTTGGTTTCGTGATGCGTCACACCCAGGCCGAGTTCTGCATCGTGCCGAGCGTGTGGAAGGGCTTTGACTTCACGGCCATGGCGGACTCCCTTGCCGCCGAGATGAGCCCAGCACCGGTGGTGCTCAGCTTGGATTCGCTTCCTTCTGGCAAACCAGCAGATCTGGGTCCCGTACCCGAGTTTGCTGCAGGCGAAGAACCTGTTCGGTGGATCTATTCCACCTCAGGTACCACCTCTGACCCGAAAGGTGTACTGCATACCGATGCCACGCTGATTGCCGGTGGCCAGGGCCTAGCCGATGCACTGCAGATGACTGCAGAGGATGTTGGTTCCATGGCGTTTCCGTTCGCGCATATTGCGGGCCCCGACTATCTCGTGATGATCCTGCTCAGCGGCATGTCGGCGGTTCTGATTGAGGCGTTTAACCCCGTAGATGCTGTGGCTACCTATGCAAAAAACAACGTGACGATGGCTGGAGGCAGCACGGCGTTCTATCAAATGTTTTTGGCTGAGCAACGCAAGCAGCCAGACACGAAGGTCATGCCAGCGCTGCGTGCGCTTTCGGGCGGCGGTGCGCCGATGCCGCCCGAGATTTATCGCGAGGTTCTCGATGAAATGGGAATCAAGGTGTGTCACGGGTACGGAATGACCGAAATTCCGATGATCACGCAAGGCTCACCGACCGACTCCGATGACCAGCTCGCACACACCACCGGCAAACCCGTTACGGGGGCAGACCTGCGCATCGTGGCCGAGGACGGCAGCTTGGCCCCAACAGGAGTCGACGGGGAAGTGCGGGTCAAGGGTCCGATGGTGACGAAGGGCTACACCAACCCTGAGCTCACTGAGCAGGCATTTGATGAGAATGGCTACTTTCGCACGGGCGACATCGGCCACCTTCGCCCCGATGGTCACGTTGTACTCACGGGTCGTATTAAAGACATCATCATTCGCAAGGGTGAGAACATCTCGGCAAAAGAGATTGAGGACCTTCTGTACTCGCACCCCGGTGTTGGGGATGTGGCAGTGATTGGCCTGCCAGATCGCGAACGTGGCGAGCGGGTCTGTGCAGTTGTTGAGCGCCCCGCCGAAGGTGAGGTCATCACCTTTGAGGAGATGGTTTCTTATTTGGGCGAGCAGGGCCTCACGCGGTTTAAAACTCCCGAACAACTCGAAGTCGTGGATTCATTCCCTCGCAACGAGACCCTTCGCAAGGTGCTGAAGTATCAACTGCGCGACACCTTCGCCGAGAAAGCCTGGCCCTGATTCCGCGGGAGTTGACCGATGAGGGTCAACCCATGATTGCAGAACAAGGCTGGTTGCCTGATGGATCCTGAACCAGAGGTTCCCCGTGTAGTGCGGCCTCCCAAGGGGCCAGCGGGCCGCGATCAGCCATCCTTGAACCCTCCGTTGCTCTCGGGACGATCGCTCGACCCCGTTGTGAAAGCGCCCCGGTTTGACTCGGTGCGCGAGCATCGCTCCGTGGTGGTCTCCTGCGTTGCCGTTGTCGTTCTCATCTTGTTGATCGGGGTTGGCAAATGGGCAGCCGAGCGTGCCGCGGATAGCGCCACTCAAGGCCGGGCGGCCCAGATTGAAGCCTTGCTGCGCGGCGCTACTCCCGATGACTTCTTGGCGTTTAACGCGGGGGTGAAACGCCCAGGTTCGCTCGCCGTTCGAGTTCGAGATGAACCGGGTTTCGTCAATGTTAAAGCCGGCGTCCGCATGACGTTCATCCGATTTCAACCCGCCGGCTGGTGGGCCGGATTCACTGAACGGTGCATTGTGGCAGAACTGCGCCCTGAGGGCGCCAGAGTCACGGTTCCCAAAACGGCTTGTGTTCGGGTAGTAACCCCTAGGCCTTGACCACGTAGATTATGCCCATGACTGATCAACCAGATCTGAAAACCCGCTCGCATGAGGTCACGGACTTTCCAAGCCGGGCCCCTGCTCGGGCAATGCTGCGCGCCACTGGCATGACTGATGATGATTGGGATAAGCCGCAGATCGGCGTTGTCTCTTCTTGGAATGAGGTCACACCCTGCAACATGCCGCTGGCAGATCTAGCAAAGCGAGCAAAAGAGGGCGTTCGCTATGCGGGTGGTTATCCGATTGAGTTCAACACCATCGCCGTTTCAGACGGCATCTCGATGGGCCACGAGGGCATGCGCGCATCGTTGGTCTCTCGCGAGGTGATAGCTGATTCGGTAGAGACAGTGATGCATGCCGAACGCTTTGATGCCATGGTCACCTTTGCCGGGTGCGATAAATCTTTGCCCGGCATGATGATGGCCTCGGCCAGGCTGAATCTGCCCTCGGTGTTCTTGTATGGCGGGTCCAAGTTGCCAGGCAACTACAACGGAAACGTGCTCGATATTGTCTCGGTGTTCGAAGCAGTCGGTGCCTACGCCACAGGCGCAATAGACGCTGAAGAACTTGATCAGATCGAGCGGAACGCCTGCCCCACAATTGGTGCCTGCGCTGGCATGTTTACTGCCAACACCATGGCCTCGGTCGGCGAAGCGTTGGGATTGTCACTACCCGGCTCGGCCTCTGCGCCAGCAGTTGATCGACGACGCGATGATTTCGCCTACGCCTCGGGGGTAGCAGTGCTCAACCTCTGCAAGCTCAACATTCGGCCGCGTGACATCTTGACCAAGGCAGCATTCGAAAACGCAATTGCAGTGGTGATGGCCCTTGGTGGTTCAACCAACGCTGTTCTGCATCTCTTGGCAATTGCTCATGAGGCAGAAGTCGAACTGCAACTCGATGCGTTCAACAAAATTGCTGCAAAGGTTCCCCACCTTGCAGATACCAAACCGCATGGGCAGTACCACATGCTCGACGTTGATCGGGTGGGCGGCGTTCCAGTTGTTATGGCCATGCTGCTCGAGGCTGGACTCCTGCACGGTGATGAGATCACGGTGACGGGCAAGACAGTGGCAGAGAACTTGGCGCTCATAAAGCCACCTGCGCCGGACGGCGAAGTCATCCATCCTCTGTCTAACCCCATCCACGATTTGGGTGGTATCGCAGTCCTGACAGGCACCCTTGCCCCAAAGGGTTCCGTGGTCAAGGTTGCTGGAATTGACTTCGACGAGTTTGAAGGACCCGCTCGCGTCTTCGAGGGCGAGGAGCTTGCTATGGAGGCCGTACTCGCCGGCAAGATCAATCCCGGCGACGTCTTGGTCATTCGCTATGAAGGACCCAAAGGTGGGCCCGGTATGCGCGAGATGTTGGCAATTACGGGTGCCATGAAGGGAGCAGGCAGAGGTGGCGATGCTGCCCTGATTACTGATGGTCGATTCTCTGGAGGTACGCACGGGTTCTGTATTGGCCATGTTGCCCCAGAGGCAGTTCTGGGTGGCCCGATTGCACTAGTCGAGGAGGGCGACAGGATCCGTATTGACGTGCGCAATCACATCATTGACTTGTTAGTCGACGAGGCCACCCTTGCTCACCGTCTTGCCAACTGGAAGGCACCCGAGCCCCGCTATACCAAAGGTGTGCTGGCAAAGTACGCAACGCTTGCGCGCGGTGCCGATCAGGGTGCAGTCACCGTTGCCTAAGTCAAGAATGCTGACGTGAAGCAGACTGATGCAGTGAATCAACCTGTGGCTGGGTGGCCCGCAATTGTTGCCCGAGGCCTTCGGAAGCAATTCGGTGACCACGTTGCTGTGAACTCACTTGACATGGATATTCCAGCGGGCAGTTTTTGCGGACTCCTTGGGCCGAACGGATCTGGTAAGACCACCACCCTTCGCATGACTGCTGGTTTACTGCGCCCCGATGCGGGGCAAGTCTGGGTGGCGGGCCACGAAACCTGGACCGACTCCGTGGCAGTTCGGCGCCTGCTCGGGGTGGTGCCTGATCCGCTCAATTTGTTCGATCGCTTATCGGCTCGCGAACTTTTGCAGCACCTCGGAGAGTTACGCGGAATTGAGCGTTCCGAGGTCACTCGCCGCTCTGAGGAACTCATTGAGGTCATGGACTTGAGTAGTTCGGCCGATGAGCAGATTGGCGGTTACAGCCACGGGATGCGCAAGAAGACAGCCATCGCAGCCGCACTGCTGCATCGTCCAGCGGTGTTGTTGCTCGACGAACCCTTCGAGGGTGTTGACCCTGTCTCGGCCGTCGCAGTGCGCACCATGTTGGATCGCTACCGTGCTGCTGGTGGCACAGTCGTGTTCTCTTCGCATGCGATGGATTTGGTTGACCGAATGTGTGACTTCGTGGCCGTCATGGCTCAGGGTGAACTCCTCGCCGTTGGTCCGATTGAGGAGCTTCGAGGCGGGGGTCGCCTCGAGGATGCGTTTATCTCGATGATCGGCGCTAGCCCCGTTGACCCAGCGAGCCTGAGTTGGCTCGATAACACGGCCCCGTGAGTAGGGCTGCAACATGAGGAAAGCGGCTTGGTCGCTAGCAAAGCTGAAGTGGGCTTTGCTGCTTGCTGCCGTAAAGGGGAGTAACCAGCAGCGGATCCAGATTGGTTTATCGCTGCTGTTATCGCTGGTTTTTGGGCTGTCGGCCTTTGGGATTCTCTCCACGCTTGGCCAACGTTCAGCAAGTGCCGATCAGATTCTGGTCGTTCTCCTGCCCGCAACCGTGATCGCTATGGGGTTGCTGTCCTCTGCAGCCGGTGTGGAGTCCACCATTGATGCGCGGCACCTTGCGGCAGAACCGCTCACTCGCTCGCAGCTTGGAACGGGCCTGCTCGTGAGCGCCGTGGTGGGTCCACCAACGCTTCTAGCCCTGCTAGCAGGAGCTGGCATTGCAGTTGGCTGGTGGGGCACCGGCGTGGTTGGACTCGTGATTCTTCTTGCGGCGATTGTTGGATGGTTGCTCACGCTGTTGCTCTTTAGTCGCACGATGGCCAATCTTTTGGGGGCTTGGAGCACCGGCAGATTTCGCCAAGTAGCTCAGGCGCTCGCAACAATCTCGGCGCTCTTGGTGTGGTTTGTGGTTCAGGTGCTGAGCCGACAGCTTGCGAGTTGGACTTCGGAGCGTTGGGTGCAACTCGCGGATATCGCCAAGTGGACTCCCCCGGGGCAGTTAGCGCTTGCTGGGGTTGGCAGCGCTGACCCTGCGCAAGCTGCTCTGCACCTGCTGCTCGGTCTGAGTTGGTTGCCTCTGCTGGTCTGGCTCAACATGGTGAGCACCGAACGGCTCGCGCTGAGTTCCCCTCGGCCGGGTAGCGGCGGCCGCAAAATGCGGACCGGTTTTCAAGGTCTCCGATCGGGGGTGTACGCGGCTCTTCCGCAAGGCCAGGTAGGAGCTATAACTGCAAGAACGATTCGTACAAAATTCCGAACTCCGCGGCAGGCAGTCAACACGATTACTGCTCTAGCGATTGGGGCGGGAATCTTTGTAGTTGGCCCATTGCTTGACGGAAAAATTGGGGACCCGCGCAGCGTCATGCTGGGTGGTTTGTTGTTCTTTGCGGTTCTCTTTGACGGAAACAACAGCTTGGGGGTTGATGGGCCTGCACTCTGGATGGAGATACAAGCCGGCGCCGATGCTCGAGTCCTTGCCCGAGCAAAGGCTTTGTCTTCCCTTCTCGTGATGGCCGTACCTGCGTTGTTGTTGCCGGTTGGGTTAGCGGCGATGAGTGGCGGCTGGAAGTGGTTACCCGCCGCATGGATTCTGGCCGTTGGGTCACTCATGGGCGCTGCAGGTGTTTCGGTGGGAAGCGCCGCACTTGCACCGGTTGCTGTTCCCGAGAGCCCGAACCCGCTGGCTGCTGGCGATACGGGACAAGGGTGTTTAGCGGGGTTGATGCTGAGCCTTGGATTATTGATTTTGCTCGCAGCATCTGCGCCCGTGGCAGGTGTTGTGCTCTATGCGAGTGGTCGCTCCGCCTTGTTGACCACCGTTGCGGCTCTGCTGGCGCCAGTTGTTGGCATGTTTCTGCTGTGGGGTGGTGTGGCAACTGCCGTGGGTCGCCTGTCGGGCAGAGAATCCGACCTAGTTGGCCATATCACTCCCGCTCGATAGGCAGATGCCGATAACTAGTTGTCGGACCGGTCCTTGAGGACTCGTGCATCCCGAGGCTTTGCTGCTACTGATTTCCACGAGGTCCCGACTTGCGCCACCGCCGACCTCGCCACCTGAGTGTTTCACGAATGGCAACTGCAGCAAGTATCACTCCTGCTACAACAATTGGGGCCGAGTCGTTCATCGTTCTGACGGTACCGCGATTCTTTGAACGCGTGTCACAGGTGCGGTCAACTTGCTCAATTCGGCCCTTTAGGAATAGCCGGGTTGGCAACAGCTCCTGCTTCGCGGCAGACTGTCAGAGTGACTACTTCGCATCTTCTTCTCGTACCCTCCTGAGGCACGTGACCGGAGATCCAATCCGCGTACGTGCCGACAACCTCCTTAGCGGGAGGTTGTTGTGATTTTCGGAGCGGTTTCAGTTGCAGAGCGGTTTCAATTTCAGAGCAATATCAGCCCAGTGCCATTTAGCGACAAGCCAGGAATAGCGATATGAACACCAATGGTGGACAAGCCCTGATTAAGTCCCTCGAACTTGAAGGAGTTGAGGTCATCTTCGGCCTACCCGGGGGAGCAATCCTTCCGGTGTATGACCCAATCCTTGATAGCCCGATCCGCCATGTTCTGGTTCGTCATGAACAAGGTGCCGGGCATATGGCCGAAGGGTTTGCGCATGCCACCGGCCGGCCTGGCGTTGCCATGGTGACCTCTGGTCCCGGTGCGACCAATATCGTTACCCCCCTTGCTGATGCTTATATGGATTCGATTCCCATGGTGGTCATTACGGGTCAGGTCCCACTTGCTTCGATCGGTACCGACGCCTTCCAAGAATGCGACACCCTCGGAATTACTCGCGGCGTAACCAAACACAATGAATTGGTGACCCGAGCCGAAGATATTCCGATGGCTATTCGTCAGGCCTTTCATATTGCCACTACGGGTCGACCAGGCCCCGTGTTGGTGGATATCCCCAAAGACATCGTCGACCCTAGGAATCCAGCCTCAGCGATGAACTGGAATTGGCCAACAGATGCCGATGTCACATCGAGCATGCCCGGCTATAAGCCAACCACCAAGGGTCACCCGAAAAAGATTAAAGAGGCTGCGGTTCTGATTGCTACGGCTCGCCAGCCCATTATCTATGCGGGTGGTGGCATCTTGAAGGCTCGGGCTGCAGAGGCCCTGCGTGAGCTTGCAGAGCTAACCGGCATTCCCGTGGTGACCACCTTGATGGCTCGCGGGGCATTTCCAGACGATCATGAACTCTGTTTGGGCATGCCAGGAATGCATGGCAATTACACGGCAGTGACCTCGATTCAAAAGTCAGATCTGTTGATCGCTCTTGGGAGTCGCTTCGATGATCGCGTGACCGGCAAAGTCGACAGCTTTGCGCCAGACGCAAGAATCATTCACGTCGATATTGACCCTGCCGAACTTGGCAAAGTGCGCAGGGCTGATGTCCCAATTGTCGGCGATTGCCGCCTCGTGATTGAAGAGATCATCAAGGCGCTCAACGCCCTAGGGGGCGCGGAGAGTCGCATGGATATCACCCCATGGCGCCAACAAGTGTCGGCCTGGCAGGAGTTGTACCCGCTTGTCTATGAGCAGTCCATAGATGGAGACTTGCTCAAGCCTCAGTATGTGCTTGAACAACTCCGAGACCGCTCACCGGCAGACACGATTGTCGCATCGGGCGTGGGTCAGCATCAGATGTGGACGAGTCAGTACTGGAAGTTCAACTATCCCTATACCTGGGTGAACTCTGGCGGCTTGGGCACTATGGGATTCTCTATCCCTGCAGCGATTGGAGCCAAAGTCGGCCGCCCTGATCGCACCGTCTGGGCAGTCGATGGTGACGGTTGTTTCCAAATGACTGCTCAAGAACTCGTGACTGCTGCAACGGAACGGATTCCAGTCAAGATTGCGCTGCTCAATAACGCGTACCTTGGCATGGTTCGGCAGTGGCAAGAAATGTTCTACGGGGAGCGCTACTCCGAGGTGTACTTGTCCCCGGATTTGCCGGACTACGTCAAGTGGGCCGAGGCCATGGGTTGTGTTGCATTGCGTGTCGAGTCGCCAGATGAGGTCGGCCCGGCAATCGATAAGGCCAATGAGATTAATGATCGTCCAGTCGTGCTGGAGTTCCGAACGGATTCCTCAGAGAAGGTGTTTCCGATGGTCTCGCCCGGAACTTCGAATGATCAGATTGATGTTGGCCCCCTGCAGAACGGACTCGGTAGATGACGCTGCAATCAATGAATAGCAGGAGGGCAGGTTCGGTGCCGCCGAAGTACCACGTGTTATCTGTGCTCGTCGAGAATCGAGCTGGAGTCTTGGCCCGGGTGTCTGCACTGTTTGCCCGTCGCGGTTACAACATCTATTCCCTAGCTGTTGCCCCAACTGATGATGAGCGATTTAGTCGCATCACAGTGGTGGTTGATGTTGAGCAGGCTCCGTTGGAGCAAGTAGTGAAACAGCTGAACAAGCTGATCCACGTCATCAAAATTTCTGAGCTCGACCCGCGTGATTCAGTGGAGCGAGAACTCATGCTGGTCACGGTCAAGGCACCGGCTGAGGTGCGGGGTCAGATCATTGAACTCGTCGAGCTGTTCGAGGGTCGAATCATCGATGTTGGGCGAGACGAACTAGCGCTTTCGCTTGATGAGCACCCGGAGAGACTTGATGATCTCGAGGAACTTCTGCGGCCATTTGGAATCATTGATTTGCAGCGAACTGGCCGCGTAGCGCTACCCAAATTAGAACGAAGCTAGTTTCGCTTCTACTGTGTAGTTCCCGAGTGCCGTTCACTTAGTTGATTGTTCTCTACAAAATAGGAAGGGCTGAAGAAGCTCATGGCAAACGTCTATTACGAAAAAGATGCTGATTCCTCGATTATCGCTGGCCGCAAGGTGGCAGTGCTTGGCTATGGATCGCAAGGTCATGCTCACGCTTTGAATCTGAAAGAGTCGGGTGTGGACGTGCGCGTTGGTCTGCGAGAGGGCAGTTCTTCTCGGGCCAAAGCCGAAGAGGCAGGACTACGCGTTCTTGACGTTGCAAGCGCAACTGCAGAGGCTGACCTGATCATGATGCTGCTGCCCGATACCGAAATCGGACCTATCTATAACTCAGAAGTTGCCCCAAATCTGAGTGCAGGCGACGCCTTGTTCTTTGCCCACGGTTTTAACGTGCGCTTTGGATATGTGAAAGCACCCGAGGGTGTTGACGTTGCCATGGTGGCACCAAAGGGCCCTGGTCACTTGGTGCGACGCACCTATACCGAAGGCGGCGGCGTGCCCTGCTTGATTGCGGTTGCGCAGGATGCCAGCGGGTCTGCCAAGGCTTTGGCTTTGTCCTATGCAGATGCCATTGGTGGCTCTCGGGCAGGCGTGCTCGACACCACCTTCGAAGAAGAGACCGAGACTGACTTGTTCGGCGAGCAAGTCGTCCTGTGTGGCGGATTGACTGCTCTGGTTCAGGCCGGGTTCGAGACCCTTGTCGAGGCCGGATACCAGCCAGAGTCGGCTTACTTTGAATGCTTGCATGAGCTCAAGCTGATTGTTGACCTGATGTACGAACAAGGAATCGCTGGCATGCGCTATTCCATCTCGACCACAGCCGAGTACGGCGACCTAACTCGCGGTCCTCGGGTCATCAACGCAGCAGTCAAAGCCGAGATGAAAAAGATCCTCGGCGAGATCCAGTCCGGTGAGTTCGCAACCGAGTTCGTAGGCGAAGTTGCAGCGGGCGGGGCTAACTTCACGGCGCTTCGAGAGGCCGGCAAGGCTCATCAGATTGAGACAGTCGGTGCAGAACTTCGCGGCATGATGCCTTGGATCTCTGCTGGTAAGGCCAAGGTCGAGGACATCTCCGGAGGAGACTGACAGGGTGCACGTTTCTGCACCCGCATCCTCGGCCAATCTTGGGCCTGGCTTCGATTGCCTTGCTCTTGCATTAGACCTGCCATTTGAATTAGCAGATAGCCCTGCGCATCACGCTGGTGATGGGCAGGGCTGGCATGTTGTTGAACCCACGCACCCAGCAGCTGTTGCATACGCTGCTGCCGGTGGAGACACCGATGCGCAACTCTGGTGGCGAAGTCCGATTCCGCCCGGGCGCGGACTGGGATTCTCTGGCGCTGCTCGTGTTGCAGGTGCGTACCTTGCGCTGATCTCCGCGGGTGTAGATACAGCACAGATTCAGCAGCTGACCTTTTCTGTTGCAGCCGAACTCGAAGGACATCCGGATAATGCCGCTGCATCAACCTGGGGTGGGCTCACGGTAACTGCAGGGGAGCAGGCCCTTTCGCTCAACATGCCGGATGAACTTGTGGTGTTGGTCTGGTGGCCAGAGAAGTCAACATCTACCAACACTTCCCGTGGAGTGCTTGCACCCACAGTCACCAGAGAGTCGGCGGCTTTTTCCCTAGCGCGATCATCGCTCTGGGTTGCAGCAGTAGCCACCGGGGACCTGTCGAAATTGCGAACCGCGTGTGAGGACCAGATTCATCAATCACAGCGCCTAGCTACTCGGCCTGACTCCGCCGAGGTGTTGCAGAAACTTCTTCAGAAGGAGGAGGTACTTGCTGCGTGGTTATCCGGCTCAGGGCCGACCGTTGCAGCTTTGTTACGTGCCAGTGACACAGTCCACTCCATCGCAGCACAGTTCGCGGGGTCGGGACGCACGCGGGTGCTCAACATGAGCGCTTCGGGCGTGCAGCACCGCTGAGCCGATCCGAATACCCGACTAAAATGGTCGGGAATTGAATTACGGTGAAGCCTGGCCTAGGGTGAGCGCTCGTTAGGGCCAATCTACGAGGAGCAAAGATGAGCGAGCAGTGGGGTTTTGATACCCGACAGATTCATGCAGGTGCCGAACCAGACCCAGCAACTGGGTCGCGAGCCACTCCAATCTATCAAACAACTGCCTATCAGTTCAGAGATAGCGAGCACGCCGCCAACCTGTTTGCCTTGGGAGAGATTGGCAATATCTATACCCGAATCATGAATCCCACCCAGGGAGTTCTTGAGGCTCGGATTGCAAGCCTTGAAGGTGCAACGACTACTGCTGTTGGCCTTCCGGGTGCGCTTGTTGTGAGTTCAGGAATGGCTGCAGAGACGCTCGCCATCTTGAACTTGGCAGAAGCAGGCAGCCATATCGTTGCATCAGCCTCGCTCTATGGCGGAACCTACAACCTGTTTCACTACACGCTCCCCAAGATTGGGATTCAGGTCAGCTTCGTTGAAGACCCCGACAATCTTGAAGAGTGGGCCGCCAAGGTGCAACCCAACACCAAGGCCTTCTACGGCGAAAGTATCGGCAACCCTCGCAATGACATCTTTGACATTGCAGGCGTGGCTGGAGTGGCCCATGCAAATGGTGTGCCGCTCATCATCGACAACACGATCGCTACCCCGTACCTGCTCAACCCGCTCGCTCACGGAGCAGACATCGTGGTGCACTCGGCAACCAAGTTCATTGGTGGCCACGGAACTTCAATCGTCGGAGCAATTGTCGACGGCGGCAGCTTTGACTTCTCTGCGAACGACAAGTTCCCTCAGTTCACTGAACCCGACCCGAGCTACCACGGGTTGGCCTTCTGGCCAGCGCTCGGTGCTGGCTCGTACATCATCAAGGCGCGAGTGCAGTTGCTGCGCGATATCGGAGCAGCCGTCTCGCCATTCAACGCGTTCCTGACCATTCAGGGAGTCGAGACTCTGTCGCTGCGTATGGATCGCCACATAGCTAACGCACAGAAGGTGGCCGAGTACCTCGAAGGGCACGCTCAGGTTGAGTCCGTTGCCTATGCGGGTCTGCCCTCAAGCCCGTGGCACGAGCGTGCAAAGACCTATCTGCCAAAGGGTCCAGGTTCAGTGCCGGCCTTTGTTATCTCAGGCGGTCGTGAGGCCGGAATCAAGTTTGTTGAGGCACTCGAGCTGCATAGCCACTTAGCCAATATTGGCGATGTGCGCTCGCTCGTGATTCACCCAGCTTCGACTACCCATAGCCAGCTGACCGAAGACGAGCAGCTCTACTCGGGCGTTGAACCAGGAATGATTCGGCTCTCCGTTGGTCTCGAGTCCATCGAAGATATTTTGGCTGACTTGGACAAGGGCTTCGCCGCAGCGAAATAGTAGGTAGGTGACTGACCTTCCGTATCCAGCCGAAACACCACGCAAGCGAGAGGACCTGCCCGATAAAGGGGCAGGTTCTCCCGCGCCATGGGGTCTTCGCTCTGCCGCAAGGCTGCTGGACCTGCTAGTTATCTTTGAGATCTGGAACTTGCTGATCTTCGTGCTCGGGATACAGCGTGGAGCTAACAGTCAGATGCCGGTTGATCTCTGGGCCAGGCTGCTCTTTCCGGTGATGTTCATTGTCTACGAGGCAGTGACCGTCGCCAAGTTTGGACAAACCCTTGGCAAGTTCATCTGCCGGGTCAAGGTGGTGCAGTGGTCTGATGGAGCTTTACCGAGCCCTCGTGAAGCAGCTGTTCGGGCGCTCGTGCCGGGGGTGTTCTTGTTGATTGCCTGTATCGGTGGACCGTTCTTCTATGCGGCGGCTATTGGAGTGGTGATCTATCTCACCTCGATAGCAGACACCTTGTATCGGGGGATCCACGAGAAGACCTCGAACACCATCGAACTGTTTGCTCCGGGTGGGCTGTCCCGCAGGAAGTAGCCCAGCCAAAAAGTAGGACCGCCAAAACCCAAACCTGCCCGCCTCGGACGAGGCGGGCACGTTCAGTAGGGGACTTGTTGAGGTAGCGAGTTGCTGCTCTGAGTGCAGGTGCTACCTGCCGGCGGCAACCTGTTCTTGCTGAGCCTTCGGAAGGCTCTCGATGACGATGTCATCCAGCGAGAACGAAGCATCTCCGGGGTATGCAGTAACACCCATCTCTGGGTAATCCAAGCCTATGAGTTCGTCCTCGACCGAGGAACGAATACCGCCCTTAGTGAGAGCGTTTTGGATCTTGAAGAATGCATAGGCAAGACCGAGCATGACGGTCCAGATGACCAGCACACCTACCGCTTGAGCAACCAGCTGCTTGCCGCCCAAGCTGACGTCATAGAACAAGCCCGTGACTCCCTTATCTGCAGTCAAGTCGCTGTCGGTCAGGTTCCAAGATGCGCCGTATTCGCCAGTTGCGAACAGGCCGACGGCAAGCACGCCGAAGGAGCCGGCGATTCCGTGGACTGCAATTGCACCGACTGGATCGTCGATTCCACGGCGCTCGATGAAGAACACGGCTTCGACCACCAAGATTCCGGCAATGATGCCAATGAGGGCTGCAGCCCACGGATCAACGAATGCGCAAGGTGCAGTGATTGCCACCAAGCCGGCGAGCATGCCGTTTGCAATCATGCCGGGGTCAGGCTTACCAGTGCGTTTCATGATGTAGAACATCGAGGCCACGAGGCCAAAGGCTGCTGCGATACCGGTGTTGACTGCTGCAACCGTAAAGCGCACATCGGTTGCTGCAAATGTTGATGCAGCATTGAAGCCGAACCAGCCGAACAACAGAATGAACACACCCAACATAGCCATCGGGATGTTGTGGCCCGGCAGCGCACGCGCTTTGCCGTCTTTGCCGTACTTGCCAATGCGTGGGCCAAGCACAAGGGCGCCAGCTAGTGCAGCGGCACCGCCGGTTGCGTGAACGACTCCAGATCCGGCGAAGTCCACGTAGCCAAATCCTAGGTCCAAGCTGTTGCCTAGCTGTGAGAGCCAGCCACCGCCCCAGGTCCATGCACCAAAGAGTGGGTAGTAAATAGCTCCGCAAAACAGGCCCCAGCCAATGAAGCTCTTGAATTTCCAGCGCTCTGCCATTGAACCCGTTGGAATGGTTGCAGTGGTATCCATGAACGCCACCATGTACAAGAAGAACGCAGCTACTGCTGGCAGTGCGGCGTCAGGGATATTCGTGAGGGCAAAGGCATCCCATGACCACCAGGCAAAGGTCCAACTGCCACTCCCAACGAGTGGACCGCCGAGGGCGGTGTCTAGGCCGAAGTAGCCGGGGTAGCTATAGCCGCCAAACATCAGTGGAAAGCCGATGAAGAAGAATCCAACGAAACCCAATCCGAAGATTCCCAAGTTGGTCGTTACAACGTGAGCTGCGTGCTTGGCTCTACAGAATCCGGTTTCGACCATTGCGAAACCAGCCTGCATAAAGATCACGAGCGCTGCACCAATGATGATCCAGAGAAGGTTGAGGCCGAAGCCATCTACGCCGCTTGGCACGGCAGCAGCTGGATCAAACACTGGGGCATCTTGCGCAAAGGCAGTCCCCGGTATCAGAAGAGCTCCAAACACAACTAGCACACCAAGTCCGAACTTGGCCCATCGGTTCTTGATCACGCTGTGGTTCCTCCTATCTCACGTGTCACTCCGAAGAGAACACGTCACCGCCCGAGTCTCGGACAGGTCCTTGATGGCATCAGCTCTGTGCCTCAGAATGAGAGAAACCTAAAGACATGTTGTTTCGGCGCTGTTTCGGGCTACCGAAGCGAGTGTGAACGAACAAAATCGCTCAACCGATGGTTTGCTCAGTCGTCGATGCGGACTTGCGGCGACCCGTTGGTCACCGTCAGCGTCGCAGGCATGCCGACTATGTTCTCAAAGAGTCCGATTGAGGAATCAGTCGCTACTTCCAACACCAGACCTTTGTGCTCGCCCGCAACGATCGTGAGCTCTACCAGAGTCTGAAGCTGCCCCGCATCATCAGATTCTTCGGTGAGGTCAATCACAAAAGCGTCGTAGCTTCCATCGGGCAACAGTGCGCTCATCTGTCCAATCTAGGCCCCCCAGCAGATCTGGTGGAACTCCCCTAGACGGCAGTGAGACTCACATTGTTTCGTTGAAGCTCACGTGGCCTTCGCCACGCAAAACATTTTTGAGCAGCTTGCCCGAGGCATTGCGCGGCAACTTTCCGTCCCAGCGTTCGATGTAGGTCGGAACCTTGAAGCTTGCAAGCACCTCGGCCACCCACTGGCGAATTTCATCGTCAGTGACTTCTTTGCCCTCAACCATTTCGAGCACAGCTTTGACCTCTTCGCCCAGAGTCTCATGGGGGAGGCCAATGATTGCTGCGTCAGCGATGGCTTCATGCTCGAGTAGTCGGTTCTCAATCTCTACGCAATAGATGTTTTCTCCGCCGCGAATAATCATGTCCTTGGCCCGGTCAGTAATAAACAGGTACCCCTCGGAATCAAGATGCCCTACATCTCCAGTGTGTAGCCAGCCGTCAATCACTGTTGTTGCAGTTGCCTCGGGCTTGTTCCAGTACCCCGGCATAATGATCGGCCCGCGCAGCAGTACCTCACCTGTCTGAAACGGTTCCAGGTGATCACCGCCAGACCCAAGAATTGCGATGTCTACTGTTGGCATCGGCAGCCCAACCGAATCGGGCTTTAGGAATGCGTCAGCCCCAGACAATGTGGTGGCCGCTGATGAAGATTCGGTCAGGCCATATGCGTTTGTGGTGGTTCGCACGTTGGGAAAGGTCTCTCGGATCCTACGGAGCAGTTCATCGGCAGAAGGGGAACCGCCAAAGCTCACGTTGGTCACCGAGGAAGTATCGAAATCGTGGCGAGTTGGGTGCTCACAGACCCGCCAAACCATGGTGGGAACCCCAGACCACATCGTGATCTGCTCGTCCTCGATCAGGGTGAGCGCCTTACTAGGCTCAAACTTGCCCTCGAGCATGACCAGTTTTATGCCTGCGAGCATGCCAACCACCATGGTGGAGTGAC
>Ga0194051_1000796_pt1 | contig 17613 bp, 17 predicted proteins | sample SepL2320m_MetaG_FD_161275 | JGI IMG/M metagenome (GOLD analysis project Ga0194051, IMG submission 161275) | Anoxic zone freshwater microbial communities from boreal shield lake in IISD Experimental Lakes Area, Ontario, Canada - Sep2016-L239-20m | ecosystem: Environmental > Aquatic > Freshwater >... | reverse complement strand
ATCCGAGCCCGAACACGCTCAGGAGCCGGCGCAGGATGGATTCGGCCGTAACCGCGACGACGGCCACGAGGGCGAGCAGCAGCAGCAAGGCGCCCGCCCCGCCGCCGCCCACCGCCCGCTGGTCGAGCAGGCTCGGAATGGTGGCCAGATGCCTGCCGAGCACCGGCACGGCCAGGACGACCTGGCCCGCGCGCTGGAAGAAGACGGCGAATTCGTCGGGCCCCTCCTTCATCGGAGTCTTGATGATCTTGGGCGGCGGCGGCGCCTTGGACGACTTCGACGAAGCCGCCGGGGCCGGCGCCGCGGCTGCGGCCGGAGGCGCGGCGGCCGGAACGCCCTCGGCCTTGAGCTTCTCGGTGACCGAATTGCTGATGGCGTCGACCAGCGCGTTGAACTGGTCCTGGGTCATGCCGGGCGGCACCGCCACCGGCGCCTGGGCGCGCGCCGGCGCAAGGGACGCGCACAAAAGGCTGATCGCCAGAACGATCGAGCGTAGTGCAGACATAGGCTTTCCCCTCAACGGCAAGGCATCACCTGCCAAGGCGTGTCTACCCGTTTTTGCCGCAACCGTGAAGGAGGGTCGCTAGGCCGCGTACCTGCTCGACGTCAGCGCCGGCCACAGTGCCTGCGGGCCGGCCTTGGCCACGGCGGCGCCGATCTTCTCGCCCCAGAAGCTCTCGCTGCCGAAGTCGCGCCGCCATACCCAGAGCCTGCGCGTGTAGTGATGCAGGATGTGCTCATGGGTAAAACCCATCGCGCCCATCGACTGGTGCGAAATGGCGCAGATGCGCTGGGCGAAGTCGGAGGCCTGGGTCTTGGCGGCGGCGATCGAGAAGCTGCCGCCGTCGGTCAGCCCGCCCTCGTCGGCGTCGCGCGATGCTGCCTCGGCCGAGGCGATGGTGGCGGCCACGCAGCTCGCCAGTTCGGCCAGCATGTGCTGGATCGCCTGGAAGGTCGAGATCGAGCGGCCGAACTGCACGCGCTGCTTGGAGTATTCCACGGTCGTGGCCAACACCTTGTCGGCCGCACCCGCCATCTGCATGGCGCGCGCGAGGGCGGCGAGTTCGAGCGCCCGCTCGGCACTCACGGCCGAGGCGCCGGAGAACGCGCAGGCGGCCTTGTCGAAGGCCACGGTGCCGTAGGGCTCGCCGGCATGGCTGGGCGCGGCCGTCACCTTGGCGTTGGCCTTGTCGACCACGGCCACGACGACTTTGCCGCCTGAATTGGCGACCGCGACGAAACGATCCGCGACCGACGCGAACGGCACGCGATCGACCTTGCCGGAGAGCCGTCCGTTGTCGACGGAAAGGTTGCCCAACACGATCGTGGCCGGTCCCGGTCCGGGTGTTCCGCCGGCCGCCGCGACCAGCAGATTGGCGAGCGCGGTCTCGGCGAGCGGCACCGGCACGGCATTGGCGCCGGCCAGCCGCAGCACGGCCATCAGGTCGGCAATCGTGCCGCCCACGCCGCCCTTGTCCTCGGGCACGGCGGTGAGCGGCAAGCCCATCTCCTCGATTTCCTTCCAGAAATCGGCGGGCCATACGCCCTTCTCGACTCCGTTCACGATGTCCTTGCCGCAGCGCTCGGCGAAGAACCGGCCCGCGGTGTCGAGCAGCATCTCGCGTGTGTCGTGATCCATCGCCGATCTCCTAACGAAGGCCAAGGCCGCGGGCGACGATGCCGCGCAGGACCTGGGTAGTGCCGCCCTGGATCGTGTACGAGGGCGCCATCATGGTGGCGTACTGGGCGACGTCGAGGAAATCGGCCATGTCGTCCTCGGTGGTGGCATCCGACTCAGCCAGCACGCGGGCGATCTCCGGCAGATCCTGCTGGTAGATCGTGCCGAGGTCCTTCACCAGCGCCGCCTCGATGGCGGGTGACTTGCCGCCTTGCATCATGCCGGCGACCGCGACCGACATCTGGCGCAAGGTCCACAGCCGGGCGACGATGCGGCCCAGGATCGACGTGGCACGTCCGGCCGGCTGGCGTCCCAGCACGCGCACCAGTTCGCGCAGGACGTGGAAGTTCTGCATGAAGCGCTCGGGGCCGCTGCGCTCAAAAGCAAGCTCGCTAGTGACCTGCAGCCAGCCGTCGCCCTCGTTGCCGATCAGGCATTCCTCGGGGATGAAGCAGTCGCTGAACGTCACCTCGTTCCAGTCGTGACGACCGGCGAGATTGATGATCGGCCGGATGGTGACGCCCGGCGTCTTGAGATCGACCAGGAGCTGGCTCAGGCCCTTGTGACGATCGCCATGCTGGCCGGACGTGCGCACGAGCGTGATGCAATAGTGATTGTGATGCGCGCCCGAGGTCCAGACCTTGGTGCCGTTGACGCGAAAGCCGCCCGGCACCGGCTCGGCGCGGGTGCGTACGGAGGCAAGGTCGGAGCCCGAATCGGGCTCGCTCATGCCGATGGAGAAATAGCATTCACCCGCGGTGATCTTCGGCAGGATGGCCTGGCGTTGCTCCTCGCTGCCAAAACGCAGCAGCAGCGGACCGGACTGGCGGTCCGCGACCCAATGCGCGCCGGCCGGCGCGCCGTTGCCCAGCAGTTCCTCGGTGACGACATAGCGATCGAGAAAGCTGCGCTCGCTGCCGCCGTATTGCTTGGGCCAGGTGATGCCGATCCAGCCGCGCTTGCCCAGCGCCTTGCTGAAGTCCGAGGAGCGCGTGTTCCAGCTCGAGAAGCGGTCTTCGCTCTTGAGGCCGGGCAGCGTTTCCTTGAGGAACTGGCGCACTTCCCCGCGCAGGGCCTCGGCTTCGGGCGGCAGGTGGAACGGCGGGAATTCGAGCTTGGGAATGGACATCGTCATTCTCTGAGGTTGGATGCCTCTTCTGTGTCGGCTTATCCTAGACGGCGCAACCAGGGAGTTTCGAGGGTCGAATGCCGCGCCGCCCACCCCGCCTGCCGCCACTCCTGGCGGAATTCGACGACGAGGAACGCGACGCCGTATTGGCGGCCAATCGTGCGTTCTATCGCGCCTTCAACGATCGCGACGCCACCGCGATGGACCTGCTCTGGTCGCCCACCGGATCGGTCGTCTGCCTGCATCCCGGCCAGGCGGCGCTGCATGATCGCGCCGACATCATGGCGAGCTGGCACGCCATCATGCGTCACCCCGAGGCACCGCGCGTGCGCTGCACCCAGGAATGGGCGGTGGGCCGCCCCGGCCTCGCCATCGTGGTCTGCCGCGAGATCCTGGCCAACGGGCAGCTCATGGCGACCAACACCTTCGCGCGCCTCAGCGACGGCTGGCGCATCATCGGCCATCATTCCGGCCCGGTGCCCTCGGTCGAGACGCAGCAGCCGACGCCTGCAACCCCTTCCACGCCGACGCGAGACCGGCGCAAGCTTCACTGATTGATCGGGCCCGCCTCGCGCAGCAGCGGCTTCAGCTTCGCGTATGGAATGTCGACCGTGTAGGGCCCGGACGAATAGGGCCCGACCTCGTACTGGTTGAAATAGATCTGCAGCTTGCCGGCCTGCCAGCAATAGTGGCCGCCCTCGCGCAGCGTCTTGGCGAGCTTCGCGGGTTCCAGTGCATCGTCGAAACCGGGATTCTCGACGAACTGCTTCTTGAGGTCGGCCGCCACCATCGTGACCAGTTGCGTCAGCCACCGGTCCCCCGCCACGAAGACCGCCGACGGCGGCACGACCTTGCCGGTGCGCAGGTCGATCAGCGTGCAGGTGATGCTGCCGTAGCCATGCGCGCCGCCGGTATAGGCCCAGAAGCCCGACGACACGGTGATCGCGTCGGGGCCCGGACGGTAGAGCGAATAGCCGCCCTCGGCCGACCATTCCTGCTCGCGATCGACGCCCGCATCGGCGGGCGGTGTGCTCTCGCGCGCGCCCTTGGCTGCATTGTCGGCATAGATCCGGTTGATCACGGAGAAATCGGCGGTTTTGCCGGCGAAGCGCGGATAGCTGATGTCGATCGAGTAGCTCACCTTGCCGGCCTTGCCCTTCTTCGCGATCGTCTGCTCCTCGACGAAGGGATAGATGCCTGTGCCGGACGCCTTGAGATCGGCGATGCGGTTTTCGTAGCGCGTCGTGAGGCAGCGGGTCATCAGGTCGGCGTCGCTGCTGGTGCAGCCGCGGTTGCGATTGGCGATCCATTGTACCTGGCTTTTCTGGAGCGCCTCCTTGGCGGGACCGCTCAGGCGTCCAAGCAGCATGCTGTAGAGCGTCACCATCTCGCGGTCGGCCTCGGCGAGGTCCTTGTCCTTGCAGATCGCGCGGTCGATGGCGTTCGAGGCCTTGGCGCAGTCGAAGCTCGGACCGCCTTGCGCCTGGGCCGGCACAGTCTCGATGACGGCGAGAAGCACGGCCGTCGCAAGAAACCGCCTCACGTCCGCTGCCATGCCTTGAGGCGGCGCACCGCATCTTCCATTTCCGCGGTCGATCCGGCGAAGGAGATGCGCAGCGTGCCGGTGCCTCGCGCGCGGTCAAAATCGACCCCCGGTGTCGTCGCCACGCCGGCCTCGCGCAGCATGCGGCTGCAGAATTCGCGGCTGTCGTTGGTGAGGTGGGAGACGTCGGCATAGATGTAAAAGGCGCCCTGCGCCGGCGTCAGCCTGTCGAAGCCGGCCGTCGGCAGGCCCGCCATCAGCAGGTCGCGGTTGATGCGATAGCGCCGGACATGGCCATCGAGCTCGTCGCGGCACTCGAAGGCCGCAAGTGCCGCATGCTGCGAAAGCGTCGGCACCGAGATGAAGAAGTTCTGCGTCAGCCGCTCGATCGGCCGAACGAGGTCGGGCGGCACCACCAGCCAGCCGATCCGCCAGCCGGTCATCGAGAAGTACTTCGAGAAGCTGTTGACCACGACTGCGCTGTCGGAGACCTCGACCGCCGACGCGGTTTCTCCTTCATAGACGATGCCGTGATAGATTTCGTCGGAGATCAGCCGCACGCCGTTGCGCTGGCACCAGTCCGCCAATGCCTTCAGTTCAGCGCGATCGACCATCGTGCCCGTGGGATTGGACGGGCTGGCCAGGATCAGGCCGTCGATCCGGCCCGCCTTCTCCAGCGCCGCCACGGTCGGCTGGAAGCGATCCGCGGCCGAGGTCGGCAGGTCGACGGCCTCGAGATTGAGCGCCGCCAGGATATTGCGATAGGCGGGGTAGCCCGGCGCCGCCAGCGCCACCCGGTCGCCGGCATCGAAACACGCCAGGAAGGCCAGGGGAAAGCCGCCCGACGAACCGGTCGTCACGATCACGCGTTCCGCCGGGACGTCGGCGCCATAGAACTCGCGATAATGGCGGGAGATGCGTTCGCGTAGCGCCGGGATTCCCAGGGCCGCGACGTAGCCGATGCGATCCGAGTCGAGCGCGGCGCGGGCCGCCGCCAGTGCGCCCTTTGGCGCCGGCGTGCTGGGCTGGCCGACCTCGAGATGGATGACCGCGTCGCCCGCGGCCTCCTTCTCGGCCGCCGCCGCCATGACATCCATCACGATGAACGGATCGACGGCGCCGGACCGGCGCGACAGTTTCCCCGACATGGACGCTCGCCCTAGCGTTGAACGGCGCTCAACGCGAGCCCAGCACCGGCTGGATCGATGGCGCCCTGGCATGTGACCGCGCCGCCACGCAATCCGCTCGGACAAGCGATGGCGTTGACGAAGCCACCTTGGCCCCGGCGCTGGGCCAATACAGTGGCCAGATTCTGACCCGCCTCGATCGTCGCCCGCGCCACGATGCCCGTCGCCTGAGCCGCCGTCGGCGCCCCACCGCCGGCGCCGGCAAAGATGAATTCGCCGTTGCCGGGATAGGCAATGATCACCGGGCTCACGGAAGCAGCCTCCGGCGTCGGGGCGCCAAGCAGGATGCCGGTTCCCGGCACGACCATGCGGGCACCGAACAATTGGCCCATGGACAGGCTGCAGGCGACGGCATTGGCTTTGCTGTCGACTGCGACCAGACCGGCGAAGCCACCCGAATCGGTCGGCGTTCCTCCGCTCGGTGCCTGACCGCGCCAACCCGCCAAGGCAGCACCACCCGCCATCGGCGGCGGCGCGACGTAGATACGCTGGCGTCCGAAAACACCGAAATTCTCGCCAGCCGGCGGCCCCGCCTGGGGCACCGCTCGGCGCAGGGCATCCAGGGGCAGGCTGCCACCCATCTGCGAGATCTGGTCGGACAGGGTCCGCGCAAATGTTCCCTGGAAAAAATCAACACCGCCGCGCGAACGGATCACGCCCAACGTTCCAGCGAGTTCGGCCTGCACCAGGTTGCTGCCCTCCGCCAATGCGCCACCGAAGATACGCTGCGCCTCGCGATCTGCCCCAAGAAGCGCACCGCCGGCCTGGAGGTCGCGCGCCAGGGCCCGCGATACCGGAACGCCAAACCGGGCCATACGCTCTGCGGCTGCGACCGACTGCTCCCAGCGGCCCTGGCCGTGGCGGACATGCATGAGCGTCATGGCGCGCACGCTGGTCGGTATCATGAATGACACACCGTTGACCGCGACGGGCGCCGCGACGGGCGCAAATACGAACGATTCGCCCGCCATGGTCTTGCTGTTGTGGACGATGCAGGCGCCCGAGGCGCCCAATCCACCCGCTGACGGCAAGGTAACCGCGAGGGTGAAATACATGGCGATTGCAGCGTCGACGGCATTGCCGCCGTTCAACAGGATTTCACGCCCCACCTCCGCCGCGCGGCTCTCATCGGCCGAAACGGCAGCGAACAAGGAGCCGCTAAAAACTCCCGACAGACCCGATCGGCCGACACTCCGGCCAGACGGATTGGAGGCATTTGAGGCGTCCTGGGTCGCCACATCGGTCTCACTTCTGCCACAAGCCGACAGCAAAAGAACACCAACCAGCGCCAAGCTGCGCAATTGACGTGGCCGCCGCGCGTTCCTAGCCTGTTTGTCAGCCGTGCCGCCCGTGTTCAAACGCATCACCATCCTCATTTGCCTCTCGCTGCTCGCGCTGGCGCCGTTTCGTGCCGCCCACGCGCAACGGCTCAATCTCATACGCGACGCCGAGATCGAGAACACCATCCGGATTTTCGTCATTCCGATCTGGAAGGCGGCCGGCCTCGACCCCAACGGTGTCGAGATCATGATCGTCCAGGACGGTTCGCTCAACGCCTTCGTGGCCGGCGGCCAGCGGATCTTCATAAATACTGGCCTGATCATGCGGACTGAGACGCCCAATCAGCTCATCGGCGTGCTGGCGCACGAAAGCGGTCATATCGCGGGCGGGCATCTGGCGCGTATGCAGGAAGAGCTGCGGTCGCTCTCGACCATGCAGATCATCGAGGCGATCCTCGCCGGCGGCGCCATGGCAGGCGGCTCGGTTTCCGGAGGCGGCATCGGTAGAGGCGGTCCAAGCGGCGGTGGGAACAAGGCACCGGGATCGATCATGTCGTTCCTGAAGTATTCACAGACACAGGAGTCGGCCGCCGACCAGGCTGCCATGAGCTATCTCCAGAAGACCGGGCAGTCGCCGAAGGGATCAATCGAGTTCCTGCGTACCTTGCAGAAGGAGGAGCGTCTGGCGATGACGCAGCGCGACCCCTATCTGACGACCCATCCGCTGACGCCGGACCGAATCGACGCCTTCGAACAAGCTGCCGCACGGTCGCCCTACGTCAATACGCCCGATACGCCGCAGAACCTGGCCATGCACCACCGCATCGTTGCCAAGCTCTATGGCTTCGTGTCACCCGACGTGGCCCTCCAGCGTTTCAGCGAAGCCGACCGCTCTGTACCGGCGCGCTACGCCCGGGGCATTGCGCTCTATCGCAAGGGTTCGCTGGGCTCGGCGCTGCTCACCATCGACGGACTCCTGAAGGAATATCCCAACGATCCTTACTTCAACGAGGTGCGCGGCCAGATGCTGTACGAGAACGGCCGTGCCGCCGAGGCCGTCATCTCCTACCGCCGCGCCGTCCAGCTGCTACCCGGGAGCGGATTGCTGAAAATCGACCTGGCGCGCGCCCTGCTCGATACCAACAACGCCGAAAACGACCGCGAGGCCCTCCGCAATCTCGAACTCGCGGTGCAACAGGAGAGCGGCTCCTTCGACCTGTGGCGGCTGATGGCGGCCGGCTATTCCAAGCAGAACAACGCCGGCATGACCTCGCTGGCCCGCGCCGAAATGGCAATCCTGCGCGGCCAGCGCTCGGAAGCGCAATCCCACGCGGCGACGGCGGAACGCAGCCTGCCGCCGGGAACACCGTCATGGCAGCGCGCCCAGGACATCAAGGCCTACATCGACTCACGCCCGAAGCGCTAGCAACCCGCCCGATCGTGCGGCCGGCGCCCTCACTTCTTTCCCCCGGAGTTCAAGACAATGCGCTCGCTCCTTCTCGCTCTTTGTGCCGCCCTGATCGTGGGCGGCGCGCTTCTCGCCACTGCGGCGACCTCACCGGCCCGCCTCGCCGCACCGGCTGCCACTGTGGATACCGGTGACAAGGCCGGGTTCGGCCGGAAGATCCGGGAGTACCTGGTCGCCAACCCCGAGGTGCTGGTCGAGGCGATGCAGGAGTTCGAGCGCCGGCAGGATACCCAGCGCGACTCGGTGGCACAGAAGGCGATCACCCAACACCAAGCTGAGTTGCTCTCCGACCCCGAAGCCCCATCCGAAGGCAGCGGCGACGTCGTTATCGTCGATTTCAACGACTATCAGTGCCCGTACTGCAAGCGCGCCCACCAGGCCTTGAAGTCGGTGGTGGCCGCCGACGGCAAGGTCAAGGTCATCTACAAGGACTTGCCGATCCTGGGAGAACCGTCGCGCATTGCGGCCCTCGCCGCATTGGCTTCCGTCAAGCAAGGCAAGCACCTGGCCCTGCACAACGCACTGATGGAGTTCTCCGGCAAACTCGACCGCGATCGCATCCTGGAGATCGCCGCGTCTGTCGGCCTCGATGTGGCCCTGCTCCAGAAAGACATGGAAGATCCGAAGTTCAAGCAGCTCATCGAGCGCAACATGGCCCTGGCCGGCGCATTGGGCGTACGGGGAACGCCCGCTTTCGTCATCGGCGACCAGTTCGTCCCTGGCGCCGTCGATGCCGCTGCGCTGAAGCAGCTGATCGCCGAAGCCCGCAAGCGCTAGCGTTCTCTACCGCGACTGCGTCGCCGTCAGCCCGAGCGCGCTGACCAGATCGGCGCCAGGACTCGTCAGGTAGTCGATCCGGTCGATGGCCAACGGAGGTTCGGGCCGGGCGTCGAACGTGAGCGTGCCACCCTTCTCGATGAAGCGCGCGACGGCTTCGAGCAGTTGCGTCAGGCTCTGCGTGATCAGCAAGCCCGCAGGCTGAAAGCGCCTGATGTCACGCGCGAGATTGGCCCGCACTGCCGACGCCGGCTGGCCTGTCGTCGCGGCGAACGCCTTGAGCCCACGGTCCAGCAGGCCGCCGTCGGCCAGCATCAGACGGGCCGAGGCAAGGGCCGCCTTCGAATCATAAATCGCGGCCGTATCGCCATCATCGACGGCAAGCCAGAAGGCCTCGTCGGCACCTACGATCCGGGCGGTGAAATTGATCTCGGCGAGATCAGGACCCGAGAGCGCGCAACGATCGATGGTGATTTCGGCCTGTTCTCGATCCTCGATGCCGGCACAGTCGAAGCCCAGCTTGAGTTCCCGCAGGCCCATCGCCTGCAAGGCCACGCGCAACTTCAGAGCCTCCATGTTGCGTAGCGGCGGTGACAGCACAAATCCGTCGATGCGCGTCCGCGTGCGGCTGACCTTGTCGCTTTCGCGAAGCGTCTCGATAGTCACCGAGCCCAGCGACACGCCATACCGGGTGAACATTTCGCCGCCGAAGCCGGCGGCGACGGCACGTTCAACCTTCAGCCGCCCGATCGGGGCATCGGGATACCAGTCGGTCGACGACAAAGCTGCCAGGACTCGACGCGCATCGAGACCACGGACGTCGATGTTGGCCATTCGGTACAGCGGCGCGCGGCCTTCGCTCGCCGTGACCTCGATACCGAGGGCGGTGGCGGACGCCATGCGGCCGCCCTCGTAGCGGTCGACGTCGATCTTCGACGCACCGAAGGTATCGCCACTTCGCGGCAAGGCGAAGACGGTTCCAATCTGCTCGAAACGTCTGAACGACAGCGCGCCCATCGCGCGGGCAAGAATAACCACGCCACGATAAGGCCCGTCTTCCGAAGCATCGAAGCGCGCGAGGTCGACGTCCTCCAGGACGAGCTTTTCAACACTCCATGTTCCGGTGGTCCCGCGATCGCCGAAGCGCACTTGCTGCAGTTCGACGCGATCCGCCTTCAGCGGGCTTCCCCAATAAAATCCGGCAAGAGGCGTGCGTCCGCGCAGCAACTCCGCGAGCGGCCAGCCCAGCCCCGAGACCTCCCAGTGGCCAACAGACAATCCGGCGGCATGGCTCGACTTGATATCGGCAAGCGTCACGCGGCGCGCCAGAAGACCGACCCCCACCTGCCCCACTGTCGTGGTCCCGTCGCGCTCGATCTCGGCCTTGATGCGCGACGCGGCAAATCCCTCCACAAGCGGGATCGCCGCCACAGCGACGCCCACCAGGGCGATCGCGGCGACGACGGCAATGACGCCTTTCTTCACGCCTCGGCGTCCGGTTGTTTGGCCGGTTGGGCGGCGTCGAAAGCCGGAAGTCGCATGCAGGCATCATAGATGCGCTGGATGGTCGGGTACTTCTTCATGTCGACCTTGAAGCGCGCGGCGTTGAACACCTGCGGGATGAGGCAGAGATCGGCCATGGTCGGCGCATCGCCGTGACTGAAAGTGCCTGTCTTCGCATCCTTCGCAATCGTTGCCTCGTAGGCATCGAAACCCGTCTCGATCCAGTGTCGCGACCAGGCAAAAGCGCTTTCCTCGGTCTGGCCGAACTTTTCACGCAGATAGCCCATCACGCGCAGGTTCTGGATCGGATGGATATCGGCGGTCGGAATCAGGGCCAGTGCCCGCACGCGCGCGCGGCCCACTGGATCCTTGGGCAGCAGCGGCGGCTGAGGATGGGTCTCCTCCAGATACTCGAGGATGGCGAGCGACTGGGTCAGGACCTCGCCCGAATCGAGTACCAGAGCCGGTACCATCATCTGCGGATTGAGCGCCGCATAGTCCGGCGCCCTTTGCTCGCCCCTGCGCAAGTGCCGCGAGGCGTGCTCGACCACGATACCCTTGAGATTGAGCGCGATACGCACGCGATACGCCGCCGACGAACGAAAATAGCCGATGAGCTTCATGACCGCCTCCGGCATCACCCTAGCACGGCTCAGGCCGGCGGCGTGTAGCGCACCACTTTCTGGTCGATGGCACCGAAAATCGACCGGCCGCCGAGATCGAACATTTCTATGCGGATACGGTCGCCGAACTTCATGAACGGTGTCACCGGCTTGCCGCCGTCCAGCGTTTCGCGCACCCGCCGCTCGGCAATGCACGAGCAGCCCGCCGCCGCGTCGCGATTGGCGACCGTGCCCGAGCCGATGACGGTGCCGGCCTCGAGGTGCCGTGTCTTGGCGGCATGGGCGATGAGCTGGCCGAAATCGAACGTCAGATCGGTGGCGGCATTGGGATGACCGAACTCCGTGCCGTTCAGTGTCGAAATCAGTGGCAGGTTGAGCCTGGCGCCATCCCAGGCATCGCCCAGTTCGTCCGGAGTCACTGCGACCGGCGCGAAGGCCGTGGCGGGCTTGCCATGGAGGAAGCCGAAGCCCTTGTTGAGTTCGGCTGGGATCAAGTTGCGCAGCGACACGTCATTCAGGATCGTGACGAGCTTGATGTGCTTTCGCGCGGCGGCGGCCGGGGTTCCCATCGGCACGTCGTCGACGAACACTGCGATCTCGCCCTCGAAGTCGATGCCCCAGGCCTCGTCGCCGGCCTCGATCTCATCGGCCGAGCCGATGAAGGAGTCGGAGCCGCCCTGGTACATCAGCGGATCTGTCCAGAACGACTGCGGCATCTCCACGCCACGGGCCTTGCGCACCAGCTCGACGTGAACGACATAGGCCGATCCGTCGACCCACTGGTAGGCACGCGGCAGCGGCGCCGCGAGCGCGCTGCTGTCGAGTTCGAACGAGCCCGGCGCCTTGTCGTCGGCAAGCTGCTCGGCCAGTGCGCGCAGGCGCGGCACGACTTCCGCCCAGTCGTCGAGCGCCCGCTGCAGCGTCGGCGCCACGTTGGTGGCCCGCACCGCCCGCGTCAGCTCACGGTTGACCACGATCAGCGTGCCGTCGCGGCCGCCTTCCTTCAGCGTTCCCAGTTTCATTGATGCCTTCCCTACTCTGCGGCCTGCTTCATTTCCGGCGGCCGCCAGGACTTCACATAGCCCTCGAACTCCACGCCGGCCGGCATGTCGGCGACATCTATCGCGTCACGCGTGTCGATCATCACCGCGACCTCGTCGGTCTCGGTCTTGCCGCCTTTCGTTGCCGCATTGAATGCCTTGGGGTGCGGGCCGTGCGTAAAACCCGTCGGATGCACCGTCATCATGCCGGGATGGATGTTATCGCGGCTAAAGAAGCTGCCCCTGTGATAGAAGATTACTTCCTCAAAATCATCGTTGTTGTGGAAGAACGGCAGGCGCAGTGCCTCGGGATCGCTTTCCAGCGGTCGCGGCACGAAAGTGCAGACGACGAAGCGGCCGGCGACGAAAGTGGTGTGTGCCGACGGCGGCAGGTGGGCGCGATGGCTCATCAACGGCCTCAAATCACGCCAGTTGATGCGCACGACGCTCAAGTCGCCGTGCCAGCCGATCGCATCGAGTGGATTGAAGGGGAAAGTCACGGTCGAGAGCTTGTTGCGACGCTTCACCGACACCTTCCAGGTGCGCTCGTCCTGCTGGGCACGGAAGGCGTCGTCGATATGCGGTGTATCGAGGATCGCCGGATCGAAGATCGCATGACGGCCGACCAGCCCCTTCTCCGGCAGGGTGAAGTGGTCGTTGGTGGCCTCGACCATCAACGAAACGGTGGGCTTCGTTGGCTCCAGCCGCCACATCGTGCCGCGCGGAATCACAAGGTAGTCGCCCTCGGTGTAGTCAAGGTGGCCATAGTCGCAGAACAACGCGCCGGCGCCTTCATGGATGAACAGGAGCTGGTCGCCGTCGCTGTTGCGCGCCAGCTCGGTCATCGCCTTGTCCAAGCGCCAGATGCGCATTTGCAGATGGGCGTTGCCCATGACGAGCGGGGCCGCCCAAGGGTTGCCCGTGGGTGTCGACATCTTGTTGAGGTCCAGTGCCCGTGGGCGAATCGGCCCATCGAACTCGACCCAGTCGGTCGGCTTGTGCTTGTGGTGGAACTGCGCCGAGGGGCCGAAGAAGCCTTCCTTGCTGATCTCGCGCTCGAAGGTGCCCTCAGGCAGCCGGACATGGGCTTGGCGCGAGGCGGTGCCTTCGACCTGGCGCAACGGGATCCAATTCCTGGCCATGCTGTCCTCCTATTCCTTCAGGACGCCGCGACGGATCTGGTCAAGTTCGATCGACTCGAACAGGGCGCGGAAGTTGCCCTCGCCGAAGCCTTCGTTGCCGCGGCGCTGGATGATCTCGAAGAAGATGGGCCCGATCACCGTCTGGGTGAATATCTGCAGCAGGAGCCCACCGCCCTCAGTCGGCGCACCGTCGATCAGGATGCGGTCGGCAGCCAGCCGCGCCAGGTCCTCACCATGCCCGGGCAGGCGTCCGCCGATCTGCTCGTAATAGGTATCGGGCACGGTCTGGAACGGCACGCCCTTGGTCTTCAGCGTTTCGACGGTCTCGTAGATGTCGCCGGTGCTGAGCGCGATGTGCTGGATGCCCTCGCCGTGATAAGCAGAGAGATATTCCTGGATCTGCGATTTGTCGTCGGTGCTCTCATTGATCGGGATTCGGATCTTGCCGCAAGGGCTGGTCATCGCCTTGGATTTCAGGCTGGTGAGCTTGCCCTCGATATCGAAGTAGCGGATTTCGCGGAAATTGAAGAGGCGCTCGTAGAAGGACGACCATTCGTCCATGCGCCCGCGATGCACATTGTGGGTCAGATGGTCGATATAAGTGAGGCCAACGCCCTTGGGATTGTGATCGACGCCGGGCAGGAACTCGAAGTCGACGTCGTAGATGCTGCCTCTCTCGCCATAGCGATCGACCAGGTAGATCAGCGAGTCGCCGATGCCCTTGATCGCCGGGATGTTGAGTTCCATCGGACCGACCTTGTTCTCGACGCCCCAGGCACCGAGCGACAGGGCGCGCTTGTAGGCGAAGGCGGCATTCTTCACGCGAAAGGCGATGGCGCAGACGCTGGGACCGTGCACACGGGCGAAGCCCTGGGCGAAGCTCTCCTTTTCGCCATTGACGATGAAGTTCACATCGCCCTGGCGGAACAGCGAGACATCCTTGGAGCGGTGCCGGGCCACGCGTACGAAGCCCATCTCCTCGAACAGGGCGCCCAGCGCCGCCGGATCGGGGGCTGTGTATTCGACGAATTCGAAGCCGTCGGTGCCCATCGGGTTCACCGGATCGGCCTCGAGAACGGCTCGTTCGCTGATGCTGGCCATGTTTGACCTCCCGTCTGAATTAGTTTCAAATGTAACTATTATGGCGAACGCTTTGCAAGCCCTCGAACTGGAGAAATTCCTCCCCTACCGCCTCTCAGTCCTGGCCCAGCTGGTGAGCGAATCGCTGCACGACCTCTACGCCCAGCCCTTCGGCCTGTCGGTCACGCAATGGCGGGTCATGGCAGCCCTTGGGCGCTTTGCGCCGCTCACGGCTTCGGATGTGGGGCAGCGAATCGTCATGGACAAAGTGGCGGTCAGCCGGGCCGTCGCAGGCCTGATGAAAAGCGGCCTGATCGAGCGGGCGACCGACAGCCACGACCGTCGCCGGGCCTCGTTGAAATTGAGCGCCCGCGGCCGCGCCATGCATGCGCGTATCGTGCCGTTGGCGCTTGCCTATCAGGAACGTCTCCACGAGGCGCTCAGTCCCGATGAAAGACGGACCTTCGATGCCTTGTCCGACAGGCTGTTTGCGCGGGCCCAAGCTCTGCGCCAAGTGGGCTAGAGCCGTCCCTGCCTCCGCCTTGTGGCGCTGACTCGCCATGCTATAACGCCCGCGATTGTGAATTAGGGAGGCAGGCTTGGCTGCAAAGGCTGCCCGGAGTCGGCCGGCACTGAAGCCGGTGCTGATACTCAACGGGCCCAATCTCAACATGCTGGGCAAGCGGCAGCCTGAGATCTATGGCCACGAGACCCTGGCGGACGTCGAGAAGGCGTGCCGGGCCGAGGGGCTGCGCCTGGGCCTGCCGGTCGAGTTCGCCCAGAGCAACCATGAGGGCGTTCTGGTCGATCTCATTCAGGCAGCGCGCGAGAAGAACGCCGGCATCATCATCAACGCCGGCGCCTACACCCATACCTCGGTGGCCCTGCTGGATGCGCTGAATGCCGCCGAACGGCCGACCGTCGAGGTTCATCTTTCGAACATCTACAAGCGTGAACGCTTCCGGCATCATTCCTACATCAGCCCGGCAGCGATCGGCGTGATCGCCGGTCTCGGCACGCAAGGCTACCTTCTGGCCCTCCAGGCGCTGGCCCGCCTGCTGGTTCGCTGACATTCATCCGGGAGCGATTCTCCATGGCAAAGTTCGAGATGGATACTGAGTTCGTCCGCAAGCTCGCGGAGATTCTCGAGGAGAACGATCTCGGTGAAATTGAGCTGGCCGATGGCGATCGCCGGATCCGGATCGCCCGGCCGACGGTGACCTACGCCGCCGCAGCCATGCCCGCACCCTCTGCCTCGATACCGGTTGCAGCAGCTCCCGCCGTTGCTGCCGCCACCGCCGGAGACCTCGCCAAGCATCCCGGCGCCGTGAAGTCGCCGATGGTGGGCACCGCCTATCTCGCGCCGGAACCCGGCAAGCCCAACTTCGTGGCGGTAGGCGACAAGGTCACTGCCGGTCAGACGGTTCTCATCATCGAGGCGATGAAGACCTTCAACCCCATCAAGGCTCCCAAGGCCGGCACAGTGACGCAGATCCTGATCGACAACGCTCAGCCGGTGGAATTCGGTGAAGCGCTGATGATCGTCGAGTAAGGCGGGCCGGCGCCATGTTCGACAAGGTCCTGATCGCCAACCGGGGTGAAATCGCGCTTCGCATCCATCGCGCCTGCCGCGAGATGGGGATCCAGACCGTGGCGGTCCACTCGACGGCCGACAGCGATGCAATGCATGTTCGCCTGGCCGACGAATCGGTTTGCATCGGCCCTCCGCCGGCGCGCGACAGCTACCTCAACATCCCCGCGATCCTGTCGGCGGCGACCATTGCCGGCGTCGACGCCATCCATCCGGGCTATGGCTTCCTGTCGGAAAATGCCCGCTTCGCCGAAGCGGTTGAGGCGCACGGCTTCACCTTCATCGGTCCGACACCCCAGCACATCGCGATGATGGGTGACAAGATCGTGGCCAAGCAGACTGCCAAGGAGCTCGGCCTGCCGCTGGTGCCGGGCTCGCCGGGCCCGGTCAGCACGGTCGAGGAGATCGTGGCGCTCGGCACCAGGATCGGTTGGCCGGTCCTGATCAAGGCGGTGGCAGGCGGTGGCGGTCGCGGCATGAAAGTCGTGGACGATCCCGAGGGCGCGGCCGAGGCCTTCTCGCTGGCCCGCACCGAGGCAAAAGCCGCGTTCAGCAACGACTCGGTCTACCTCGAGAAGTACCTGCCGCGACCGCGCCACATCGAGATCCAGGTGCTGGGCGACGGGCTGGGCGCGGGCGTGCATCTCGGCGAGCGCGACTGCTCGCTGCAGCGCCGCCACCAGAAGGTGCTGGAAGAGGCGCCCTCTCCCGCTCTCAACACCGAGCAGCGTAACCGGATCGGCGAATTGGCCGCCGACGCCGTGCGCAAGCTCAAATACCGCGGCGCCGGCACGATGGAGTTCCTTTTCCAGGACGGCGAGTTCTACTTCATCGAGATGAACACGCGCCTCCAGGTCGAGCACCCGATCACCGAGGCGGTGACCGGCATCGATCTTGTCCGCGAGCAGATCCGCATCGCCTCCGGCGCGCCGCTCGGCATGACCCAGAAGGACATCGTCATCCAGGGCCATGCGATCGAGTGCCGGATCAACGCCGAGAACCCCGAGACTTTCGTGCCGTGCCCCGGCCTCGTCACCGACTATCACTCGCCCGGCGGGCTGGGCGTGCGCGTCGACTCCGGGCTCTATGCCGGCTACTCGATCCCGCCCTACTACGATTCGATGGTGGCCAAACTGATCGTGAACGGCGGCAGCCGCAACGAGTGCCTGATGCGACTCCGCCGCTCGCTCGAGGAATTCGTGATCGGCGGTATCGACACGACCATTCCCCTGCACCGCCGGATCATCGGCGAACAAGCCTTCATCGACGGCGACTACGACATCCACTGGCTGGAGAAGCTGGTCGGCCTCAAGAAGTAGCTGCCGCCATGCCGGAGATCACCGCCGACCTCCTGCTGCAAGCCTACCGCGTCGGCGTCTTTCCCATGGGCGAGCGGCGCGACGATCCCAAGTTGCACTGGCTCGACCCCAGGCTGCGCGCCGTGCTGCCGCTGGACGGCTTTCACCTGTCCCAGCGGCTCGCCCGTACGGTCCGCACGGGAAAGTTCGACGTGACCGCCGACATCGCGTTTGCCGAGACGATGCGTGCCTGCGCCGAGCCGAGGCCGGGACC